>Ga0194129_10002204_pt1 | contig 29706 bp, 25 predicted proteins | sample TA2KigCa35mmetaG_FD_150862 | JGI IMG/M metagenome (GOLD analysis project Ga0194129, IMG submission 150862) | Freshwater microbial communities from Lake Tanganyika, Tanzania - TA2015038 Kigoma Deep Cast 35m | ecosystem: Environmental > Aquatic > Freshwater > Lake | place: Tanzania: Lake...
CGGTGCTGCCGGGCAGGGCGGTGCTGCCGGGCAGGGCGGTGCTGCCGGGCAGGGCGGTGCTGCCGGGCAGGGCGGTGCTGCCGGGCAGGGCGGTGCTGCCGGGCAGGGCGGTGCTGCCGGGCACGGCGGCTCCGGCTGACGCGATGTTCGGGCCGACGCTCGACACGCGCAACGCGGCCGCGGCCCTCCGCGATCTGCGCCACGACAAGCCCGAGGTGAGGGCGTCCGCGGCGCGTGACTTGTGTCAAGTCGACGCCGCGGGTCGCGCCGAGGCGGTGCCCGCGCTCGTCCGCGGTCTCGATGACCCCCACCCGATGGTTCGAGAAGCCGCGGCGGTGGCGCTCTCCTCGCTGGCGCCTGCCGAGGCCCTCGACCGACTCCTTGACGTCGCCGCCGAGGACGTCCCCGCGGTTCGTCAGGCCGCGCTGATGGCGGTTGGTGCGATCGCGTCCGGGCGCGCCACCGAGCGCGTGGCGCGGCTGCTCGCCGACGACGCTCCCGCGATTCGCTTCCAGGCGCTGATCGCGTTTGCGCGCTCGGCCTCGCGCGACCGCGCCGTCGAGGTGTTGCTCCGCGCCACCACCGACGACGATCCGCTCGTCGGCCACATCGCCCTTCGCCTCGCCGAGGAGCTCGGTGACGAGGCGGGGCCCGTCGCGCCTCGGATCCTCGAGCGGTGCGCCGAGCTCGTCTTGCGTCCCGAGCCCGAGCCGCGCGTCGCCGCGGCGGTGATCCTCGCGCGCGCCGGTCGGCGCGACGGCATCCCCACGTTGCTGGCGGTGATCGCCGGGGAGCTCACCACGTCGCAGGGCGAAGACGTCGCCGCCGCGATCGAGCTCGCCGGGGAGCTCGGGCTCAAGAAGGCGCAGCCTGCCCTCCGGCGCCGCGCGTTCGGTGGCGTCATGGGCTTCGGCGGCGACCCCTTCGCGTGGCAGGCGCGCGTCGCCCTGGCGCGCCTCGGTGACGATCGCGCGCGCCGTTGGATCCTGGGCGAGCTCCGCTCCTTCTCCCGCGAGCGTCGCACCCTCGGCGCCGCGGCGGCCGGCCGCGCCAGGCTCACCGAGGCCCGCGCGCTGCTCGAGGCGATGCGGGGCGATGCCCGGCGCGCTGAGCCTGACGCCGTTGAGCAAGCGCTTCGCGATCTCGACGCTCCGCTCGGGGTGTGAGCGTCGTGGCCGTCGTTGTCGCATCTTCTTCGGGTGTTCTACGTCCGCCCCACCCAGCGTGCGCGAGATCGCTTGCTCCGGTGCCGTGCCGCGAACCATGATGTCGGCGATGGGAATGGTGACCCCGCCGGGCCACGAGACGTTCTCGGAGGCCGACCTCGCGCCCCCCGCGTGGGAGCTGCGCGCCCGCCGGCGCGCCCGCCTCGACCGCCTCGCGACCTTCGTGGCCGTGCTCGCCCTCGGGCTCTGGGCGGGCGGGCTCGTCGCGCTCGGCGCCTGCGCGGCGCCGATGGTCTTCGGGATGACGCCGTACCCGTTCTCGGCGGACGCGATGGGTGCCGCTTTCGCCCGCTTCGACACCCTCGCGATCGGCTGCGCGGTGGTCGCCCTCGGCGCCGAAGCAGTCCGCACGTACCTCGAGCTCGGTCGCCGGGCCACCTCGCGGGAGCGCCTGCTCGGGCGCGTGCGGCGCTTTCTCGCGATGATCGCCGCCGGTCTCGCCATCGTCTCCGGGACGACGTTCACCCCGGAAATCCTGCGGCTCCACCACGCCGGGGTGCGCCGCAACGTCGGGCCGGAGGGCGCTCGCCTCGAGGCGATCCACAAGCGCACCGAGGCGACCGCGAAGGGGGTCCTCGTGCTCGCGGTCGCCGTGATGGGGCTGCACGTCGGGACGGCACGCTCGGCGCGCGACGAAGCAGACGACGACGAGGCCCCGGCGCCGCTGCCGCCGGGCCCGAGAGGTGGATGACGATGCGCGACGATCGCTTGCTGAGCGGGTTCCTCAACCACGACTACATCCTCACCTTCACGGTGCGTGAGCCCGAGCGGCGCGAGCGACTCCTCGCGCTCTGCAGCGGCCCCTGGATGGGCGACGCCGTGACCGACGACACCTGGGAGGTGTCGAACGATCTCGGCCCGGACGACATGGAACGAACCCTCCTCGCGCTGCTCGCCGAGGGCGACCGCTGCGCGTACTACTACCTCACGCCGCCGATGGAGACCGGCGTCCCCGGTGCTCCCCCGTCGAAACGGATCTTTCGCGTCGTGCTCGGCTGAGCCGCGCGCCCCGTCTCAGAGAAACGGCTCGCCCCGTCGCTGAAAAGACGGCCGATGGCCCGCGAGCCCGAAGTTGCGCGGCGCCGTCCGAGCGCGTAACGTCCACAGCTGGTCATCGTGTCCAGCTTCGACGAGAAGACGCGCGTCACCGAGGTCGTGCGTCCGGCCCAGGGCGAGCCCGAGGAGGGCGCGACCTCACGAACGGACTGCCTCGTCGTGATCTACACCAAGGAGCCCACCCTGATGGGCAAGCGCTTCGTGCTCGACGACACCGTCGTGCGCGTCGGCCGCGGGACCGACAACCACATCGTCCTCGACAACGACGCCGTCTCTCGCCGCCACGCCCACTTCGAGTCGCGCAGCGACCAGTGGGTGGTCGCCGACGACGGCAGCACCAACGGCACCTACTGCAACGACGAGCAGGTGCTGCGCGAGACGGCGCTGCGCAACGGCGATCGCGTCAAGATCGGCTCGACGATCTTCAAGTACCTCTCCGGGGCCGACGTCGAGGCGCAGTACCACGAGGAGATCTACCGCCTGACGATCGTCGACGGGCTGACCCAGGTCTACAACAAGCGTTACCTGAGCGAGGCCCTTGAGCGCGAGCTCATCCGTGGGCGGCGCCACGGGCGAAACCTGTGCGTCTTGATGTTTGACATCGATCACTTCAAACGAATCAACGATCTGCACGGCCACCTCGCGGGCGATCACGTCCTCAAGGAAGTCGCTCGACTGGTCCAGGCGCGCATCCGGCGCGACGAAGTGTTCGCGCGCTACGGCGGCGAGGAGTTCTGCATCCTCTTGCCCGAGACCCACCTCGAGGGGGCCGTCGAGCTCGGCGAGCGCCTCCGGCAGCAGATCGCGGATCACACGTTCGTGTTCCAACAGGACAAGATCCGCGTCACCATCAGCAGCGGGTGCGCGTTGATGGGCGAGGCCGATCGCTCCGCCGCCGAGCTCCTGCAACGCGCCGACGATCGCCTCTACCAGGCGAAGAACAGCGGCCGCAACCGCGTCTGCGCCTGAGTCGCCAAGGACCTTCGCGTGGCCGCGCCCGAGCCCGAGATCCCCGGTCCGCTGTCCGCCACGCTGTCGGCGCGCGCGGGCGAGGTCGAGTGTCCGGCCTTCGCCCTCCGCCGCGCGACGCGGGCCGGCGCCGATCCGGACGATGCCGCGCCCATCGTGCTCGCGCGCGGCGAGGGGACGCGGGTCGTCGACGTCGACGGCAACGCCTACCTGGATCTCGTCGCGGGCTTCGGCTCGGTGCTGCTCGGCCATGGCCATCCGGCGCTCCGCCGCGCGCTTCACGCGCAGATCGACACGCTCGTCCAGGGACTCGGCGACGTCTACGCGAGCGACGTCAAGGTCGCGCTCCTCGAGCAGCTCGCCGCGCTCCACCCCTCGGTCGGCGCGCAGGTGCTGCTCACCCAGTCGGGTGCCGACGCCGTCGGCGCGGCCCAGAAGACGGCGACCCTCGCCACGGGCCGCCACGGCCTCCTCGCGTTCGACGGCGCGTACCACGGCCTCGCGCACGGTCCGCTCGCGGCGTGCGGTTTCAAGGCGAGCTTCCGTGAGCCGTTCGCGCCGGAGCTGAGCCCGCTCGTCCAGTTCTGCCCGTATCCGGGGATCCGTGGCGCGAGCCTCGACGCCTCCCTCTCGCTGGTTCGCGAGACGCTGCGCGCGGGAACGATCGGGGCGGTGCTCGTCGAGCCCATCGCCGGGCGCGGCGGCTGCGTCGTGCCCCCGGCGGGATTTCTCCGCGACCTCGGCACGCTCGCCCGCGAGGCCGGGGCGCTGCTCGTCGCCGACGAGGTCTGGACCGGCTTCGGTCGCTCGGGCGCGTGGCTCCGGTCGGTGGCCGAGGGCGTCGTCCCGGACATCGTGTGCCTCGGCAAGGGCCTCGGCGGCGGCGTCCCGATCTCGGCGTGCATCGCCTCGCGAGAGGCGATGGCCGGGTGGGCGCGCGGCGAGGCGATCCACACCTCGACCCACGCGGGCGCTCCGCTCGGCTGCAGCGCCGCGCTCGCGGTCCTCGAGGTGCTCCGCGCGGAAGATCTGGTTCCGCGCGCCCATGATCTCGGTCAAGCCGCCGTCGCCGCCTTCCGCGAGCGGCTCGACCACCCGCTCGTGCGCGAGGTGCGCGGAGCCGGGCTGATGCTCGGGGTGGAGCTCGACTCGGCGCGCACGGCGCTCCGCATCTCGCGGGAGCTGCTCCGTCGCGGTCACCTCGTGATCACCGGCGGCATCGACGGCGCCACGCTGACCCTGACGCCCCCGCTCACCGTGACCGCCGGCGAGCTCGACGGGTTCGCCGAAGCCCTCGCGCGGAGCCTCGACGCCGCATGAGCCAGGCGGCCGAGAGCGCGGCGCTCCACGCGCGCGTGAGGCGCTTCATCGACGAGAGCCTCGCGGGTACGACCGCGGAGGCGTTCGATGCCCTCGCGTGCGACGTCGCACGCTACCAGGCACGGTACGTCCCCGCCGTCGCGAGCGCCCTCGCGCGTGCCGGCCTCCGCCCCGCCGAGCTCGATCGTGCAGACGAGCTGCCCGCCTTGCCGACCGACGTGTTTCGCCTGCGGCGCGTCGCCGCGCACCCTGCGGTCGACGACGCGCGGGTGTTCGCGACGAGCGGCACGACCGACGCGCTCCGCGGGCGTCATCCGTTCCGCGACCTCGAGACCTACCGACGCGGCGCGATGGCGTGGGCGGAGCGGATGCTCTGGCCCGATGGCCGGCGGCTTCGCGTCGTCCTGCTCGCGGGCGACGAGGCGCGCGCGCCCGAGTCCTCGCTGTCGTACATGCTCGCCCGCTTCGCCGACCATCTCGGCCAGGGTGCGTGGTTCTGGGACGGCGAGCGGCTCGACGTCGGGGGCCTGGAACGGTGCCTGACAGAAGTCAATCAAGCGGGCGAGCCGGCGCTCGTCGCGGGCACCTCGTTCGCCTTCGTCCACCTGTGCGACACCGTGCGCGGCGCGCTGCCGCTGCCACCGGGTAGCCGCGTCATGCAGACCGGCGGCTTCAAGGGTCGGTCACGTGAGGTCGCGGCGCACGAGCTGAGGGGCGCCGTCGCGCGGTTGTTCGCGCTTGCTCCCTCGGTCGTGGTTGCCGAGTACGGCATGACCGAGCTGTCGAGCCAGCTCTACCAGCCAGGCGCTGCGGACGGCGCTCGGGAGCCTGCGACCCGCTACCTGCCGCCCCCGTGGCTGCGCGTCGACGCGGCCGATCCGCTGACGCTCGCCACGTTGCCACGCGGGCAGGAAGGCATTGCCCGCTTCGTCGATCTCGCCAACGTCGACTCGGCGATCGCCGTTCAGACGGCCGACCGCGTCGTCGTCTCCGGCGACGGCTCGGTGGACCTCCTCGGTCGCTCGCCCGGCGCGCCACCGCGCGGCTGCTCGCTCGCGCTCGAGCACCTGCTGACCGATGGCTGAATCGCACGCCGTCGTCGCGGATCCGGTCGCGCGCGTCCGCGCGGTGCTCGAGCTCGGCCGCAGGCTCGCCGATCCGTCGCAGGAAGAGGGGCGCGCCGCACGCCGGAGGCTCACGGCCGAGTCCGGCCTCTCGCCGGAGGGGGTCGCGCTCGCGCTCGGCGAGCACCTCGAGACGGAGGCGAGCGACGAGGAGCTCGCGCGCTTCGTCGGGCGAGCGGCGCCCTGCTCGCGCGCCGCGGTGGTCCTGTCGGCGAACGTCTGCACCGGGGCGCTGCGCGCCATCGCGTTCGGGCTCGCCACCGCGCCGCGCGTCCTCGTGAAGCCTTCGCGCCGCGACCCAAGCCTCGCCGAGCTGCTCGCGGAAGCGCTCCCGGGGGTCTCGCTCGTCCCGTCGCTCGAAGCGGCGCTCGCGCCCCTCGCGCCCGGCGAAGAGCTGCACGTCTACGGGAGCGACGAGACCATCGCCGTGGCGGCGCCGCTCGCGACGGCGCGCGGCGTCGTGCTGCGCGGTCACGGCACGGGCTTCGGCGTCGCGGCGATCGGTCGGGAGGCCTCCGTCGCCGGCGCGGCGGAGCGGCTCGCGCGCGACCTCGTCCCCTTCGATGGGCGTGGCTGCCTGTCGCCGCGGCTCGCGCTCGTCGAGGGCGACGCCGAGCGCGCGCGCGCGCTGGCTGAGGCGACGCACCGCGCGCTCGAGCGGCTCGGCGGCCGGATCCCGCGCGGCGAGGCGTCCGCCGCCGAGCGACGTGAGGTCGCCCTCTTTCGGCGCACCCACGAGGTCGTCGGCGAGGTGTTCGTCGGCGCGCACCACGTGGTCGCGCTCGATCCCGAGCCCGAGAGCCTTGCGCCCGCGCCCGCGCTGCGCGCCGTGACCGTGGCACCCCTCGAGGCCGCGCGCGTCCCGGCGCGGCTCGCCGCGCTCGCTCGCTGGATCACGTGCGTCGGCGACGAAGGTGACTCCGAGCTCGGCGCGGCGGTGGGGTCGCTCGCGCAGCACGCGCGGCGCTCCAGGCTCGGCGCGATGCAGCGGCCCCCCTTCGACGGGCCCGTCGATCTTCGCCGTCAGGTGCCGACGAACACGCGCGACCGGTAGTGGCGCAGCTCGCCAATCGACTCGACGATGTCGTCCATCGCCCGGTGTTTGTCGCCCTTCTGGTAGGGCGGCACCGCGTCGCCGTACCACCGGCGCACCAGCTCCTTCACGGTCGAGACGTCGATGTTGCGGTAGTGGAAGTGGCGCTGGAGCGTGGGCATGTGTCGCTCGATGAAGCGCCGATCCTGATGGATCGAGTTGCCACAGAGCGGCGCGGTCCGTGGCTCGCAATGCGCGCGGACGAACTCGAGCGTCTGCGCCTCCGCCTCGGCGAGCGTCACCTGCGAGCTTCGGATCCGCTCGAGCAGCCCGCTCTTCGTGTGCATCGCCACGACGAAGTCGTCCATCTTCGCGAGCTCCTCGTCGGGCTGATGAATGACGAGGCTCGGCCCCTGGGCGACGAGCTCCAGCTCGGAGTCGGTGACCAGCGTCGCGATCTCGACGATCGTATGGCGATCGGCGTCGAGGCCCGTCATCTCGAGATCCATCCAGACGAGTCGGCTCTCCATGCGGGGCTCATACCACGAGCCTGTGGTAGGGTGCCTCGCGTATGTCCGAGCGCGCGCTGGCGATGGGCCTCCTCGGGTCGCTCCTGCTCGTGGTGGGGTGCGAGGGGCGGACGCCGCAATGCAACCGCTTCGTCGACTCCGTCAACCACGCGCAAGCCAGGATGGGGGACATTCTCGTCACCGCCGGCGGACCCAACCCCACCGCGCCGTCCCTCGAGGCATACGCGAAGGCGCACGACGATCTCGTCGTGAAGCTCCGCGCGCTCAAGCTGGGCGACAAGAAGCTCGCAGGCTATCGCGACCGCTACCTGGCGCTCGCGCAGGGGCTGGCGGAGGCGACGCGCAAGACGGCCGCGAAGCTCGAGAGCCCCGAGGCCCAGAAGGCCGCCGACGAGGTGAAAGCGTTCACCCCGAAGAAGCGCGAGCTCGAGAAGGAAGTGAACGACTACTGCCGCGGTCGCGACGACTGAGCGCCCGTCAGTGGATCTCCGGCGGGCGTTCGACGCTCCGCAGCGGCGGTCTCAGCTCGTGCAGCTCGGACGCCGTGGCCCTCACGACCGGCAGGAGGTCGGTCGCGCGCATCACCTCGGCGAGCTCGTGGCGCGCGAGAAGACCCAGCATCGGGACGCTGACGGCGGGCGGGCTTCCGGGGTTCAGCACCACGGCGAGCCGGGCGCGCGGCCGGCGACTCCACGCCTTGCCGATCTCGACCGCGACTTCGGGAAACGTGGGGCGCCGTGCCGCCATCATCACGACGTCGTCCTCGGTGACGCGCGGGTTCGCGAGCACGATGCGAACGACGAGCGGGTGCGGATCGAGCAAGAGCTTCGTCAGCATCGCGCGCGAGGGCTTGCGGGCCAGGGCGCGGCGCTCGCCGAGGGTGAGCACCCGGTCGTCCTTGCGAGCCGGCCCATCGGTCCGATCCAGCAGGTGCCCCTGACGAGAGCTGCAGCGCAGAAGGCGGCTTGCGGCCGGCAGGCTCGCGTCGCGCGCGGCGTGACGGATCGGCTGGAGTTCCTCGAGCAGCGCCGGATCGACGAGCGATGGCACGAACGCGCCGAGCACGTCGCGGGCGTCGTCGTCGATGCCGTCGACGCGTCGGCAGATGGCGTCGAGGGCCGTCGCGAGCTCCTCCGGGGTCGAGGTGAGCAGCTCGCGCCGCGCGTAACCGACCTTGAGCGGGTGGTCGGCGAGGCTCGGGATGGTCGCCAGCCAGCGATCGAGCATCAAGCCCACCGTCATACGGCGCTCGCGAGGCTCACCGACTCGGCGCTTCGGAGGACGGCCGCCACGTCGGGAGGCAGGCGCCGCAACCCGAGGTCGTGCCCGACGCATGCGAGCAGGGTCTCGGCCTCGCAGAGCACCTCCGCTCCGCGCCGGATCCGGTAGGAAAATCGCACCGAAGCGCGCGACAGCTCGGCGACGGTGGTGTCGATCTCGAGCACGTCCTCGAACCGCGCGGGCTGGCGATAGCGGAGGCGTACGTCGACCACCGGCAGGTGGATGCCCATGCGCTCCCACTCGGCGTAGGAGACCCCGCGCTTGTGCAGCCAGTCGACGCGCGCGGCCTCGCAGTACACGAGGTAGTTCGCGTGGTGGACGATCGCCATCAGATCGGTCTCGCAGAAGCGGACCCGCAGGCGGTAGGTCGAGGTGGCGCTCGCCGCGTCGAGGAGCTCGGGCATCGAGCCCTTTCGTATCACGACTCAGAAGCGGAGCAGGTCGCGTAGCTCGACGCTCGCGCCGCGCCGTCGCTTCACCGCGTGGGACACCCGCAGTCTCGCGCTGACGACGAACGGATCGCCAGGCACGAGCCGCTCGAGCTCGTCGAGCAGCGGGGGCGTCGCCTCCGCGAGGCCGACGAGCGACAGCGCGGTCATCTGCTCTTTCAGCGTGCGCCCGACGACTTCGGCGCTCACCGCGTCGCGGCGCGCACCGCCTTGGACGTGTGCCGCGATCTTCGCCTCGGTCGCGAGCGCGCTCGCGCCATCGCTCGCTCGGTCCGAGGCGCCGAGCGCCGCGGCATCGAACCGGAGCCAGGTACCGTCGAGCTCCACGTGCGCCAGCATCCGCGGATCCCACGAGGCGTCGAGCTCGACGAGCAGCGGGCGCGCGTCGGCGAGGACGCTGAGGCCGTACTCGCTCGCGGAGCCGGTGAGCGCGAGATCCCGCACGATCGGCGCCACCTCGGGCCCGTGCGGCAGGAGCCGCGCGAGGCCGGCGCTTCGCAAGAGCAGCGGCGAGGCGACGAGGAGCACGTCGGGCCGGTGCCCCTCGACGCGCTGAGCCGTCCACAGGCGCCACGCGAGATCGGGGGAGCGGACGACGAGCGCGGCGTCGCGAGGGAGCCGCTCGAGCGCCTGGTCGGTCCACTCCTCGGCCGCGACCCGGCTCGTGCGATCGGTGGTGAAGCTTGCCTCCTCGCACACCACCGCGGCGAGCGTCATGTGGAACACCACGGCGAGCACGCTCGCAAAGCGGGCGAGGGCGAGCTCGAGCGACCGCAGGAAGACCACCACCTCGGCGACGCCGAGCGTGGCTGCCAGGGCGAACGACGCCACGCAGAGCTGGCGCAGGGGGGTCGGCGTCCCGTCGAGCCATTGGCTCGAGGGCGCGACGAGATCGAGCAGCGGTAGCGCGACGAGCAGCATGATCGAGGTGCGCTGCCGGGCGCGCGCGGCCCCGATCACGAGGCCGATCCCCGCGAGCGCGAGTTGACCGAACCCGAGCTGCTCCACCCACGACAGCACCGCCTCACGACCGGAGGTCTTCGGTACGGCCCGCAGGCCGGCGGTCGAGAACACGCGCTCGAGGTCGTCGAGGGTCCCGGGCGCGAACGGACGCCACAGCACGGGCAGCGCGACCACGGCCGCCGCGAGGACCGCGATCGCCGTCATCGAGCTCCAGAGGCGGAGCGCCGGTCGACGCTCGGCGGTGGCCAGCATCGCGAACCCGACCACGACGCCGACCCCGGCCGCGGGCGGGCTCTCGGCGAGTCCGACGCCGAGGAGCGCGGACACCATGAGCCAGCGTCGCGTGCCATCGGGTGCCAGCGTCGCCGCGTCGCAGGTCAGGTGCGAAAGCGAGTCGAGCAGCGCGAGCGCGAGGGCAAGCGCGACGCCCGCTCCGCCTCCGACGGTGGCCTCGCCTTGCCAGCTCGGGCTCAGCGCGCACGTCAGCCCGGCGACCGCGGCGAGCAACCCGGCGAACCGGTCTCCGCCTGCGGTGAGCGGCTCACGCGAGCGCTGCAACAGGGCCGCGATCGTGCGAAACCCGATCCGGAAGAGCAGCCAGCTCGCGACCGTGACGGCCAACGTCGAGGCGGCGGCGGCCCGCTCCGACTGCGAGCCGAGCGGCAACAGGCCGAAGAGCTGGGTCAGCGCGGAGGACACGGTGCCGCCGAAGCCGACGCCGGCGAGGCCGCGATCGCGCAGCGCCGGGAGATCGGCGCGCCACTGGGGGCCGACCGCGCCGCGCGAGATCGAGACAGCCCACACCGTGAGCGGCACGAGCCATCCCAGCGCGCGCGCCGTGCGGGTCCGGGGGGTCACGGACGAGTCACTGCCAAAGACCCGGCCCGCGGGACAAGTTTGGTGCAGGCGGCCACGCGCCGGCTCCGGCAAGCTGGTCGATCTGGTGTAGAGTCCCGCCCCAATGGCCCGCTTCATCGACGACATCAAGAGGACCCACTATTGCGGCGAGCTTCGAGCGAGCGATGTCGGCAAAGAGGTCGTGCTGTTCGGCTGGATCGCGCACCGGCGCGACTTCGGCGGCTGCGTCTTCATCGACCTCCGCGACCGCGAAGGGATCGCCCAGGTCGTGTTCGATCCGGACTTCACTCCGGGTGATGTCGCGCGCGTCTCGAGCCTCGCCGCGAAGGGCGAGCCGTTCTGGCAAGAGACCCACGTCAAGGCTGCCTTGAAGCTCGCCGAGGAGGTCCGGCGCGAGTGGGTGATCGGGATTCGCGGCGTCGTCGTCCACCGCGGCGACAAGAACGTGAACCCGCGCCTCGCGACCGGCGAGGTCGAGGTGCGCGTCGCCGAGGCCGTCGTCTTCAACCGCGCGGAGACCCCGCCGTTCTCGGTCGAGGACGACATCGCGACCGACGAGGACATCCGCCTGAAGTTCCGCTACGTCGACCTGCGCCGTGCCCCGCTGCAGCGCAACCTCCGCATGCGCCACGAGGTCAACCAGACGGTGCGGAGCTACCTGAGCGAGCAGGGCGCGCTCGAGCTCGAGACGCCGATCCTCTGCAAGTACACGCCGGGCGGAGCGCGAAACTTCCTCGTCCCGTCGCGGCTCAACGCCGGGAAGTTCTACGCGCTCGCCGAGAGCCCGCAGCTCTTCAAGCAGCTCTTCATGATGAGCGGCTTCGACAAGTACTTCCAGATCGTGAAGTGCTTCCGCGACGAGGATCTGCGGCTCGACCGGCAGCCCGAGTTCACCCAGATCGATATCGAGATGTCGTTCGTCAACCAGGACGACATCTTCCGCCTGCTCGAGGGCTTGATGTTCCGCGTCTTCGCGAAGACCGGCGCGGCCGATCTCGCGGGCCTCTACCCGAGCGGGGAGTTCCCGCGGATGTCGTTCGCGGAGTCGGTGCGCCGCTTCGGCAACGACAAGCCCGATCTGCGCTTCGGCCTCGAGCTCTGCGAGCTGACCGAGCTCGCCATCGAGCACGACGGCGGTGGCTTGCCCCTCGTCAAGTCGATCACCGACCGGTTCAAGGACGGGAGCTACCGGCTCGAGGTCCCGGCCGAGATCGTGAAGGCCTTCGTGATCCCGGCGAGCGCGAACTTCTCGCGACCGCAGCTCGAGGCCTTCGAGAAGGGGTTGAAAGAAATCAAGGGCTTCAAGGGCCTGGCGCGCGCCAAGATCGCGGAGGGCGGAGCCTGGGCGCAGACGCCGCTCAAGACCGTCACGGACGAGTTCCGGGTCGCCGTGAACGAGGCGCTGGGCGTCAAGGAGGGCGACATCGTCTGCTTCCAGTTCGGCAACACCGACGTCGTCAACGCGGCGCTCGCCAAGCTGCGCCTCGACGTCGGCAAGAAGATGGGCCTCATCCCGGAGAGCGGGCACGGTGGCCAGTGGAAGCTCCTCTGGGTCGTGAACCCGCCGCTGTTCGAGCAGAACGAGGACGGGACCTGGGCCGCGGCGCACCACGCCTTCACGCGGCCGGTCGACGAGCACGTCGCGTTGCTCGAGAGCGATCCGGCCCGGGTCCTCTGCTACCGCTACGACCTCGTGCTGAACGGCTTCGAGATCGGCGGCGGTTCGATCCGCCTCCATGACCCGGACGTGCAGCAGAAGGTCTTCTCGGTGCTCGGCATCCAGGAGGAAGCCGCAAAGGAGATGTTCGGCTTCCTGCTCGAGGCGCTGCGTTCGGGCGCGCCGCCGCACGGCGGCATCGCCATCGGCATGGACCGGCTGACGATGCTGCTGTCGGGAGGCGCCACCCTGCGCGACGTCATCCCGTTCCCCAAGACGAACCAGGGCGTCGACACGATGAGCGGCGCGCCCGTGGTGGTCGAGCCGAAGCAGCTCGACGAGCTGCACGTCGCCATCAACGTCAAGGCGTGAGCGGGCGAACGTGAGGGCGCGCGGCTCGAAGCCTCCCGCCTCGCCGACGCGCGAGGATCTGCTCGACGCGGAGGCGGCGCAGGAGGGCGTGCCGGGTCGTCCGCCCGTCCGGCACCGCGTCGCCCGCGCGCGGCTCGCTGCACGGCTCGCGCGGGTGCTCGCGCCGTGCCTGGACGAGCCCCGCCCCGCCGACGTCGCTCCCGCCGCCTGGCTCGAGCGAGCGCTGACGACTTCCCTCGAGGATCCGGGGCTCGTCGCGGCGCTCGCGGCGTCGCTCGAGGAGCTCGACGCGCCGCTCGACGACGGCACCGTCCTGCGCGGCGATCTCGCGCGGCTGCCGCTCGCCGAGGTCCTGCAGCTATGCCAGCTCCGCCGTCAGAGCGGCGTGCTGCGCGTGACGAGCGGCGAGCGCACGACGGTGGCGGCGCTGCGCGACGGCGCGGTCGATCTCGTCTTCGCGGTGGGCGCCGGCGAGCCGCACCGGCTCGGCCGGCATCTGCTTCGACAGGGCCTCCTGTCGCGGATGGGGCTCGAGCGCGCGCTCGCGGCGAGCGCCGGGCTCGCCCCGCTCGGCGAGCACCTCGTCGCCGAAGGGCTCGTCGCGGAGTCGACCCTCCGCGGGGTGCTTCGCCAGCAGTCGTCGGAGCTCGTGTACGCGATGCTCGGGTGGGACGAGGGGACGTTCGTGCTCGTCGAGGAGGGGCCCTGGCCCGAGGCCGAGCGCGCCCGGCTGGGGCTGGGTCTCGGCGAGCTGATCCTCGAGGGCTGCCGCCGCGTCGATGAGCTCCGTCGCCTCCGCGAGACGCTCGGCGCCGACGCGTGCTTCGCGATCGACGGCGAGGTCCTCGCGACCTACCTCGACCGCCTCGGCCCGGTGGAGCGCAGCGTGGTGGCGGCGCTCGACGGGGCTGTGTCCCTCGACGCGGTGGTCGCAGCGAGCCTCCACGCCGATCTCGACGTGCTCGGCGCCGTCGCGAGGCTCCTGCGCGCGAAGATCGCCCGGCGCGTCGGCTGAGCGATCCGCCCCCGGGGACGGCGGCAAAATGAAACGTGTTCCACGCCGGGGTTGCGGCCCTCTGGGCGGGAGGTCCTGCGATGAAACGTGTTCTACTCGACGCGTGCGACGGGCCTCTTCGACATGCGGAGGAACCGCCCGACCAGCGTGACCGCCACGACCGTCAGGCCTGCCGAGAGCCCCCACCACAGGCCGCGTGCGCCCAGCCCGCGCTCGAACGCGAGGTAAAACGCGAGCGGCAACCCAACGACGTAATAGCCGACGAGGTTCGCCCATTGCGCCGGCTTGGTGTCGCCGAGCCCGCGGAGCGCGCCGGCGCCGACGACCTGCGCGCCGTCGGACAGCTGGAACGCGGCGGCGACCGTCATCAGCGGCACGGCGACCGCGAGCACGTCCTCGCGGTCGGTCGCGAGCCGCGCGATCGCCGGGCCGACGGTCAGGAACGCGAGCGCGGTGAAGCTCATCCACCCCATCACGAGCGCGAGGCCCGCGAGGCCGGCGCGCCGCGCCTGGCTCGCGTCGCCGCGCCCCACCGCCATGCCGACCCGCACGCTGGTCGCGTCGCCGATCGCCATCGACACGGTGAAGGTCAGGCTCGCGACGCTGATCGCGACCTGGTGCCCGCCGGCGGCGGCTGGACCGATGCGGCCTGCGAGCACCCCCGCGATGGTGAAGGCACCGATCTCGGCGAGCACCGTCAGCCCGATCGGGAGCCCGAGCCGCAGGAGCAACCTCAGCGGCACGTCGAGCGAGCCGTCGCCCTTCGCGGGCCCGAGCGCCCGCACGCCGAGCGCGACCACGCCGAGCTGTGCGGCCGTCGCGAGCGAGCCGGCGATGCCCGCGCCCTCCGCGCCGAGCCCCGCGAGGCCCAAGGGGCCGAGGCCGACCCACGCGAGGCCGCGATCGCCGAGGACCAGCGGGATCGCCAAGACGAGGTTGACGACGTTGGCGACCACCGCGGCGAGCAGGATGGGCCGCGTCGCGTGGCGGGCCTGAAGGTAACTTCGCAGGGTGACGAGCAAGACCAGCGGGGTCGCCCCCGGCGCCCGGGCCCAGAGAAATCGCCGCGCGGCCGCGGCCGAGTCCGGTCCGATCCCCGCGAGCGGGAGCAGGTAGGGAGCCACGACGAGCGTCAGCGTCGCGAGCGCCGCGAGGGCGACCGAGAGCCGCAGCCCCTGGCGCAGGATGGCGCGGGCGCGTGCACCCTCACCAGCGCCGAGCGCCTGCGCGATCAGGGGATCGATCCCGAAGACGATGCCGGCAGCGGTGATCGACACCGTGAAGAAGATCCCGTTGCCGAGCGCCACGCCGGCAAGCTCGGCCGCGTCCACGCGGCCGACGAGCGCGGTCGCGACGAACCCCTGCAGCGTGCTGCCGACGAGGCTCAGCGCGAGCGGCCAGGCGAGGCCGAGGAGCCCCCGCGCCTCCGCACGAAAGCCCGTCGCGGTGGAGGTGCGGGCGAGGTCGGGATCGATGCGTGAGGAGGTTGCCATGGGCGCGCGGCCCGCCGTCGCGTGGACCGGCGCGGGTCATGGCACGGCCGCGGGGGAGCCGCGAGGGAACCGTCACCGTGAAGTTGAACCGACCCCGGCTCGAGGTCATCCTTCGGGTTCGCGCCCTCGCCCTCCGGATCCCACGGGGCGGTGCGGCTTCGATGCCACCCCGATGCCCCGGTCCCGATGAGCAACCTCTCGCCTCGCTTCATCCCCGCGCCGTTGCGCGCGCTTGCCCTCGTCACGCTCGCCTACCTCGTCGCCGGCGCGCTCGCCCTCGCGACGGTTCGGGCGCTTCCGGGGGTGGCGCCGCTGCTGGCGCTGTTCGCCGCGGACACCGTCGCGACGATCGTCGTGTTCGCCTTCAGTCGCGGCTTCGACAACTCGAGCTTCTACGACCCCTACTGGAGCGTCGCGCCGATGGTGTTCGCCCTGTGGCTCCCGCTCTCCGGGCTCCCGGGCGTCGCGCCGCTCGGGGCTCGCCATGCGCTGATGGCGCTCGTCACCTGCGCGTGGGGCCTGCGCCTCACCTACAACTGGCTGCGCGGCTGGGAGGGGCTCTCGCACGAAGACTGGCGCTACGTCGAGTTTCGCAAGCAGTTCCCGCGCGGTTACTGGCCGTTCAGCTTCGCGGCGATCCACTTCTTTCCGACCGTTTGCACCTTCGCGAGCAGCTTGCCGATGTGGCCGACCGCCACGAGCACCGCGCCGCTCGGGCCGCTCGACGGGCTCGGCGCAGCGGTCGCCCTCGGCGCCACGGTGATCGAGGGCGTCGCCGACGCGCAGCTCCGTGCGTACCGAAAGGACTGCGAGGCGAAGGGGCTTCGCGGGGGGATCTGCGAGGTCGGGCTGTGGTCGTGGTCGCGCCACCCGAACTACTTCGGGGAGTGTTCGTTCTGGCTCGGCGTCTGGCTTCTCGGCTTGAGCGCGAGCCCCGCGGACGCGTGGTGGACGGCGGCAGGCCCCCTCGGCATCTTCGCGCTCTTCGTGTTCGGGACGATCCCGCTCGCCGAGAAGCGCTCGCTCGAGCGACGACCGGCGTTCGCGGACCACCAGCGGCGCGTCTCGATGTTGATCCCCTGGCCGCCGAAGCGCTAGCGCCGGGTGCCGGCGTTCGAGCGCGTGGCGCGGGGGCGAACCGATGGGGTTCGCCCTCGCCTCGCGCGCGCGACGGGCTTACTTGCTGGCCTTTTTGGCCTTCTTTTCCTGCTTTTTCTGCTGCTTCTCCTTGGTGCTGAGCTTCGGCTTGTTGGTCTTGTCGGTCTTGATCTGTCCCTTGGCCATGGCGAAGATCTAACCCCTCGAGGGGCATCCGAGCCACTCTGATCGCATGCGCAACATCGTCTTCGTCGCGCCGTTCCCGATGGACGCCACGCTGCGCTTCGCGCGCGGCTTCGCGCGCCTCGAGGACGTGCGCTTGCTCGGCGTGTTCCAGCGCGCGCCCGAGTCGGAGCGTGGCCGCACCTTCGACGAGCTCGCCGCCGTCGATGACGCGCTCGATCCGGAGCAGCTCGTGCGGGCGGTGGCTCGGCTGCGCGAGCGTCATGGGCCCATCCACCGCCTGACGGGCGTCCTCGAGCCGCTGCAGACGCCGCTCGGCGTCGTGCGCGAACGGCTCGGCATCGAAGGGCCGACGGCCGCGATCGCCGAGCGCTTCCGCGACAAGGCGCTGATGAAAGAGATCCTCCGGGCCGCCGGGATCCCGTGCGCGCGTCACCGGCTCGTCGCCGACGACGTGGGCGCGCTCGCGTTCGTTCGGGAGGTGGGCTTCCCCGTGGTCATGAAGCCGCCTGCCGGCGCCGGCTGCCGGGCGACGTTCCGGCTCGAGAACGCCGAACAGCTCCGTTCCGCGCTCGCGGCGCTCCGGCCGAGCGCGACTCAGCCCGTCCTCTGCGAGGAGTTCCTGCGCGGGACCGAGCAGAGCTTCGAGGCGATCGTCACCGGCGGCGCGATCCGCGCATCCAGCATCAGCCACTACCGCCCAACGCCGCTCGAAGTCGTCGAGACGCCTTGGATCCAGTGGGTGTGCATGCTGCCTCGCGACGTGTCCGGACCGGACTACGACGAGGTCCGCGCCGTCGCGGCGAAGGTGGTCGCCACGCTCGGGCTCGAGGATGGCATGGCCCACATGGAGTGGTTTCGGCGACCGGACAGATCGATCGCCGTCGGGGAGATTGCCGCCCGCCCGCCCGGCGGGCAGCTCACCGCGATGACCGGCCTCGTCCACGACGTCGACATCTACAAGACCTGGGCACGGGCCGTCGTCGATGGCCGCCTCGAGTCGCCGTGGGAGCGCCGCTACGCGGCCGCGACGGTGTTCCTGCGCGGGGTGGGCGTTGGGCGCGTGGCGCGCGTGGATGGGCTTGACGAATGTCAACGACAGATCGGGAGCCTCGTCTGCGAGGTCAAGCTGCCCCGCCTCGGCGCGCCCAAGGCCGACGGCTACGAAGGCGACGGGTACGTCATCCTGAGGCACGAGGATTCGAGCATCCTCGAAGCCGCGGTGAAGCTCGTGCTCGACGAGGTCCGCGTCCGTTACGCGTGACGCCCCCGTGCGGGGGCTCCGCAAGAGGCTTGCCCGCGCGCGGAAAAGCGCACTAAACGCGAGCATCATGCGTCCGATCTCGCCCGGTCTCGCTCTCGGTACGGTGCTTCCGCTCGCGCTCCTGTCGGCCTTCTGCGGGGGCAAGGCGGTCGTCGATGGACCACCCGGCTCGGGAGGCGCAGGCGGAGCCGTCGGCTCGACGGGCTTCGTCGCGACCGTGGTGACCGCCCAGACCGGCGTCACCACCGGCGGGCAGAATTTCGCGTCGTGCGCCACCCCAGGCTCGTGCACGCTCGCGATCAACACGTGTTGCGGGACCTGCGGCAAGCCGACCCTCGCCGCCTTCGACGCGATCAACGAGGCCTCGATCGAGCCCCATCGCGCGGCCGTCTGCCCCGAGCCTCAGCCCTGCCCGGACTGCGCCGGCGAGGCGAACCCGAACCTCTTCGCTTACTGCGAGCCGCAGGCCGGCGAGTGCCGCGGCGCCAACCTGCCCGAGACCGACCTCGTCATCTGCACGAAGGACGAGGACTGCTCGCTCCGCAACGGCACGGGCTGCTGCATCTGCGGCGACTCCGGCGGCTGGGTCGCCGTGAGCACCGCCAAGATCAAAAATCTCGAGGCGCTCGTCTGCGAGCCCGAGCAAGCGTGCCCTGGCTGCGTGCCCGATCCGCCCGATGGCGTCGGCGCGGCCTGCGTCGAGGGCCGCTGCGAGCTGAAGCCGGTGTTGCCGCCCGGCGGTTGAGCGCGCCGCCCGGCGGGAACTTGCGAAGCCGCCCGCCCTCTGGTGTGCTCCGGCGATGCGCCCCTCGACCACCGCCTGGCTCTCGCTCCTCGCGCTCCCGCTTTTCTCCGCCTTTTGCGGCGGCAAGTCCATCGTGGAGGAGGGGACGGGCGGGGCCGCCGGAGCCACCGGGGCCACCGGCACTGGGGCGACGGGGCCTGGGGCCACCGGCACGACCAGCGGCGGCGGTCCAGGCTTCGCGGCGTGCGACGCCCCGGGCACCTGCACGCTCGCTCTCGACACCTGCTGCGGACCGTGCGGCATGCCGACGCTCGACGACGTGGACGCGATCGGCGAAGGCGCTGCCGAGGCTCACCGCGCGGCCGTGTGTCCGGATCCGTCGGGCCCATGCCCCGCTTGCGCGCAGCAGCTGAATCCGACGTTGTTCGCCTACTGCGATCTCGCCGCGAAGGGCTGCGTCGAGGCCGATCTCCCGCTCACCGAGTTCGCCGCGTGCGCGAAGGACGAGGACTGCGGGATGCGCCTCGGCCTGGGTTGCTGCGAGTGCGGCGCCAGCGGGGAATGGGTCGCCGTCGCCTCGGCACGTCGCGCCGACCTCGAGGCGCTGCTTTGCAAGCAGGATGAAGCCTGCGCGAACTGCGCTCCCGAGCCTCCGGAGGGCGTCACGCCGGCGTGCGAGATGGGGCGCTGCGTGTTGAAGCCGGTCGTGCCGCCGGGAGGGTGAGCGGTCGCCGCGCCACCGAGGATCGAGCCCCAGCGACGCCGGCCCTCCCACCCCCGAGGGGTGTCAGTTGCAGGCTTCGTTGAGGAGCAGGCTGACCGTCTGGCCGGCGGGCTGCGTGCCGACGACCTCGAGCTTCCCGTCCTGGTTCATGTCGGCGACGCGGATCACCTTGGCGGGACCCCCGGCACCGAAGAAGTCGAACGAGGTGCCGGCCGCGAACAGGTACTTCTTGATCAGGTTCGGCGCGTTGACGACGCCCGTGCCCCGCAGGACCTCGACCGAGCCGATGGTGCCGTTCGCCAGGACGGCGTCGAGCCGGGCGTCCCCGTCGACGTCGCTTACGGCCAGCGCGGTCGCGGCGCCCGCGAGGAGGGTCTCGCTCGGCTCGAAGGGTTAGCCGCCGCCCTTGTTCATGTACACGAGGAGCCGCGACGCGACCTTGTCGACGATGGCGGTGTCGCTGGCCCCGTCGCCGTCGAAGTCCCGGAGGGTCAGTCCGGCGAGATCGGCCCCCGAAAAGACGCGCTCGGTGAGGAAGTCGAACCCGTTGTTCGCCTTGTTGCGACGGTAGAACTTGAGGACGCGGTTGCCCGGGGTCTTGCTGTCGGACAGCAGGAGGACGAAGTCCGCGCGGCCGTCCTTGTCGAGATCGGCGACCTCGAGCCCGCAAAAGAACGGGTACTTGTCATCCGCGTAGTCCGCGGCTTCCGGTGTGAAGCACGCGGTCCCCGTGCCGAGTAGCGCCTTGACGTCCGTCAAGCCATGGTCGAAGCCCAGCAGGTCGGGTCGCGCGTCCCCGTTGACGTCCCCCACCGCCAAGAGACCCGTGAGGCTCGTCCCGAGCGGAATACTCGTCTTGAAGGTGCCGTTGCCCGCGTTCAGCAGCAGCGTGAGGTCTGATGGGCCGAGGAACGCATCCCCGACGACGGCGAGGTCGACGTCGGCGTCCTGATCGAAATCCCCCGCGACGACCGAGGCGAGGCTGGTCGAGGCGAGGTAGGTCGTCACCGGTCCGAACGTGCCGTTCCCAGCGTTCAGCGAGACCGCGAGGCCCCCGCCGATGAAGGCCGTCGTGGCGAGGTCGCGGTCTCCATCACCGTCGAGGTCGGCGACGGCGAGCGCGTAGTGCGCCTTCCCGAGCGGGACGCCCTCGGCGCCGGCGAGCGCCAGCGGGCAAAGCTCGCACGCCATCGAGGCGAAGCGGTACGTCGGCGCGCACGCCGTGTCGCAGGTGCCACAGTGGGCCTCGGTCGTGAGGTCCGTCTCACAGCCGTCGCTCGCGCCGCCGTTGCAATCGTCGAAGCCGTCGTGGCACCCCACGCGCGCGCACGTCCCTCCAGAACAGGCGGACTCCGCGTGCGCTTCCTGGCAGGCCGTGTGTCAGCTGCCGCAGTGCTCGAGCGACGAGGAGGTGTCGGCGCAGTCCGAGCCGCAGCGCGTGAGCCCGCTCTCGCAGACGCAAGTCCCGGCGCTGCAGACCGAGTCGTTCAAGAACCCGCAGTCCTCGAGGTCGACGCACTCGACGCACGCGCCCTTCAGGGTGTCACACACCGACGTCGGCGCGGCGCAATCCGGGTTCGAGGTGCACGCCGTCGTCCCGCCCGTGCTCGACGAGGCGCCCACCGTGGTGCTGCTACCGCCCGCCTCGCGCGGCGGGCGGTAGTCCCCATCGAGGCCGATCAGCGAGCTGCAACCGACCAGGCCGGCGACGACGAGCAGCGCCCCGAATGCCCTTACCGCATGGACGCTCACGGACCGTCTCTCCCATCGTCAACGGCGGGGGCCTGGCGCGCCGGCGCTGCCCGGGGTGCGCGGTGTCGGGGAGCGACCTCACCGACGCCGCGCACCGTCGGTTTCTTGAGTCCGCCCGGCCCCGGCGCCTAGAATAGCGTCTTGGGAGGTATCGATGAAGCTTCACCCGTTCCTTGGAGTTCTCGCGCTGGTCACCCTCTCGCCCGCCCTCGCGCTCGCCGAGGAGGGCGGCGACAAGGCCGCCGATCCGGCGAAGAAGGATGGCGCGGCTGCGTCGGAGGGTGCGAAGGCGCCCGACGAGAAGACGGACGAGGCCAAGTCGACCGACCCGAGCAAGGCCGGCGATGACACCGCGAACGAGGAGTCGAAGACCGGAGCGAACATCATCAAGGTCGGCCTCGGCGGCCTGTTCTTGGGCGGCGCGAACTTCCTCGACAAGCCGAGCGACCAGTCGATCGGCGGCCGCACCGGCGCGGCGGCCGACCCGAAGTACCCGGGTTTTGCGGGCTCGAGCTTCGGCGGCGGCGGCTTCATCGACGTGCGCTTCATCGACTACGTCGGCTTCGAGTTCGGCGTGGTCCAAATGACCGACAAGGGCAACGCCGAGCTCACGATCACGAACCTGGGGAACGGCGCGCAGGCGACCTTCGACGTGAAGCTCTCGCAGCCGGCGCTGCACATGCCGCTCCTCCTCAAGGTGGCGATCCCCGGCGTGATCGCCCAGCCGATCTTCTTCGTCGGCCCCGAGTTCGTCGTGCCGCTCGCGAGCTGCCGGGACGACGACGCGACCCGCAAGGACAAGCCCGAGTGTCAGGCCGAGGTGGTCTCCACGAGCGGCGGCGGCTCGCTCGGTACGAAGTACGGCATCGTCAACAACAACTACATCAGCGTGATGTTCGGCCTCGGCGCCGAGTTCAAGCTGCCGATCCCGAAGGTCGACGTTCGGCTGCCGCTGACGCTGCGCGGGGCAGTGAACTCAGGCGTGAGCAGCAAGCGCGACGACCGGGAGCTGAACGACGTCGACGCGGTGAGCGGCGTCATCAACCGCGTCGAGTACCGCAGCGAATGGAAGTTCGAGGCCTACGGCAGCCTCGGCGCCTCGATTCACTTCTGATATCCTCCTCCCAGACGAAGCCACGTCGCCATGACCCTCCTTTCGACCGTCACTGGGCTCACTGCAGGCTCGCCTGGTCGCGGGCTCCTCGCGGCGTCGCTCGTCCCGTTCGCGCTCGCCGCGTGCGGCGACCCGGACGAGACCTCGACGACCACGACGAGCACCGAGGTCACCTCGGTGACGACGACGAGCGGCGGCGGCACTGGCGGCAGCGGCGGCAGCGGCGATGGCGGCAGCGGCGGTGGCCTGCCCGCGAGCGAGGTTCGCCTCCACCTCGTCGTCGACTCCGGCTCGTCGGGCACGCGCTTCTGCGTCTTCGACGTCAAGCGCGAGCTCGAGTCGAAGCGGTGCTCGATCGGCGCGGCGCCCTCGATCTGCGGCAAGGGATCGGGCGGGCTCGCTGCCTTGACGAATGGCAAGCCGCCCGCGGAGGTCCCCGACCTGGTGCTCCCGAAATTTCAGGACGCGTGGAAGGCCCTCGAAGACGCCTGGGTCCAAGCCGGGCGCGACAAGGCGGAGCTCGCGACGGTCGAGGGCGCGGCCGCGCTCGGCACCGGAGGTTACCGCGATCCGGTGACCGCCGAGCCGGCGATGAACCCCGCGTGGGACCAAGTGTGGAAGAGCTTCGAGGCTTACTTCAAGACGAAGGGGATCCCTTCGTACGTCGCGAAGGCGATCCCCGGCGAGGACGAGGCGCGGCTCGCGTGGGTGGGCGTGCGCGAGGCGGTCGCGCCGACCGAGCCGTTCGCCATCATCGAGACCGGCGGCGCGACCCTGCAGCTCGCGTCAGGTGCGCCCACGGACGCCTACGACGCGCTCGCCCGTGCCTCGATCTACCGGGGCCTCAACTACGAGCTCGACCAGCTCAAAGCCGACCCTGGGTTCGCGGTCTGCTCGACGCCGACCAACCGCTCGAAGCAGGACGGCGCCAAGTGCGTGAGCTTCCTCATCGAGAAGGTGCACTCGAACGACGCGCTCACCGAGCTCGCCAAGACCATCTCGACGCGGCCGCTCTACGGCCTCGGCGCCCCCTGGACGGGGCTCTTCCAGAACTACCCGAACATGCCTCCGTGGGCGAAGAAGACCGGGCCGGAGCTGCATGACGCGTTCACGCTCACGAACCTGAACGCGCTCACGGCGCTCGTGTGTCCGATGTCCGACGAGGACCTCGCGGCCATCGCGCCCGAGTCGTTCGACGTGGTCGCGAAGACCGGTCTCGCCTGTTACCGGACCGCGTACCAGACCGCGGAATTCGACTCGGTGAAGGTCCTCGCCAAGGATGAGTCGATCCGCGCCGGCGGGGACGACCAGTGGGCACGCGGCGCCTCGGTCACCGGGAAGTTCTTCGCGGATTGCCAGTGACGCGACGCGCGGCGGCCGTCCTCGTCACGCTGACGATGGGCTGCTCCCGCGCGGACGAGCCGCCTCCCGCGGCGCTCGCCTGCCTCGCGCGTCATTACGTCGGCACGCCGACGAGGGACGCGCGCGGGCGCTGGTCGCTCGTGTTGCCCGACGGCTCCGCGCTCCCGTACGACGACGGTCGGCCGAAGACCTTCGACGAGGCGCTCGCCGACCCTGACGTCGAGGACGCGCTGCGCATCCCCTACCGTCGCGGCCCCATCGTGCCCGTGACGACGGCCGACGACGATCCGGGGCGCGTGCGGCTCGATGCCCTGTTCAAGGCGACCTATGGGGCGAGCGCGAGCGCGGTGAGCCGGCGCCTCGAGCCCCTTCGTCTCGCAGGGAGCCCGCTCACCGTGCATCCGCGAGCGAAGGCCGCCTTCGAGCGCGTCGCGGCGCGCGTCGACCGGTTGCTCGCCGACGACCCCTCGCTCGCGCGCTACTTCGCGCGGCTCGGTGGGACCTTCCGCTGGCGCCCGATCGCCGGGACCTCGCGCCAGAGCGCGCACTCTTACGGCGTGTCGCTCGACCTCGATCCGGCCCATGGCCACTACTGGCGCGACGCCCCCGGCGGCGTGATCTCCTGGAAGAACGCGATCCCCCAGGCGATCGTCGACGCGTTCGAGGCCGAGGGCTTCATCTGGGGGGGCCGCTGGTACCACCACGACACGATGCACTTCGAATACCGGCCGGAGCTGTTCGACCCCGCGTGCGTCCCGGTTCCGGCGCCGGGCAACCGCGAATGATTTTCGTCAAGGCGCGGGGGTCGCGCGGCGCGGGTCGGCGCGAGGCGACCCGGGCGCGGTCCGTTGTGGTCGGCGCCGCTCCCGTGCGACGCTGAGTCACGCATGGCCAACGGAGCGCCAGGGACACCGCCCGACGACGAGGCCGCCCCGCGTCCAGGCGCGACGCAGGCCGAGCCCGCGGGCCCCTCGATCGACGTCACCCTGCCGATGGACGACCAGGATCACCTGCGCGCGGCGCTGCCCTGGGAGGTCGCGAGCGCGGCGCCGCAGGCGGTGCCCACCGACGCCACGACCGCGCCCGTGACGCGCTGGCCCGAGCCGCCTGCGCTCGTCGGCATGCCGTCCGGGGTCGCGGCGGACCTGCCGCCGGTCTGGGCCGTCGCGCCACCGGCCAGGGGCTCGGCTCCGTCCGCCGCGGCGTACGATCCCTTGGATTTCGGCTTCGTTGCCCCGCCCGCGGAGCGCCCGGTGGAGCCGGAGGTCGACGGACCACCCGAGCCGCTCGCGGCCGGCACCGACGTCAGCGCCACGCTCGAGGAGACGCTCGGGCACGGTCGGAACGTCGTGTGGTGCGTGACCTTGCAGCTCGCCTGGGACGAGCTCGCGAGGCGGTGCTCGTCGCCCGTCGCGTTCGAGCCTCGCGTGGCCGAGCCGCATGCGTCGCTCGCCCGACACCGCGCGGCGGCGCTCGGCCGCCGTCGCCTCGCCGGCGCGGTGGATGCGCCCTCGGTCGTCGTGGCGGTGGCTTCGCGGCCTGCCGACCTCGCCGCGATCGGGGAGGAGGTCGTGGCGAAGTTCGGTCGCCCGCCCGCGCTCTTGCCGCGGACGTTGCGGCCCCGCGAGGGCGTCGTCTTCACGATGCTCCAGAAATCGCTGGTGTTCGACCCGCCGCTGCGCACCGGAACGATGCGCTTTCGCGGGCACGAGGTCGCGTGCTTCGGCGACGGCTCGCCCGACGGCGGCTCCGGGTGCGCCGATCCCAGGATCCGGGCGCTCCACGACGCGGAGGGCGGGCGCGAGTGCGTCCTCGAGCTCGAGACCGCGTCGCCGCACGACCGGCTGATCGTGGCGCAGCTGCCGCCGGGGCCGACGCTCGAGGCGACCATCGCCGAGGTCTTCCGCCGCTGCGCGGGCGAGCTGCCGCGCGTCGAGATCCGCTCGCTTCGCATCCCGACGCTCCGGCTCGAGGTCGAGCACCGCTTCCGCGAGTTTCAGGGCGCCGTCGTGCACAACGCCGTCCCGGAGCCGCTCGAGCTCGGTGAGGTCGCGCAGCAGATCGCGCTCTCGCTCGATCACCGCGGGGCGCGCGTGACGAGTCAGGCGGCGATCCCCGTGCTCGCGCTGAGTCGCCCGCCGCCACCGCGGCACTACCGCTTCGACCGACCCTTCCTCGTCCTGCTGCTGCGCCGGGAGGCCGTCGGCCCCTACTTCGCCGCGTGGGTCGAGAACCTCGACTGGCTCACCGCCGCGTCCTGAGTGTCCACGCGCCGCGCGGGTGGCCTCAACCCCACGGCGTCGCCGGGCCGCCTGGGGCTTGGCCGATCGGGTTCGTGCCGCCCTGACCGACCGCGGGCGTGGTGGGCTGCGTGCCGCCCTGTCCGACCGCAGGGACGACGGGCTGTGTGGCGCCGCTCTGCGCGCCGGGTCGTGGCGCGCCGCCCGCCGACATGTCCTGCATCGGATCGAAGCCACGCGGGATGTGGGGATTCGGACCGCCGCCCGGCGCCGTGCGCCCGGCCTGGTTGGAGGGTCCAACGGTCTCCCACCCGCCGCCCTTGGGCGCCCAGCCGTTCGGAGGCTGTGCTCCGCCGACGTAGCCCGGGCCGATGTGGCGCTCTTGGGCGGGATCGTACTGACTGTACGGATACACGTAGTTGTTGGCGCCGGTCACCGTCGCCCCGGTCTGGTCGGCGAGCTGTTGGGCGGCCGAGGCTCCGCCGCCGGCGGGCCGGGTCGCGCCGTTGCACGACAGCAGGTTGATGTGAGAGCCGCCGAAGCCCTGGTTTCGCAGCCAATGGCCGACGTTGGCCGCAGGGATGTAGCCGCTATTGCCGTCGTACGCGCCGTTCGGACCGGTGTTGCCACCGACCTGCATCACCCCCGGATCGCCGTGCGTCACGAGGTCGAGCGAGCCTTGGCCGGCGAGCGAACCTTGCTGTGCGTTGCGGTAGTGGAGGTAGCCCTGGCGCGTCGAGCGCGCGCGCTCCTGCGCGTACGCCATCGCCATCGGATCGTCGCTGAAGCACACGACCATCAGCCCAAGCGGATCGAGCAGCAAGGTCGGGTTCTTGACGAAAGTCACGTCCTGAAGGGATGCGGCGAGGCCGAGCGGATCGGGCGACGTGAACTGGCCGATCGGCGGCGCGTAGAAGCGAAAGCGCTGGTACGCGAGCCCGGTGAGGTCGTCGGCGCGCTGCCCCGCGAAGCGGAGCCGTCCGACGCGCCCCGTGCTCCGAGCCGTCGCGCCCGAGGTCGTGAGGTCGAGCTCGCCCGTCACCCCGCGCTCGTCGAAGAAGAGCCAGGGCGTCCCGGTCGCGTCGGTCGCGACGAGCTGCCAGGGTTCGCGGCCGTCGCGCTCGAGGAGCGGCAAGAAGCCATCGGCCTGGAAGACGCGGCGCGTCGCCCGGCCGCGCGGATCGATCTCCTCGACCGCCGCATCGACGTCCCAGCCGAACCACACCGTGTCCGAGCCCACCCGCTGCGCGATGCGGCGCCCGAACGGATCGAACACGTTCTCGACCCGCACGCCGTCCGCGCGGCGGGACTCGACCAGCCGATCGTAGGCGTCGTAGCGGTGCGTCCACGAGGAGCCCTCGGTCGGCTCGACGCCGACGAGCCGACCCCGCGGGTCCCAGCGGTAGCGACCGGCCGCGTTGCGGACGACGCGCCCGTCCGGCCCGAGCCTGACCTCGGCTTCGCTCGGCAAGGGCGTCCCATGTGCGGAGTAACCGAACCGCGACGACTCGCCGAGCCCGGAGACCTCGGTCGGGCGGCCGCTCGCGTCGAGCTCGTAGCTGCGGGCGCCGTGCCGCGAGTCGGTGACGCGCGCGACCGGGCCGATCGGTGACCAGGTGTAGCGGCGCTCGGCGAGCTCCTCGCGACCGCAGCGCGCCGCGACGACGGTCGGTCGCCCGAGCGCATCGTACTCGGTCGCAAGGCTCGCCTCGCCGAGCTGCTGCGAGCACACGCGACCCACCGCATCGCGCCGGACCGAGAGCGTCGCTGCCCCGTCCTCGCTCGTGATCCGGAGCTCGCCGACCCCGCCGTCCGGCGCGTAGCTGCGCTCCAGGCTCCAGCCCGTCGAGTGGATCTTTCGGACGACGCGACCGACCGCATCGCGCTCGTGCCGCACCTCGTACCGGAAGCCTGCCGCGACGATCGCCTCGTCGAGCAGCCGACCGAGGGGATCACGGGTGAGGGTCACGTCGACGTCGGCGTTCGATGCGCCCACGAGGACGCCCTCCGCGTCGTAGCGGTAGCGCTCGATGGCGCCGTTTGCGTCCACCGCCGCGAGCTGCCCGCGCTCGTCGTACTCGAACGCGACGCCGCTTCCGTCCGCGTGCTCGAGCCACTCGAGCCGCTCGTCGGCGTCGAGCCGGAAGCGCCGCTCGATGCCCGCGAACGTGCGATCCCACACGATGTTGCCGGCGGCGTCGCGGCGCACGAGGTGGTGGTCCCCGGCGCCGTTCTCGATCCAGAGGCCGCGGCAGAGCGCGTCGAACCCGTAGCGGACGGTGGGCCCGCCGGAGCTCGCCTTCTCGACGACCGCGTCGGCGACGTACCGAAAGGTCGCGACGTGCCCGTCGGACCGGGCGACCCGGACCGGTCGACCGAGGGAATCCACCTCGTAGTGGACGGAGCGGCCATCGGGACCGTCGATGCGGGTGGTGAGGCCGCGACGATCGTTCGTCAGCTGCCATCGGGCGCCGCCGCGAGTCTTGACTTCCGTCAAGCGGCCGAACGGGTCGTAGCCGCAGCGGGTCTGCCAGCCGCGCAGATCGCCGACCTCGACGAGGTTGCCGTGGCCATCGTACCGATGGGTGCGCCGGGTGCCGTCAGGGTAGCCGACCTCGATGGGTTCCCCGAGGCGGTTCACGTGCAGGGTCGTCGTCGCACCGCACGGATCGACGATGGCCGACACGTTGTGGCGCACGTCGTACTCGAGCCGCGACGTCGCGAGGGGCGTGCGCAGCTCGACCGGGAAGCCGGCGTCGTTGCGCACGACCTCGTAGGTCCCGCCGCCCGCGTCTGTCGCGCGCAGAAAGAGCCCGTCGGGCGACCACTCGGTCTTCGAGCCGCCCCCGGTCGAGCTCGCGCGCTCGAGGACGTTGCCGTGCTCGTCGTAGGTGAGGGTCGAGGCATTCCCGCGTGCGTCGACGTGCATGGTGACGAGGCCGAGCTCGTTGCCGACGTAGCGATGCGTGCCGCCGTCGCCTTCGAGCACGGTCGTCTCGAAGGAGTCGGGCACGTACTCGAAGCGGGTGTGAAAGATCCCGCGCGGGCGCTCGCCCGCCGGCACGACCTCGCGAACCGTCTCGCGACCGAGCGCGGCGAGGATGTCCGCGCCTTCGAGATCGCCCCAGGTCTCGAGGCACCGCCGGATGCCGGTCGTCGCCTTGCGCTCGTAGACGAAGTGGAAGCGAAGGCCGTCGGGTCGGCGTTCCTCGATCAGGTGGTGTCGAGCGTCGTAGCGGTACTCCCAGGCGAAGCCGGCGGCGTCGATCGCCCGGCGCAGATCGCCCCGCTCGTCGAGCTCGTAGGTGAAGAGCGGCAGCCGGTGCTCGCGCCCCTCCGCGTCGTGCGCGACCGCCGTGTAGCGCTGCGTCAGCCCGTCGACGGTGCGCTCGATGCGCCGACCGACCGGGTCGAGGACGGCGACCACCGCGCCGCTCGCGTCGTGCTCGATCCGGATGGTGTTGCCGTGCCGGTCGCGCTCCGCGACGAGCAGGAGCCAGCCGCACTCGTGCGGGGACAAGATCCGCACGAGCCCCGAGGGCTCCGCGACGACGAGCTTGTCACCGCGCCTCGCGAGCGTGCGGCCGAACGGCGCGACGATGTCGGCCTCGTCGGTCGGGATCGGGTGTTCGCTCGCGATGCCGTGGCCGTCGATGAGGACGAGCTGCCCGTGCCGAACCCGCGCGCGCCACGCGTACCCGTGCCACCAGCCGAAGCCGATGCCGCATGAGCGCTCGGCGCCGGACGAGCGGTACTGCCGGCCCCACCACACGTCGTGGGTCGACGGCAGGAAGGCGTCGCACAGCTCGAGCGTGAACATCGCCCCGGTGACGACGTCGATCGGGCACGCCGCTGAAGCTTTGCCTTTCTCGCCGTCC
>Ga0194129_10002207_pt1 | contig 29671 bp, 24 predicted proteins | sample TA2KigCa35mmetaG_FD_150862 | JGI IMG/M metagenome (GOLD analysis project Ga0194129, IMG submission 150862) | Freshwater microbial communities from Lake Tanganyika, Tanzania - TA2015038 Kigoma Deep Cast 35m | ecosystem: Environmental > Aquatic > Freshwater > Lake | place: Tanzania: Lake...
GAGCCTTCCCCAATGCCCGAGGTCGGCGGGTGATTCCACAAAGATGACGTGCACGTCATCGAGGCGTTCCACCGGTTGGCTTTGTAACAGCGAAGCAGACGGCGACCGTGGGATCGGTCCGCTCGCGCACCCCCCGACTGCGAGCAGGCAAGCCACCATCCCCAGCTTCAGCGTTCGCACGCAAATCCCGTTCGACGGCATCATCACATCCCGATTTAGAACTTCGGACACACTTAGAATTGATTCGGAGCGCGCGAGCCCGGCAAATCAGGAAAAGTTTCCGCGACCGTCAAAGTCTTTGTCTGAGTGCCGCCGCCGACAGGCTGTTTGGCGTGCCGCAACGGCGAAATCCGCCGAATTGCCCGTCTGAAACCCGCGGTGCGAGACTTGTTCAGCATGGCACTTCGAGCAATGCAGGCCGATCCTGGGAGATTTGCTGAACGGGACCAACACTCGATAGAAGGTTCTCTGATCGCGGCACACTGCGGGGCGAGATTGTCGAGTCGAGTTTCCCAAAGACCGAAGAAACGGACAGCGATTCGCACTCAGTTCTACTAGACCGACCATGAAACCGCGCGGCGCGGCATACGACTGGGAATTTCGCTGGCGATTTCCGATTCTGATCGCCAGCCAGCCCGCGTTCGCGTGGCTGGTGCACACGACCTCGGGCTCTTCCCACAGGTGGTACGCGCCGGAATTCTCCGGCAGGATCGCCGTGCCAGCCGTCCTCGTCGCGACTCTCGGAATCTTGTTGCGAATTCAAGCCACGACCGCGTTGCGAGCGCGCGTGATGGCGTCCGACGATCCTGACGTCAGCCGCTTCGTCACGTATGGCCTGTATCGCGCGCTGCGCAATCCGTTGTACGTATCGTCGCTGCTGCTGTTTGGCGGCTATTCGCTGTTCTTCGGCTGGGAGTGGGCATTGGGCTACGTGGCGTTTCACGGTTGGCGCTACCGGCGCTTGGTGCGGGTCGAAGAGTCGTTGCTGCGAAACGAGTGGGGCGCAGACTTTGACGAGTACTGTCAAGCGGTTCCGCGCTGGTGGCCGAAATGGCCTGAGCTGCGATTCGAATTCGGCCGCTGGCTCTCTTGGCACGGCGTTGTTGCGAACTGGGTGTACGTCGCGATCTGGTGCGGTATCGTCGTCTCTGCGTGGCAAGGCGACCTGGCATGGATCATCCCCTGCGAATTCGCTGGCGGCCTGCTGATGGCGGCGTACTACGCACGCCGCTGGGCGCGACGCGTCCCAGTTCCGCGTCCTGAGCCTGCGCCGTTAGCCTCCGAGTTGACTGCTCGGCGCGGCTCGCAGTCGCCCTTGCTCGACGTCGTGCCGGTGCCGCATTTTGAGACCGAGTCGATCAAGCGAAGCGGCGCGGCCCCGGTCCGGGACGACGCACGATCGGCGTGAGCACGCGGCCGACGGCTGGCGATTGAACTGGGCGGTTTCTGAAGGTAGCGTCTGTCATGTCCGGTGCCCGACGTTCCGGCGGCCGGAAGGATGTCGCCTGTTTCACGGAAAGCTCCCCATGTTCGCTGTTCGCCCCCGTTCGTTGTGGATATTCGTCGTGGCTGGGTTGGCTCTGGGTCAACTCGTCGCACTCGTTGCCGACGACAAAAAGGACGCGAAACCGCCCGAACCAAAGGTCAAAAGAGAGGTCAAGCTGTTCAACGGCAAGAATCTCGACGGCTGGCGGGATTCCATGTTCGGTGGCGACGGCGAGATCACCGTGGAAGACGGCCAGCTCATTCTCGACCGAGGCAACGAATTGACCGGCGTAACTTGGAAGGACGTGAAGGTCCTGCCGAAATTCAACTACGAGATCTGGCTGGAAGCGCAGCGCGTCGAAGGAAATGATTTCTTCGTCGGGCTGACGTTTCCGGTGAAGGAGGATCCGTGCAGTTTGATTCTCGGCGGTTGGGGCGGAACGGTCTGTGGAATCTCGAGCCTTGATTTCAAGGATGCTTCGGAGAACGAGTACACCTCGTTTCGCGAATTTAAAAACGGTCAATGGTACAAGGTTCGGCTGCGCGTCTTGGAGAAGCGGATCACCGCGTGGATCGACGGCAAAGAACTGCTCGACGCCGATCTGACCGGCAAGAAAATCGGCATTCGCAGTGAAGTCGAACCGAGCAAGCCGCTCGGCTTCTGCTCATACTCCACGAAAGCGGCGCTGCGAAACATTGTGCTGAAAGAGTTTGAGCCAGCGAAGTAGGTCGGCTTGTTCAGGCCGACACGTTGCGGAATCAAAGCCGTGTGGAGCGTTCGGGTCAGGCTACAAAGGCTGATCTACTCCTTGAGTCCGTACTCCTTGATCTTCCGGTACAGCGTCCGTTCGCCGATGCCTAAAAGTGCAGCGGCCTCTTCGCGGTTGCCTTTGGTTACTTCCAGGGCGCGTTGCATGTAGTACTTTTCAACTTCATCGAGCTTCTTGCCGATGAGCTGGTCGGCTCCAAAGGTCATTTCGCCGAGTTCTGCTTCGGGGATAGAGCCCGGGGCGGGGCGGATTTCTTCGGGGAGGTCATCGAGATCCAGCAGTCCATCGATGTCGCTGACGAGCATGCTTTCGAGGACGTTTCGCAGTTGCCGGATGTTGCCCGGCCAGTCATAGGTGACCAGAGCGTGGCGGGCAGCTCGCGAAATGTTTGGAACTTCGCGACCGTGGTTATCCGAGAGCAGCTTGCGAAAGTGATCGATCAAGAGCGGGATGTCGGCGACTCGTTCGCGCAGCGGCGGCAGCGTGATGCGGACGACGTTCAGGCGGAAATAGAGATCTTCGCGAAATTTTCCGCTGGCGACGGATTCTTTGAGGTCGGCATTCGTGGCGGCGACGAGTCGCACGTTGACGTCCACCTCGTCGTTGCTGCCGACACGCGTAATCTTGCGGTTTTCGAGCACGCGCAGCAGTTTGATCTGCGTGTCGACCGGCATCTCCCCGACCTCGTCGAGGAACAGTGTGCCACCGTTGGCGTACTCGAACTTGCCGATCCGCTTGCTCACTGCGCCAGTGAACGAGCCGGCTTCGTGGCCGAACAATTCGCTTTCCAGAATGCTCTCCGGTAACGCGGAGATGTTCACGGGGACGAACGGCTTGTTCTTGCGGTCGCTGTTCTGGTGCAACGCTCGAGCGACGAGTTCCTTTCCCGTGCCGCTCTCACCAAGGATCAACACTGTCGTGTTCATGTTCGAGACATGCTTGAGCTGGTCAATCACTTTCCGCATCGACGGGCTGTTGCCAATGACTCCCTCGAAACCGAATTTTTCGTTGAGCCGCCGCGCGAGTTCCGCGTTCTGCCGAATCAGCCGCACGCGAGTGGAAGCCTTCTCGACAGATGCACGCAGTTCGCCGATATCGAGCGGCTTCGTCAGATACATCGACGCGCCCGCCTGTCCCGCCGCCAGTGCGGACTGCACCGAAGCGTGACCGGTCAGCAGGATGACTTCCGCGTCAGGCAGTTCTTCTTTCGTGCGTCGGAGCAACGTCAGGCCATCGATCTCACCCATGCGGAGATCGGTGACGACGACGTCAAAGTTTTCTTTTTCGATCAGCTTCAGTCCGCTTTCGCCGGAGCCAGCGACGGTGCATTCGTAACCGACTCGTTCGAGGCTCTCGCCGACGGCCTGCGCGTGAGCTTCGTCGTCATCCACGATCAAGACGCGGATGCCAGTGCCGGGGAGTTCGGGTTTGTCAGCGGGTTGGGTCATAGTCGGACAAACAATATCGGCTACGCTGACTCGGCCGCAAATCACGCCGCTGGTGGCAGCGAGATTGTGAACCGCGTGCCGCGTCCGAGTTCACTCTCGCAGGTGATTGAACCGCGATGAGCATCCACGATCTTGCGGACGGTCGGCAGGCCGAGGCCATTGCCGTTGGGCTTTGTCGAGAAGAAGACTTCGAAGAGATGCGAGCGAGTCTTCTCATCCATCCCTTGCCCGCTGTCGATCACCGCCAGATGGACTTGCCCATCACGAGCGAACGTTTGCAGCTCTAGCAGCCCGCCGTTGGGCATCGCCTGTTGAGCGTTGAGCGCGAGGTTCAGCAGCACCTGCCGCATCAACGAGACATCCAGCGCGACGCGCGGCAGGTCACTCCCCAGATGCGGGCTGATCTCAACCCGATGCTCCTTGGCTTCAGCGGCAAAGAAGTCGATGAACTCCGTCACGACAAAGTTCAAGTCACTCGGCGTCAGCGTCAGTTCACCCACGCGAGCGAACTTGAGAAACGCATTCAGGATATCTTCGAGATGTCGGCACTCCTTCTGAATCGTCTGCACCTTGGTCAACATCCGGCGTTCGCGCCGAGCCTCGGCCCCATCCAAGTCCTCGGCCAGCAACTCCAGCAACATGCTCATCGTCGAGAGCGGATTCTTGATCTCGTGCGCCAGTCCGCCGGCCAGTGTCGCAATCTCGGCATATTGCCGCAGCAAGCGTTGGCGTTCGTCGTTCTCAAAGCGGTCGGCGGTCATGGCGGTTGACTCGTGTTCTGGATCGGGTAGAGCGAGATGGTAGAGCCCCCCTCTACTCGATCACAGATTATGGCCTGCGATTTGTCACATCGAAATGCTCGGCCACAATGCGGGGGATACGAAGGCGATTGCGGCTCAGCCCCGGAGAGTCGGCAATCAGTGCTCCCGGGTCTTTCGTGTTACCGACCCTTCGGGCTAGAACTGCTCCCGTCGCTTCAGTTCCGTTTCATCGCACTAAACCTCCTAGCACTTTGACGACCGCGACGATGAAGATCGTGCCGGCGATATCCAGCAGGACTCCGTAACGGATCATGCGGCTGAGCGGGACCATGCCGGAGCCGTACACGATCGCGTTGCACGGAGTGCTCACCGGTAGCATGAAGCCCAGGCTGCAGCCGAGCGTTGCGCCGAGCGCGGGTTCGAGCGGATCGACTCCGGCGGCGGTCGCCATGGTGATGACCACCGGTACGACGATGTTCGCGGACGCAGTATTCGATGTCGCTTCGGAAACGAGCGTGGCCACGAGCGTCGCGGCGATCAGGAAGCTGAAGGTGCCGGCGTTTGGCAGCCAGCCGATCATGTTCTTGCCGATGACGTCGGCCAGTCCGGTCTCTTGTGCCAGCGTGCCGAACGCGAAGCCGCCGCCGTAGAGCAGCACGACGCCCCAATCAATCTGCGTCGCTTCCGGCCAGGTCAGCACCGCTCGACCTTTGCGGCCGGGTAGCAGGAATAGCAAGCCGGCTCCCAGCAGAGCAGGGACTGCTTCGGGCAGACTGATCTTGCACCAGCGGTAGGCGGCGCTCTTCTCGCCCAGGCTGAGTGCGATCACGCCCGGAGCGATCCACAGCACGACCATCACCGAGAACGCGATCAACGTGCTGATTTGCCCGCGAGTCCACGGTCCCAGCTCCGCACGCTGCCGCAGCAGGTATTCGCGGCCTCCCGCCAGCTCTTTTACTCCCGCTGGGCAGAACCAATTCAAGTACGCAAATAGAAACAGATACAGCAGCACGACGACCGGCACACCGATCAGGCACCATTCAAAAAACGTCACCTCGACGCCGGGCACGTTCAGGCTGATGGCTTTGAGTCCGATGACATTCGGCGGAGTTCCAATCGGGGTCGCCAGTCCGCCGATCGACGCGGAGAAGGACGTCATCAACATCATTCCGGTCGCGAAGCGCGGATCGATTTGGCCTTTGCCGTCGTCTCGCAACACTTTCAGAATCGACAAGCCGATGGCGAACATCATGGCAGTCGTAGCCGTGTTGCTGATCCACGCCGAGATAAACGCCGTCACCGCTCCGAACGCGAACAGCAATCGCGACGGGCTGCCTCCTACGGCGCGCAATGTCAACACGCTCAGCGCCAAGCGGCGGTCGAGTTGATGCAGCTCAATCGCTCGCGCCAGCATGAACGAGCCGATGAAGAGGAACATCAACTGGTCCGCATACGGCCCGAACACAACGTTCACAGGCGACGTCGGACTCAGAGGCGGATTGGGTTTTTCTGGAGCCACCTGCAACAGCACGCACGCCGTCGCGCCGAGCAGCGCAGTCAGCGGCATCGGGATTGCCTCTGTCACCCACAACACAACGACCGCTGACATGACCGCCGCCAACCGATGCGCGCCGGGTTTGTCTGCGAGGCTCTCGAAGTCGGCCGAAAGAATGAAGGCGAACAACAACGGCGCAAGCACCAATCCCACTCGCCGACGCAGCAGATCGAATCGCTCTTCGAAACTCATGCTCTTCTTCCCATTCCCCTGCCCAGATTCCTCTGCCAATCCTCGCCGCTGATTGGCAAGGGCATCTGGGCAGAGGAATGAATCGCAGGGTGATGTCGCGGCTACTTTCGTAAGCGTTCGGTGATATTGCGGATAGTGCCGACGATCTTTTCTTCGAGGCCGGGACGCCACGCCGAGGGGAGGTTCGTGTAGTTCATCGCGCCGACTCCTTCGTAGCCTCCCTCTTTGAGGACTCGTTCTGAGGGAATGTAGGCCATCACGTCATTGCTGTAGCCCGCGACCCAGATCGGATTGCCGCCGAGTTCTCGCTTCAGCCGCAGGGCGTAGTCGATGACCACTTCGCCGCCGAGCGTCACCAGCGTCAGATCGCCGCCGAATTGCAGGACTTGCACCGGGTACGGATAGCTCTCGCGGACCTTGCCGTTCTTTTCCAGTTCCGTCAGCAACGACTCCGCTCGGCTTTTGACATAGCCGTCTTTTGATTCGCGGCGAGTCAGCAGTTCGTCGCGCGTCACCGGCTCGAACGGCAGGTCCACTTCTTGGAGGTCCAACTTCAGCGGCCCACGCAGGGGCTTCGGGACCGGCAGCAACGCCGCTTCGACCGCCGTCGCCAGGGTCTTTCCGTGAGTCATGGCCCATTCGATCTGTCCGCGCGGGTACGGGTTCTGATCGCCGCCGCAGCCCATCACGAAGAGTGCGGTCGCTCCGGGATGAGCTTTTTCGATTTCGGTCTGAGCGAACCCGGCGTAGTCCGCGTTGAACTGCATGATGCCCGTTGAAGTGTTGTGGCAGGCGTATCCGAACGCGACTGCTCGCAAAGTCTTTCCATCGAGCGATTCGACGCGCAGGACCGGCACGTCATGATCGACCGGGCCGTCGGGATACGGACTGTTCTGAAAACCGTCCTTCGTTGGCAGCCGGCGGTTCATGGCGACGCTGCACCGAGCGTGGCTGTAGCTCAACTTCGCTGGCTGCAAATCTTCGACCGCCGCGCCGATCAGGCCGATCAGCTTGTCGGTGAGCGAGACGAAGTACGACTCGACTCGCTGCCGCTGTTCCGGTTGCAGCGGATACATGACCGACATTTCGAGATCGTCTTTTACGACCGGCCCGCAATGCGTGTGCGAGCAGTTCAGCAGGATGCCTTTAGGGTCAAGCTTTTGCTTTTCGGAGACGGCCTCGACGACTTTCTGCCGCAGCGGTCGCGGGATGCCAATGAGGTCCGTCGTCACGATCACCGCGCGTGTGCCGGCTGAGTCTTCGATGACCAGCGCCTTCGCGTGCAATTCCGAGAGGACTCCCTCCGACGGTCCTTTACGGCCGGCGTATCCCGCCATCCACATCGGCTGCAGTGGTGTAATCGCGACAGTGGCGACTCCCGCTTTCCATTGGGAGTCATCCGCTCGGCAAGTTGTCGCTGTGGCGATCAAGACAATCACGCAGATCCAACGCATGATGTGTTTCTCCAATGTTCGGCTGATCGTCGTGAGCCTGTTTTTATCGCGAAATGATCAACGAATCGAAAAAAGGATAACGGCGATCGGCGATCGGCTCACGGCATTCGGCCGAATAATCGCTGGTAATTTAGGCGATGTCGCGATGAATTGCGGCAATGCTTGCTCCCCCTATAATCCGGCTCCGCACTGCGGAGACGAAATCGAGAACCCTGTAGCCCGACTCGCCGAGTCGGGTATCCGGCCTGAAGCTCGCGACTCAGAGAATCAGGCGACTGAAACGAAAAAGGAGACGACCTTGCGTTGGCTATTGAACGCCTTGTCCACGTCGGTGGGCAGGAAGGTGGTCCTGGCGATCACCGGGTTGTTGCTCTGCGGCTTCCTGGTCGCGCATCTGGCCGGCAACATGCTGCTGCACGTTCCCGATGGCGGCAAAAGCTACAACGAGTACGCTCATGCGCTGCACAAGCAAGCCGCGCTGCTCGCGGTTGCCGAAGTCGGCCTGTTCGGGCTGTTCATCGCCCACATCGTCATCGCGTTGCAGGTCTCGAAGGAGAACCGAGCTGCTCGCAAAGACGGCTACGCGGTCACCCGATCCAAGCAGGAAGGCCGCTACGCGATGGAGGGTTATCGGCCCGACACCTGGATGCTGGTCACGGGGATCGTCGTGCTGGGATTCCTGATCCTGCACCTGATGGATTTCAAAATGGAATTACGGGCGAAAGAGTTCTACCAGCTCGCGGACGGCTCAGCTCTGGAGCCTGCCGACAAAGCGAATGCGCTGCTTTCCTCGTCAAACCTGATCACGATCATCGGCTACACGATTGGCAGCTTCGCCTTGATTGCTCACTTGGCTCACGGGTTCCAGAGCGCGTTTCAAACGCTGGGGATCAACCACCCGAAGTACACGCCGCTCATCAAGACGATCGGCTTAATCTTTGCATTCGTGATTGGGGTCGGGTTTGCCTCGTTTCCGATTAGCGGACTTTTAAAAGGTGGACGTTCGCCGTCTACCAAGATGAATGACCAGCGACATTGATCGATCAATCTGACATACCGCCTCGCGGCGGAAGAAAAAATGGTAGGAGTCGGCCTCATGGCTGAAGGTCACGCGACAACAACTCAAGGGTCACCCCGGCTGCAATCGAACGCGCCGACTGGGGACGTCACGACGCGCTGGGATCGGCACAAGTTTGATCTCAAGCTGGTCAATCCCGCGAACAAGCGGAAGTTCAACATCATCGTCGTCGGCACCGGCTTGGCTGGATCCAGTGCGGCCGCCTCGCTGGCGGAACTGGGCTACAATGTTAAAGCGTTCTGTTTCCAAGATTCGCCGCGCCGAGCACACAGCATCGCAGCTCAAGGTGGGATCAACGCGACGAAGAATTACTGCAACGACGGCGACTCGGTTTGGCGGCTGTTCTACGACACGGTGAAAGGTGGAGATTTCCGCGCTCGTGAGTCGAATGTCTATCGACTGGCTTCGGTCAGCACGAACATCGTGGACCAGTGCGTCTCTCAGGGAGTTCCGTTCCAGCGTGATTACGGCGGGTTGCTGGCGAATCGTTCGTTCGGCGGGGCACAGGTTTCGCGGACGTTCTACGCGCGCGGACAGACGGGGCAGCAATTGTTGCTCGGTGCGTATTCGGCTCTGATGCGACAGGTCGATCTCGGCAAAGTCAAAATGTTCGCGCGGCGCGAGATGCTGGACCTCATTCAAGTGGACGGCGTCGCTCGCGGGATCGTGGTGCGAAACCTCATCACCGGCGAGTTTGAATCGCACACGGCCGACGCAGTGCTGCTCTGCACCGGCGGTTACGGCAACGTCTTTTATCTTTCGACGAACGCAAAAGGCTGTAACGTCACCGCCGCATGGCGATGCCACAAGCGTGGAGCATTCTTCGCCAACCCGTGCTTCACGCAGATCCATCCGACCTGCATCCCGGTCAGCGGCGATCATCAATCGAAGCTGACGCTGATGAGCGAAAGCCTCCGCAACGATGGCCGCGTCTGGGTGCCGAAGAATCCCGGTGAAGCTCGGCCTGCCAACGAGATTCCCGACGACGACCGCGACTATTTCCTGGAACGGCGTTACGCCGCGTTCGGCAACCTCGTGCCGCGCGACGTCGCCTCGCGTGCAGCCAAGAAGGCGTGCGACGAAGGCTTCGGCGTCGGCGAAACGAAGCTCGCCGTCTATCTCGATTTCCGCGACACGATCAAGCGCGACGGAGCGGCGGTCGTCAAAGGGAAGTACGGCAACCTTTTCCAGATGTATGCCAAGATTACCGGCGAAGACCCGTACTCAACGCCGATGCGAATTTACCCCGCCGTCCATTACACGATGGGTGGCTTGTGGGTGGACTACAACCTGCAAACAACGATACCCGGCTTGTACTGCCTGGGCGAAGCAAACTTCTCCGATCACGGAGCCAATCGGCTCGGGGCGTCGGCGTTGATGCAGGGTCTGGCCGACGGTTACTTTGTGATCCCGTACACGATCGGGCATCACTTCGCGACCTCAAAGCTGCCGAAGATTACCGACGATCATCCTGAAGTCCGCGGAGCGGTCGAGGCCGCGAAAGCGCGTGTCAACAAACTGCTGGGCATTAAAGGTTCGCGCAGTGTGGAATCGTTCCACCGCGCACTCGGCAAGATCATGTGGGAGAAGTGCGGCATGGCTCGCAACGAAGCGGGCCTCAAGTTTGCCGAGCAAGAGATCGCCGCGCTCCGCAACGAGTTCTGGAGCAACGTCCGCGTGATGGGAAGCGGAGAAGCGTTCAATCAAAACCTCGAACGCGCCGGCCGAGTCGCTGACTTCCTGGAATTCGGCGAGTTGCTGGTTCACGATGCGCTGACTCGCGAAGAATCCTGCGGAGGCCACTTCCGCGAAGAGCACCAAACCGAAGACAACGAAGCCAAACGCAACGACGCCGACTTCTGCCACGCCGCTGCCTGGGAATACACCGGCGGCCATGACAGCTTTGTTGGCCAGAAAGAACAACTCCACAAAGAACCGCTGACGTTCGAAAACGTCCACCTGACGACACGCAGTTACCGCGAATAAATTCCAAGAACCAAATCTCAATGTCCAAGCAATGACCAAGGTCCAAATCCTCAAAACTATGGAACCTCAGAATCTCTGGGGCTCACAAAATGATGTGTGCCTTTGGGGATTTTGATGTTGGATATTCCTTGGGAATTGCAGCTTTGACCTTGGGATTTGAACTACGGAGCCTTTCCGAATGACAACCCCCCACGCCCATCGCGGCCTCAATCTGACTTTGAAAATCTGGCGGCAACCCGGCCCGAACGCTCGTGGCGAGTTCCGAACGTACGAGATGCAAAACGTCTCGACCGACATGTCATTCCTGGAAATGCTCGACGTGCTCAACGAGCAGTTGATCGCCAAGGGGGAAGAACCAGTCGCGTTCGATTACGACTGCCGTGAAGGGATCTGCGGCATGTGCAGTCTGATGATTAACGGCCAAGCTCACGGCCCCGACCGAGCAACCACCACCTGCCAACTCCACATGCGCCGCTTCAGCGACGGCGACACGATCGTCATCGAACCGTGGCGAGCCTCGGCGTTCCCTGTCATCCGCGACTTGGCTGTCGATCGTTCCGCCTTCGATCGCATCATCACCGCTGGCGGCTACGTCAGTGTCAACACGGGGAACGCACAAGATGCCAACTGCCTGCCAGTCGGTCGCGACCGCCAGGAAAAAAGCATGGCCGCCGCCGCCTGCATCGGCTGCGGAGCTTGCGTCGCCGCCTGCAAGAATGCCAGTGCGATGCTCTTCGTCAGCGCGAAAGTTTCACAACTCGCACTGCTTCCTCAAGGTGTTCCTGAACGCGCCCGCCGAGTCACTCGCATGGTGGCTCAAATGGACAAAGAGGGTTTTGGCGGCTGCACCAACACTTACGAATGCGAAGCCGCCTGCCCGGCCGAAGTGTCTGTCACCAACATCGCCCGCCTCAACCGCGAATACCTGCGAGCGGTCGTGGTATCGGAAGAGGGCGTGTAGTTTTGGCAAGTTGAAAACTGCACCACGAGGTCAAGAACGGGCAGCTTCAAGGGACTCCCAGCGCGTAAAGGCCTCGGCAAGTTCTTGTTCGAGAGCTTCGAGTTTTGCGGCAGCGGTGGCGATGTCGGACTTTGGTTGCTGGTAGAACGAGGGTGATGACATCAAGGTGTGCAACGCCGCCTGTTCGGTTTCGAGTTGGTCGATTCGAGCGGGGAGTAATTCGAGTTCGCGCTGTTCTTTGAAGTTCAGCTTGCGCGGGACAGTTGGGCGACCGGATGGAGTTGTTGAATCTCCGCCTACTTGGGCTTGTCCCAGTGGTTCACGCGTTTCTGCGCTACTCAGATTCTTTGGAGAAATCGGTAGTGCGGAAGCGCGGGAGTCACCCTGACAAGCGGGGTGGCGAACATTGTCCGCAGTTTCTGATGGTTGTTGTGGGGATTCTGTTCGTTGTCGTTGCCAGTCGTCGTAGCCGCCGTCGTACTCTTTGACGATGCCGTTTCCCTCGAAAACCAACGTGCTACTGACGACGTTGTTGAGGAACTCGCGGTCATGGCTGACCAACAGAACGGTACCGGGGTATTCGATGAGCAGGTCTTCAAGCAGTTCTAGCGTCTCGGCATCGAGATCGTTGGTCGGTTCGTCGAGGACCAGCATGTTGGACGGTTTCGTCAGCAGTTTTGCCAGCATCAGCCGATTGCGTTCGCCGCCGGAGAGGTATCGGACTAGCGTGCGGGCTCGTTCGGCGGAGAACAGAAACTCTTGCAGGTACCCGAGGACATGCCGCTCTTGGCGGTTGATGAGCAACGTCGTTTTGCCCTCGCCGACGTTCTCCTGGGCGGTTTTGTTTTCGTCGAGTTGCTCGCGGAGTTGGTCGAAGTAAGCGATCTCTAGCTTGGTTCCCAGCCGGACGGTTCCGCTCGTCGGCGTCAGTTGGCCGAGCAGCAATCGCAAGAGCGTGCTCTTGCCAGAACCGTTGGGTCCGATAACTCCGATCTTGTCGCCACGCAGGATCAGCGTCGAAAAATCGCGGAGCACTGTTTTGTCGTGAGCCTCGCCCGTCCAGGTGAATCCAATCTTCTTAGCTTCGATGACTAGCCGGCCGGAACGTTCAGCTTCTTGCACGACGAGTCGCACATTGCCGACACGGTTTTTGCGTTGCCGGCGTTCTTCTCGCATCTTGTTGAGTTCGCGGATACGAGCCTCACTGCGAGTGCGGCGGGCTTTGATGCCGGTGCGGACCCAGATTTCTTCTTGAGCCAGCTTCTTGTCAAACAACGCTTGGTGCTGAACTTCAACTTCGAGAGCCGCTTCTTTCCGTTGGAGAAACGTCGTGTAATCGCATGGCCAATCGAGCAACCGGCCGCGATCGACTTCGATGATGCGGTTTGAGAGCTTACGGAGGAAGACACGGTCGTGCGTGACGAAGACCAGCGTGCCGCCGTAGCGGATCAAATACGCCTCGAGCCACGCGACGGCCTCGATATCAAGGTGGTTGGTCGGTTCGTCGAGCAGCAGCAGGTCGGGTTGACTGACTAACGCTTGAGCCAAGAGCACGCGGCGCTTCATTCCCGACGACAATTCAGCGAAGCGCATATCCGGGTCGAGGCTCATTTCCGAGAGGACACGATCCACCTGGTGCGCTTCTTCCCACGGTTCCAGCGGTTCAGCGCGAGCCTCGTCCTCCCGATTTGTCGCGGCAAATCCCGTGGCAACGACCTCTTGCACGGTGCTGTCGTTGCCCGTCGGCACCTCTTGAATCAGCCGACCGATGCGGACCCCCGGCCCGCGCAGGACTTCACCGTCATCTGCGGCCAACTCGCCGCTGATGAGCTTCATTAAAGTTGATTTGCCGCTGCCGTTGCGCCCCACGAGGCCGACACGTTCGCCGCGCTCAATTTGCAGACTGACGTTTTCCAGAAGCGGCCCGCCGCCGTAGCCAAAATGGATTTCATTCAAACTCACCAATGCCATGAACAACCTTTGCGACAGAAGTCACCCAAATTTAGAGCACGAGAAATAGTAACTCCATAACGGCAACGCGAGGCAGTCTTAAAAATCGAGTTAGCCGTTTCGGAGGCGACTATGCCGTCTCGTCCTTCACTTGCTGCACGACTCGTACTTTCAGTTGCGAGGCTTCCCTTCGGTCAGCCATTCGAGCGTTGTCGCGATACGTCCCTCGCGAGTCTCCCGACGCCTGGCCTCACTGGCTGACTCGATGTACCCGCGCTGGTGACTGAGGCTGAAAGCCTCGCAGACCGCGCGAGTTTTAGCATTCGGCTTTAACGCCGCCTTTAAGTCTTTCGGGACTTCAATCTTCACGGGCTTTCGATTGGGTGCCCGACGTTTCGCCGCTTGTCCGTCGAACTCCACCGCTGTGCGGATGTAACTCAAAATCATCTCATCGGACGGCGGATCTGTAAGAGTCTTTGGTTTGAAGCCGAAAGCGGTCAACGTGGTGGATGTTTTCGACAGGCCATGCGGATCGGGCTTACGCTTCGCATTCCCAAAGTTTTAACTGACGTGCTGCTTGAATACCGCCATCATTTCCACGATGCCATTCTGGACGAAGTGCGGCGCACCACCCTGGCAACTCTAAGCGAATCGTCGGCGACGCTTGATGAGACAGTTTGCGAAGTCGCTTCAAAAGTGGCTTTGCAAAGTCGCCGGACTTTTCGATTTGGGCATCCACTTCAGGCAATCGGTTTTTGCACGGCGGAGCTTTCGGGCGTTGAAGACTCACGGTCTGAGATCAAGGTGGTATTTTGAGGTCGTACGATTCTGATCACAACTCGCCGCGAGCGATGCTTGCATCCCAACGGCGATCCGATAAGTTCTCAAATGAAGACCTGTCTCAAAGAAGGGATCAATCATGGATCAGGACGACATTCTGCTGGACTGCGAAGAACGCATGGAAAAGGCCGCGACAAACTTTCGCAATCAGATCAAAGGGCTCCGCACCGGCCGAGCGACTCCCGGTCTGGTGGATAATATCCGCGTGGAAGTTTACGGCTCGGAAACGCCGCTCAAGCAGATTGCTCAAGTCAGTGTCCCTGAACCACAGCAGATCATGATCCGACCGTACGACCAGGGAAACGTGGCGGCCATCGGCAAAGCGATTCAATCCAGCGACGTCGGACTCGCGCCCAAGATCGACGGCCGAGTCATTCGGCTCAACATCCCGCCGCTGTCGACCGACCGCCGCAAGCAACTGGTGTCACGCGTCAAAGAATTCGCCGAGGAAGCTCGCGTTTCGATCCGCAACGTCCGTCGCGATGCCAACAAGCATGCGGACACGTCGCAGAAGGACAAGATTCTGACCGAAGACCTGTGCGAAGCCACCAAGGAAGAGGTTCAGAACTTGACCAAGAAGTACGAAGGCATGGTAAACGACGAAGCAGCGGCGAAAGAGAAGCAGGTCATGGAGGAGTAGTGCCCCACTACGCCGCAATGGTCGCTTCCGCCCAAGCAGCAGCTCCGAGGGCAACGGCGTCGTCCCCAAGTTTCGCGGCGACGATCTCATAGGTCTTGGCGTACGCGGGCAGCACCCACTTTTTGGCGGCGGCGGAGACTTGCTCGACGTACAAGTCGGGCATCGCTTCGACCAGTCCTCCGCCAAGCACGATCACGTCCGGTGCGAGAGCATGGACCAAACCGCCGATCGCAGTGCCAAGATGTCCGGCGGCATCCTTCACGATTTGTTCGATGATCTTGTCTCCCTTCTTAATCGCCTCGACCAGCATTCCGCTGCGAATGTTGGCCAAATCGCTGCCAGCCAATTCGGCGAGCTTTGGGGCTTGCCCGCGAAAGACCGCTTGTGCGGCCGCCGCCGAGATGGCAAGGCGGCTGCTGACCGCTTCGAGACAACCTTGTCGACCGCAACTGCATCGCGGGCCGTCCGCCATGACTTGCATGTGACCGACTTCGAGACACGAACAATTCTTGCCACGAAAGATTCGTCCCTCGTAAATCATGCCGCCACCGACTCCGGTGCCGGGGAAAATTCCCAGCGCGGTGTGAGCTTTTTGAGCTGATCCGAAACGGTACTCGCCGTACACGCCGGCATCGACATCGTTCAAGATGACCGCCGGACAACCGAAGGCTTTCTCCAACTGACTTTGGACGGGGACATTTTCCCAGCCGAGGTTTCCGGCCTCGCGTACAATGCCCCGATCAAGTTCCAGCATCCCGGGGCAGCCAATGCCGATGCCGGCCAGTCGATCGGCGGTGATGCCCGCCTCTTCGAGAACTCTCTCAATGGTGTTGATGACTCGGCCCATGCCGATCGAGTTGTCCTCTTCACTGCGAGTCTTGCGTCGCTTGCGTGCAATCGGTTGAAAATGGTCATCAGTGACGACGGCCAACATCTTGGTGCCGCCGAGGTCAAAGCCCACCCAACAGCGATCGGTAGCGGCAGTTTCAGGCATGAGGCTCTCCGATCCATTGAGCTCGCCGACATTCATCGACGGTGATCCATCATCAGCCACAGAGCTTCCCGGCGACATCGTCAAGCGTCAAGCTTGTGGTGAATCGCACGCGTTTTCGCAAAACACTTTGCGCTGTTTCGACGGGCAACTATCATTTCCCCGCCCGAAAACTCGGCTGACGCGAATTGCGTCGGCATCGCAGGAGTCACGAGTCCGCATGAGCAATTCTTTCACCGGAAAACTGGCGGTTGGCTCGCGCGTGCGAGTGAAGGACGGCGTCGCTTCGCCCGACTTTGCCGATGTCTCGTTTGCCGGCTGGACCGCGACGATTATGGAGCTCAGCGGCAAGAAGCCCAATCAGAAATTTATCATCGAATTCGATGACGCCGTCGTTGCCGCAATGCCCCCCGCCTATCTCCAGCGCTGCGAAGAACAACGCCTGCTCTACACGATGGCATGCCTCACAGCAGACCAGATCGAAGCCGCGTGATTGCAAAGTGAGTCGGCTGCGTATTGCTCAGCCTTTTATTTTGCACTTTGCATGGTTCGCTCCGCATTCTGCACTTGCCCTTCCCAAAAAAGGAAACCCGGCCTCTGGGGGGAGGCCGGGTCGATGGGGAGGGAATTGTCTTGGGAGCCGGGCTGATGCCGACACCGCGAGGGAGGGAGAGAGATTCTGAGGAACCGGAGGGAGGGAGGAGGGAGAGGAGAAACGTGACCTTGCCATTGTTGCCATCGAAGCTGAAGGAGAGAGTTCAGCGATCTCAATGGCAGGAGGTTGGAGAGAGTACCTGGAAACTTTTTGGAAAGACGGGCGACGGACATCTGTGTCCTTCGCTTTCCGTGAGGACGACATTCCCTTTCGTCCCCGTCATTCGGTCGGACAGGATCGTCCGGCCGATGATTCACTAACGAACATTCTCGGCAACGGAGATCGCCGGCACGGGTAGCGGAACTTTCTCGACAGACGCGATTCGTGTCGGGCGCCAGCCCGAGACGCGGACGGCGCTTGGCGCCTTGGAGGCCACAAAGCGAACAGTGCTCGCAGGCGCGGGTTCGTTGGTTGCTCGCGTCGGTGCGGCTTCATCGAACACATCAATCGAACCGCGAGTGGAATCGCTCGGCTTGGTCGAGGGAGTCTTCTCGGAATCGCGTGTCGCGGATTTTGTCTTTGGAAGTTCCGCTTCCGGAGTCGGCCGCAGTGCCGTGTTCGAACTCGCGGGAGCGAGTGCCAGCGTGCTTCCGGCCGGGACGAAGCGATAGCTCGTGCGAGTTGTCGGGATCGACTTCACGACCGTGACGGGTTGCATCACGACCACTTCTTCATCGACGTACTTCGTCGTGTTGACCGCAACTTTGCGGGTCGTCTGAACGGCGACGGTGCGCGGAACGTTATATGTGACTTGCTTCGTTCCTTGAATCGCGACTCGACGAGTCACCGGCACTTGCTGAGCAACCGTCTGCTGCACGTACTCGCGAGTCGCGTAGTGCGTCGGCGTGAACGCCTGCCGAGTCGCGAACCCGATGCGGCTCATTTCACCCATCAGCCCGGGACGGTTATCGTACGCACACGGATTGATTTTCTGATTGGTGTGCCATTTCGTGATCCATTGGCCGCAGTTGCGTTGGACGGTCTGGATCTCGGTGACGTTCTGGTACGAGCAGGTTGGCACGTTGACCGTTTTCTGCTCGATGACCTGCCGATACTCAGTGACCGGCTGTTCGACATAGCTGGTTTGAATGGTCGGCTTGCGGACAGTTTGTCGCACTTGGCGATATTCAGTGACGGGAACTTGCTGCATGACCGTCTCGGTCACGGGTTGAGCTACCATCGTTGGAGCGCATCCGCACGAATTGGCGTAAGCCACCGGGGTGACTCCGCAAGCTCCGCTGCCACAACCGACGGGTGTGAACATCGCCGCTGGCTGGCAAACCGGGGCACAGGTCGGACCACAAGGGCAACCAAATAAGCCGCGGAAAGGAATCCACTGGGCCGACACTGGACTGGCTGACGCCAACCAAACCATTGCTCCCAGCACGGGAGCGAAACGAGACTGCTTACCAATCATGGCACCATCCTGTTGATGTAGGCGGTGAGGTCGAACGCGAAAATCGTTGTGATCAATTTCGCCGTGACAAACGTCTTGTCGGAAGGACACGGAACTGTGTCAGAGAGGCACTGAGAAGTGACACGCGAACTGTCGGAGTGAATCGCCATCAACGCTGCCAGTCGCGTGGGAGCGGGTGTGTATGGCAATCGTCAGAAATTGGTCAAGACGGCTTTCAAGATTTTGATCGATTCTGCCGACACGTTGAAATCACCGAGCATTTCACATCAATCTCACTTCGTTCGCTGCGCTTCCTTCCGTTCAAAACAGACGTGAGAGTCTGTCCGAAAACTCGGTCTTTGCTCTCGTAGCCCGACCCCTCGTGGGTCGGATGATGCAATCTTCAGGCGAATTTGTCGTGCACTCGAATTCCTCCGACCCACAAGAGGTCGGACTACAGACTTTTCAGACAGCCCCTCAGTTCTGTTCAACAGCAGGTAACAAAGAGAACGAAGGGAAAGTGACGAGAACTTTTCAGCCAAAGCCCTCTATTCGTGGTTTCTCGATTAGGTGTAGCCTACGAGTCGTTTGATTCGGAAAGCGTTTTGTTGTGATAGGCGAATTTGGAAGGCTCGAGCTTGCTCCGCTTTTGTCTAATCGCTGCTGCGTGTGTCTCTGGATTGAGTGGCTGCCATCCGGCATTCACTCGCGTCCCGGACCTCGTTCCGCGCACGCTTGAACAGGACAAGGCGCTTTGGAGCTACCACAACCCATTCCCGGATGAAACGGTCGCTCCGTCGGTCGATCACCGGCCGGCCGGTTCCGAATTGCAGCGCACGATGCCGCGACAGGCGATCGAAAAGGACTCGATGACGTTTTCTCCTCGCGGAGCATTCGATCCGCCTCGGCCGGAAGCACGGCTGAATCCCAAGACTGCAAACGTCGTCCAGCCGTGATAATCGAGCGAAAACCACAGATTTCACACGCTTGTCAAGGGCTTTGGTCGAAAGATCACCTTTCGACCCACCGAGGTGACTGTTACACTCCCCGCCCCTTTGAGCCGCCTCGGTTTGGCCCACCCGTTTCTTTTTCTCCGACTGAACTGATTCGAAATGTCTCCGTCAGCGACCTTGGATCGCCCGCACTCCGTGTCTTCACTCACGCATACAACTCCGCACGGTCACACACACATGCCCAAGCCCGGCCATGCACCTGGGCCGGAAGCTCCGCAACGTCGCGGCGACATCCGCAACATCGCGATCATCGCGCACGTTGACCACGGCAAGACAACGCTCGTCGACGCGCTGCTCAAGCAGAGTGGCCAGTTCCGTGATTCCGAACTGCGTGAAACGATGCTCGACTCGAACGATCTCGAGCGTGAGCGTGGTATCACGATTCTCGCGAAAAACATTGCGGTAAACTACAAGGGGGTGAAGATCAACATTATGGACACTCCCGGCCACGCCGATTTTGGCGGCGAGGTCGAACGAGTGCTCGGCATGGCCGACGGCGTGCTGATCCTGGTCGATGCGTTTGAAGGCCCGAAGCCACAGACGCGATTTGTCACGCAAAAAGCGTTCGAGCGTGGACTCAAGCCAATCGTCGTGGTCAACAAGATTGATCGTGCGGAAGCTCGGCCGCACGAAGTGCTCAATGAAGTCTTCGACTTGTTCGTGGAACTCGGGGCGAATGACGACATCCTCGACTTCCCGTATGTGTTCGCTTCGGGACGAGAAGGCTACGCGAGCGATGACCCGAAGGCTCGGTCGGGTGACGTGCAACCGTTACTCGACAAGGTGCTGGAGTTTGTTCCCGGACCGGTTGTCGATCCCGACAGCCCGTTGCAGGTGATGGTGACCACGCTCGATTGGTCCGACTACGTCGGCCGAATCGCGACCGGCCGCATCGTCAGCGGCAGCGTGGCGACCGGCCAAAAGATCGCCGTGATGAAGGCCGATGGCAAAGCGCTCAACGGTGAAGTCACCGAGGTTCATTTGTTTGACAAACTCGGCCGCGTGAAGACCGAGAACGCTGAAGCGGGCGACATCGTGGCCTTGATCGGCCTGCCCAACCCGGAGATCGGCGACACGGTTTGCGATCGCTTCAATCAACGGGCCTTGCCACGCATCAGCGTCGATGAGCCGACGTTGTCGATGTTGTTCACAATCAACGACTCGCCGTTGGCCGGCAAGGACGGTGGCAAGTTTCTGACCAGCCGGCACATTCGTGATCGGCTCGACCGGGAACTTGAGCACAACGTCGCGTTGCGAGTCGAAGAGGCGGACTCGAAGGAAAAATTCCTCGTCTCTGGCCGGGGCATTTTGCATCTCTCAGTGCTGATCGAAACGATGCGCCGCGAGGGTTACGAACTTTCGGTCGGCAAGCCGCAGGTCATCATCAAGACCATCGACGGCAAGAAACACGAGCCGTTTGAGACGCTGACAATCGACGTCCCCTCTGAATACGTCGGAGCCGTGATGGAACCGACCTGCACACGCCGCGGTCAACTGATCGACATGACCGCCAGCGACAATGGCATCAGCCACCTGACGTTTTCGATCCCCGCTCGCGGCCTGATCGGCCTGCGAACGCGGCTGCTCAACGCCACGAAGGGAGAAGCGGTCATTCATCACCGCTTTGAATGCTTCAAGCCCTGCGAAGGTGAGGTCCCGCACCGTCCCAATGGCGTGTTGATCAGCCAGGAGAATGGCAAAGTGGTCGCCTTCGCGATGGGCAAGCTGCAAGAGCGAACCGACTTGTTCGTGAAACCGGGCGACGAGGTCTACGAAGGGATGGTCGTCGGCGAGAACTCGCGAGACAACGACATGGTGGTCAACCCGATCCGCGAGAAGAAGCTGACCAACATGCGAGCTTCCGGCAGCGACGAGAACATCATCCTCAAACCACCCCGCGATATGTCGCTGGAAATGGCCCTCGAGTACATCGAGGACGACGAGTACGTCGAAGTTACACCGAAGACCATTCGCCTGCGGAAGGTGGTGCTATTGGAGTCAGATCGCAAGCGGTTGCGGTTGCGGTAGTCAAATGCCATTGAACCACGAAGGCACAAAGGCACGAAGAGGATTGTGATCCTGCGTGCCTTTGTGCCTTTGTGGTTTCTGAGTTCTTGCTTCAAAATGAGTTGATCATGGCTTTCTTCGAAAAATTGAAAGCGGGCTTGGCTAAGACCAAGCAACTGCTGCAAACCGACATTCGCGACCTGCTCAAGGCAGGCGAGATTCTCGACGAGCCGAAACTCACCGAATTCGAAAAGCGCCTGCTGCGCACCGACATGGGAGTCGCCGCGGCTGACGCGATCATGGACGAACTGCGAGCCAAACATCTCGGCCGAACTGTCGTGCTCGACGACATCTGGCAGACAGTCAAAGACAAGCTGAAGTCGCTGCTGCGAGGGGACGGCAACTCCAATTGGGATTCTGAGAATCCGCTCTCGCCCTTGAAACTCTCGTCGACGAAGCCGTCAGTGATTCTCGTTGCCGGCGTCAACGGAGCCGGCAAGACAACGTCGATCGCGAAGCTCGCCAAGCTGCTGATTAGCACCGGGAACTCGGTAGTCCTCGCCGCTGGCGATACGTTCCGCGCAGCGGCCGTCGAGCAACTGACTCTCTGGAGCCAACGGCTTGGCTGCGACATCGTCACAAAGCCGAGCGGCACCGATCCCGCCAGCGTTGCCTTCGTCGGCTGCGAACAGGCACTCAGCACCGGTAAGGACGTCGTCATCGTCGACACCGCCGGCCGGCTGCAAACCTCGCAAAATCTGATGCAAGAACTGACGAAAATTCATCGGGTGATCGGCAAAAAAATCCCTGGCGCGCCGCACGAGAGCTTGCTGGTGCTCGACGCGACCACTGGCCAGAACGGGCTCAGTCAGGCCAGGAATTTTTCCGACGCCACGCAATGCACCGGCCTGATCCTCGCGAAGCTCGACGGCACTGCCAAAGGGGGAGTCGCCGTTGCGATCCGTCAGCAAATGGGAATCCCGGTGAAGTATGTGGGAGTCGGCGAAGGGATCGACGACCTGCAAGTCTTCAGCCCCGACAACTTCGTCGACGCGCTTTTCGCGTGAACGTTGTTCGTTGCAAGTCGCGGAAGCCATTTCAAGACCAGCCCGACGCGCCAGCGAGTGATTGTCCTTCCTGTGTTTGACCAGTTGCTGGCCCTGCGTGCTCGTTTGCAAACCAGGCTACGCTGTCAGTTCTAACGTGCTCCACAGGCTGGGGTCGTACGAAAACGGAAAGCTGGCGTCGACGGTCAGTGTTTGATCGCCGAGTTCGCTGTCCCGAATCTCGTAGAAGAATCCGAGCTTCGTCGGCGTTCCCGCCTCGCGATCTCCGGCCGGATCGAAGCCTTGAAGCTGTTCGCGCCCCAGCCATGCGTCGAGCCGATAGCGGTCCGAAAGAATTTCGGCGTTGACCAGCAAACTCCCTTTTGCGGCGAGCGGTGTCAGCTCGCGAGCTTGTGCGATCGGCAATTGGATCCCGAATGGCTGTTCGCCATCCCGGCCGCCACCCGTCGGAGCAAAACAGAAGTGATGACAATAGCGGCTGGCTCGGTGGATGGACTGCGTGTTGCGTGTGTCGATCCAAAGCTGCAAGCCGTCAGGCATCGTCGGCGTCCGTTCTTCGGCGGCGGGTGCCTGTTTCTTGCCGTGCACGAGCACACTGAAGGCGAGGCCATCGTCGTTCCATGCCGCTCGTAGTTCGCCAAAGGGTCGCACTCCGCGCAGTTCGCTGAGATCCGGCAACGCAAAGTCGGCCGAAAGGTCGAATAATCGCTTGCCGCGCCTGGGCAGGCTGTCACTGCGCCGTACGGGGAGAGAGAAGCGAAACAGAAATGGATGCGGGATGACTTCAGTCATGGTGATGTAAGGAGAGTATCGCCATCGTCCTCGATCGACTACAGATTCGAGCCGCCATGTCTGCCGACGCTCAATCACTGAATTCGCCTGTCGGGCACATCCGCGTGCGCGGTGCTCGCGTGCATAATTTGCAGAACATCGGTGTCGACATTCCTCGGCAACGGCTGACGGTCCTCACAGGAGTCAGCGGCAGCGGCAAGAGTTCGTTGGCGTTCGATGTGATTCATGCCGAAAGCCAGCGGCGATACCTCGAAAGTCTCTCCGCCGAAACACGGGCGCGTGTTGGCGCGTGGCAACGGCCCGACGTCGACGTCATCGACGGGTTGCCGCCGACAATCAGCGTTGGGCAGTCCGCGGGATCAGCCTCACTTCGAAGCACACTGGCGACGACGACGGAGATTCTGGATTACCTGCGGCTGTTGTTTGCTCGTTGCGGAAAGGCTCACTGCCCCAAGTGCAGCCAACCGCTGTCGGCTCGCAATCCACAGGAGATCGTCCAACAAATCCTCGCGCTGGAAGAGGGGCGAAAGGTGATGATTCTCGCTCCGTTGGTTCGCGGCAAGCGGGGAGCACATCGCGACGTCTTCGAGACGATCGCGAAGGCTGGATTCGTGCGTGCTCGCGTGGATGGCGAACCGGTCGAAGTGTCTCAGCCCCCGGCGCTCGTAAAAACGAAGTCGCACACGATCGAGGCGATTGTCGATCGGGTCGTCGTGAAGGCTGGCTTACAGGCTCGGCTGCGCGAGTCGGTGGAACTGGCCCTCAAACACGGAGACGGGACGGTCATCCTGTGCGAGCAGTCGGCCGACGGCTGGCAGGATCACGCCTATTGCAGCCGCTTCGCCTGTGCCGACTGCGGCGTCAGCTTCGCCGAACTCGAACCTCGCACCTTCAGTTTCAACAGCCCTCACGGCGCGTGTCTGAGTTGTCGCGGTCTCGGAGTTCGCGTGGCGGATGAAACTGATTTCGACACGATCTCCGCACGGCAAAGCGAGCGGCAAGAACTGTGCGCCGACTGCGGAGGTGCGCGGCTGAATCCGTTTGCGCGAGGCGTACGATTTCGAGGGATCACGCTACCGGAACTGCTCGGAAAAACGGTCAGCGAGGCGAGACGGATTCTGTCGGAATGGGAGGCTTCCGTCGCTTCGATTGAGACTGCGGAGGATCGTGTTCTCAGGCGGACGCTGCCGGCGATTCGGAGTCGGCTCGATTTTCTGATTCGCGTCGGCGCGGATTACCTCACGCTGGATCGTCCGACGCGGACACTCTCCGGCGGTGAGTTCCAACGAGCACGACTTGCCGCGTGTCTGGGTTCAGGATTGGTCGGAGCCTGTTATGTGCTCGACGAACCGACGGTCGGACTGCATCCGAAAGATACAACCGCGATGGTCGACGCGCTGCACGATCTGCGCGATCAAGGGAACACGCTGCTGGTCGTCGAGCACGATCCCGATGTCATGCGAAACGCGGATCACCTGATCGACCTCGGCCCCGGAGCAGGTGTGGACGGCGGCCAAGTTATCGCATGCGGTTCGCCCAGCGAAGTCGTGGCGAACGCAGCATCGGTGACGGGACGGTATATCGGTCAGACGCTCTTGTTCGACCACGGACGGGTAAGAGTGCCCATCGAACGAAGGAGCCACGAATCAACTTGGCTCACACTGGCGAATGTCTCAGTTCATAACCTGCGTGATGTTTCGGTGCGGATTCCGTTGCAGGCGTTGACAGCGATCACCGGAGTCAGCGGATCGGGTAAGACGTCGCTTGTGCATCATGCACTCGTGCCGCAGGTTCTGGAAACGCTGGCCCGACGCGCGAGCGAGAGATCACGATTGGGGCAACGCGGCGACCACTCGCTGGCGCTTCGTACTGGTGAGGAATTTGGAGCCATCACGCGTCTGATCGAGGTGACGCAGTCGCCATTAGGGCGGACTCCGACGTCAAATCCGGCGACGTATTCCGGCATCTGGGACGAAGTCTGCAAGCTGTACTCGCAAACGCGCGAAGCCAAGCTTCGAGGCTTTCGCGCCAGCCGGTTCAAGTTCAATTCCCCCTCCGGCCGCTGCGAGGCTTGTCGCGGGCGTGGGGTGCAGCGAGTGCGATTGCAATTGCTGCCTGATGTGTTTGTGACCTGTCCGAGCTGTCGTGGGGAGCGATTCAATTCGTCGACGCTACAAGTTCGATTTCACGGCCGGACTGTGGCGGACGTGTTGCGAATGCGAATCGACGAAGCGTCGGAACTGTTTGCGAACGTGCCGCGAGTGGCCGCCGTGCTCAAAACGTTTCGCGAAGTCGGGTTGGGCTATCTGCGGCTCGGTCAGTCGGCGACGACGTTGTCGGGGGGCGAAGCTCAACGCGTAAAACTGGCGACCGAGTTGAGTCGCGAAAATTTGGTATCGACCATGTTCGTGCTCGACGAGCCGACGACTGGCCTGCATCCGGCCGACGTCGAACGGCTGTTGAGCTTGCTGCGACGGCTGGTCGATGCGGGGCACACCGTCGTCGTCATCGAACATCATTTGGAACTTATCGCTCAGTCCGACTGGTTAATAGACCTCGGTCCGGACGGCGGCTCGCGCGGCGGACAGATTGTGGCCGAAGGATCGCCAGCGGAGGTCGCGGCGCGCGGCATCGGGTACACCGCACTCGCATTGGCGGCTGCACACTAACCCGAAGCGTCAGCGAGGGCGGGCGCATCACTCGCGTGCAAGTCCAAATCTCTGAAGCGTTCGCCCTCGCTGACGCTTCGGGTTAGTATGACGCGAGACATTGCTTGATGGCGAATTCGACCGGCAGGTCGGTGCGCAGCACAGCGAAGTCGATGCTCAGGTCGCGGCATTGTCGGCGCAACGATTCGCGATGGCTGATGAACTCGTGCTGGTATGCGGTCCGCAGGAGTCGCGGCTCGGTAGGCAGATCGGTCCAGCCTTCCAGCCCGTGGAACAGTGTCGGATCGTCGAACGGAAAATCCTCTTCGGCGGGATCGACGATTTGCCAGACGCGAACGTCGTGTTTGCGATGCCGCAGTCGCTTCAGGCCGAGCATCAGCGAATCGGGATTCGCGAAGAGATCGCTGAGCACGACCACGACGCCGCGCTGGACGAGGCGTTCGGAGAGGTCGGCAAAGAGAGACGAGAGCTGAGCGTCGAGAGTTGAGAGTTGAGGCTGCGGTTCGACTCTCGACTCTCGACTCTCAGTTTTCAGCTTCGTCGTTTCGAGGACGTGCGAAATCTGTTTCCAGTGGCCGGCATGGCTGCCGGGGCGGACGGCTTGGTCGATCTCGCGGTCAAACGTGATCAGGCCGATCGCGTCTTGCTGTTTCACGACGACATAGCTGATCGCAGCAGCGAGGTGCTTGGCAAATTCCAGTTTCGATAGTGGCGCGGCATCGGAGCGGTACGACATCGACTCGCTGGCATCGAGCAAGACGTGGCAGGCGAAGTTGGTTTCTTCCTCGAACTGCTTGACGAAAACACGATCGCTGCGGCCGTAGACTTTCCAGTCGACGTAACGCAGATCGTCGCCGGGAGCGTACTCGCGGTGCTCGGCAAATTCGGCGGCGAAGCCGTGAAAGGGGCTGCGATGTGCTCCCGTGACCGCCCCTTCGACGGTGCCGTGAGCGTGCAGCGCCAGCCCTTCAAGCTTGCTGAGCGTTCGCGGATCGAAATACGGCAGGTGTTGAGCCACGACCATTCCACTTCGCCGGATCGGCCGGAACGTGCTCGATCAGCCGCCGCACCAGCGCGTCGGCCGTCAGCCCTTCGGCTTCGGCGTGAAAGTTCAAAACCAGTCGATGCCGCAGCACTGGAGCCGCGACCGCTTGCACGTCCTCCAGCGACGCGTGCGTTTGTCCGCGTAAGACTGCGCGCGCTTTCGCGCCGAGAATCAGGCACTGACTTGCTCGTGGTCCCGCCCCCCAGGTGATGAAGTCGCGCACGAAGTTCGGCGCCTCGGTCGCTTCGGCATCACCACGCCGAGTCAGTCGCGTGAGTTGCAAGGCGTAGCGGATGACATGATCGGCGATCGGAATGCGCGTCACGATCTCTTGCAGCCGAAGCAGGTCCTCATGGCCGAGCACTTTGTCGATCACGGCATGCACACCGCCGGTCGTGCTGCGGACGATGTTGAACTCCTCGTCCTCGGTCGGGTAGTCCACTTTGATTTGCAGCATAAACCGGTCGAGCTGCGCTTCGGGGAGCGGGTAGGTTCCTTCTTGCTCGATCGGATTCTGCGTGGCGAGCACAAAGAACGGCGATGGAAGCAGATGCCGTTTGCCGCCGACGGTGACTTGCCGTTCCTGCATCGCTTCGAGCAGTGCGGCTTGTGTCTTTGGCGGGGTGCGGTTGATCTCGTCGGCGAGCAGCACGTTGGCGAAGACTGGTCCCGGCAGGAAACGCAGCTCGCGGGTGCCCGACAGCTTGTCCTCTTGGATAACCTCAGTGCCGGTGATGTCGGCAGGCATCAGGTCCGGCGTGAATTGGATGCGGTTGAACGACAGGCTGAGCGTGTCGGCCAGGGTCCGAACCATCAACGTCTTCGCGAGGCCGGGTACGCCCACCAGCAGGCAATGTCCGCCGCCGAGCATCGCGATCAGCAGTTCTTCGATGACTCGGTGTTGCCCGACGATGATTTTCGACAGCTCGTGCGTAACGCGCTGGTAGCTGTCGGCCAGCTTCTGCACGGCAGCGAGATCAGAGTCAGCAGGTGGTTCCGTCGGCACGTTGAAACTCCCAGAGAGCACTTACACTACTTTTTCTTCCTCTGAGCGAACAGCCACTCGTACATCTCGCGGTCTTTGTAGGCTCCGTTCCAACTGTCGTGGCCGACGTCGGGGTACTCGGTGTACTTCGGTTTGCCGCCGGCGGCTTTCAGAGCTTCGACGATCTCGCGTGAGTGTTCTACTTTGACGGCTTTGTCCATCGCTCCGTGAAACGTCCAGGTCGGGACGTGAGCAATTGACTTGGCTTTGCTGAGATCGCAGCCTCCGCAGACCGGCACGGCGGCGGCGAATCGCTGTGGGTGACGAACGATCGCGTCCCACGATCCGTAGCCTCCCATCGACAGACCGGTGACGTACTCGCGAGTGGTGTCGATCGGGAAATCTTTTTCCAAACTATCCAGACACTGCATCACCAGAACGGCGGTTTCGGATTCCTGATCGGGAAAGACGACTTTATTCGTGGACCAATCGACGTCCGACCATTTTTTGTTGGTCGGGCACTGAGGTACGACAACAAAGCAGGGGTACTTGGCCAGGAACTCTTCCGTGGCGAATTTCTTCACGCCATGAATCAGTTGCTTCTCGTTGTCGTCACCACGCTCTCCGGCGCCGTGCAGGAACAGCACGAGGGGAATCTTCTTGCCAGGTTCAGTTTTGGCCGGCTTGAGGAAGCGGTACAAAAGCGTTTTTCCATCCGCGTTTTTGAATTGAGTCTTGGCGAATTGTTCGGCCAACTCGTCGGCTTCAAGCGATTTCGCAACGAACGCACTGTCGAACATCAAAACCAAACCAGCCAACAGCAGCCAACGGAGCGGCGACATCAGAGTTCCTTTCAAAAAGTAGAGGCAAATAGGACAGCAGCGCTCGGCACGCGTCTCCCGACCCCGCCGTTGCGTTGGACCGCAGGTCTCCCGCCTTCGAGCCCCTATCATTTTCGGGAGTGCTTCGGTGGTCTGTTCCGGCAGGGTCGGGAGACCCGCGCCGATCGAGGCGGCTGGATTGTAGCGAGCCTTTGGCTCTTGACACTCGTCCGCTACGTTACGGCACCATGAGCGACACCTCGACCAGCAGCAAATACCTGAATCGCGAACTGAGCTGGTTGGAGTTTAATCAGCGCGTGCTGGCGGAGGCTCTGGATGGCGGTGTGCCGTTGCTCGAACGAGTGAAGTTCTTGGCGATCACGGCGTCGAACCTCGACGAGTTCTTCATGGTCCGCGTCGGCAGCTTGCAGATGTTGTTGGCTCAAGGAAGCACGTCGCTCGATCCGTCGGGGCTGACTCCAGAGCAACAGCTTCACGCAATTGGTACACGCACGCATCACATGACGGTCGAGCAATACACCTGCTTTTTGCAAGACCTCGAACCGAAGTTGGCGGAGGCAGGCATCCGCCGCAGCCGAGCCGCGGACCTGACGCCGCGGCAAGTCAAGTTGGTCGAACAACTGTTCGACGACGAATTGTCGAGCGTCCTGACGCCGATCGCGGTGACGTCCTCCGACGATTTTCCGCTACTGACCACGCAGTCGCTCAATGTTTGTGTGCGGCTCGATCCGGCGAAGGGGGACGACAAGCAAGTTCCTCGTTTTGCGATCGTACCGTTCGGAAAACGGACCTCGCGATTCGTCTCGTTGCCGGCCGAGAGCGGCTACGAGTTCATGCTGGTCGAGGACGTTGTGGCTCTGCACTCGGCGAAGTTTTTCCCCGGCGAGTCGGTGCGCGAGTGTGTGCCGTTTCGGATCACTCGCAACGCCGACTTGAGCCTGCGAGAAGACCTCGCCTTCGACTTGCTGGCCGAGATGGAAGAGGTCTTGGAAGCTCGGCAGACCGGAGCGTGTGTGCGGTTGGAAATCTCCGACACCGTGACGACGCAACTGTTGGCGTTTCTGCAAGACGCTTTAAAGGTCCAGAACG
>Ga0194129_10002211_pt1 | contig 29651 bp, 50 predicted proteins | sample TA2KigCa35mmetaG_FD_150862 | JGI IMG/M metagenome (GOLD analysis project Ga0194129, IMG submission 150862) | Freshwater microbial communities from Lake Tanganyika, Tanzania - TA2015038 Kigoma Deep Cast 35m | ecosystem: Environmental > Aquatic > Freshwater > Lake | place: Tanzania: Lake...
AAATAAAATTATAACTTCTAATCCTCACCTTGTCGTAGAGATAGAGCAAGCAGAGAGAAAAGCAGGATATACTGATGTTGTAGTAGCATCTGTTGCTACTTTAGGGCGTAATAATACCCCCCGTATTATGGCCTATCCACAAAACTATTTTAATTCAATAGTTATAGATGAGGCTCATCATGCTGCTGCTCCTAGTTATAGAAGAATTACTGATTACTTTAACACTGATTTTATTTTGGGTGTTACTGCTACGCCGCAAAGATCAGATTCAACTAGGCTTGTAGACGTTTTTGAAGAGATTGTATACTATAAAAGTATTCAAGATCTGATAGAAGACGGTTGGCTCTGTCCACTCGTCGGATACCGAGTAAAAACCAACACCGACTTATCTGAAGTGGAGATTGTAAATGGAGACTATGCGCAAGCTAAACTCGAAGATGCCGTGGATAATCCTGAGCGTAACGCTCATATTGTCGCTGCCTATCTTAATTTGGCAATGGATGAAAAAGCCCTTGTTTTCGCATCCGGCGTCAGACACGCCGAAAACTTGGCCTTATCCTTTCGACAAGCGTCGGTAGAAGCAGAAGTAATCGTAGGTACTACGCCGCAAGAAGAGCGCAATTCTATCCTTGCACGATTTGCGGCGGGTACCCTAAAAGTGGTTGTAAATGTTGGCGTTTTAACTGAAGGCTTTGACGAACCTTCTGTTCAGGCCATCATTTTAGCCAAACCAACACGATCAACTCTTCTGTATACTCAAATTGTTGGACGAGGAACTCGTTTACACGCAAGCAAAGAATCCTGCAAAATTATAGATATTGCAGATACCACCAAGGGAAAAAAGCCTATTGGTCTTCCCACTTTGCTGGGGTTGCCACCAGAATTTGATTTACAAGGACAGTCATTTACAGATGTTGCCAAGAAGTTTGAAGAGTTGGAAAATTTTTGTCCCGGTGAAGCTGTAAGAGTTTTAAATCCACAAGACATAGAGTTGGCATATGCCAGAATTAATCTGTTTATGCCACCACCTCCCAATGAATTTATTCAGCAATATTCCAAGCTTGTTTGGGCTGAAATTGGTGAGGATCATTATAGACTTGGATTGAATAATAATGAATCCATGACTATAACATGCGATGCTCTTAGTCGTTGGAATGTAAAACTTGTAAATAATCATACAAAAGAATCTAAAATTCTTGGAATGACTGATACAATGAGAGAAGCGTTTGCCCGCACTGACAAGTGGGTACAAAACCATAGACCTACATCTATGGCTTTGTTAGATGCATCGGCTACTTGGAGATCTGATTCTCCAACCGATAAACAACAAAAACTTCTTAAGCGTATTGGAATTCCAATAACTTCGGATTTAACCAAGGGAATGGCTAGTCAAATCATTTCTAGTTATTATGAAAATAATCCCAAACCTAAATGGTTGGAAAATAAGATTCAAAGCAATAGAAGAGGATTTTAAAATGTCACAGAACTTCAAGCACAGTTTGATGTGATAGTTTTGTGAATCTATACATTCCTGATCCGAAAAGGTTTATTGCTTCACCTTATACGGCTTACACTTACACTGAACAAGAAGACGATTTATCCAATTCTGATAGATCATTTCTCGCTACTACCGCAAGAGCTGCTCTTGCTTCTGAATATAGGTTCAGAATGGCAGCTATGTTAGTAAAATCTGGGAGAGTTCTTTCTGTTAGCACAAATTATAACAGAAGGTCTTCTACTACTCCACCCAACAGGTGGTCAACTCATGCAGAGATAAGAGCAATCAGATCTGCTTCAGACACTAAAGATGCGACACTCTATGTAGCTAGACTTTCTAAGTCTGGCGATGTCGCTCTTGCCAAGCCTTGTGCTTGGTGCATGGAGCATATTATCACTGCTAAAATTTCTCGAGTTGTTTACACTATTGACAATAACACTTGTGCTTCTTTTTATTCACACATGGTATCATGGACGTAATATATGTTTTTTTATACAACAAAGCGTTATTCTAGACGTTTTTTATTTTTAGTATTTACCCTTTTGTTCAGCCTTTTGCAATTTGCAGTTTCATCTACAAACGTTGATGCAAAATCTGATCCAAAAGCCAAAAGGACATACAAATCTTTAAAGTTAGAAAAACGTAACAACAGAATAGTTTATCGCAAAGTTCTTCACAACTCTGTTCCAGCTATTGGTGCACCAGTAATGCATGCATCATCTTATACTGGTGCTGGGACGTATGTTGTAATTATTGACAGTGGTGTAGATTCTTCACATCCTATGCTATCTGGTAGAGTTGCCCTTGAAGCATGTTTTACTGTTGCCAACTCTTGCCCTAATAAAACTAGCAAACAAATTGGTGCAGGTTCGGCTGCTTTAGTTGATTGGCACGGTAATCATGTTTCAGCTATTGCTGCGGGAACAATCGGTGTTGCTCCTGGAGCCAAAATTATAGCTGTTAACGTATTTGACAAAGATCAATCTTCAGATGAATTATCTGTCATTAATGCTTTAAATTGGGTCTTGTCTATTTCTTCAAAATATAACATAGCTTCAGTCAATATGAGTCTTGGTACCTCCAGAGTATATCGAGATTATTGCGATACTGTATCTCCTAAAATAACTACTGTTATACATTCTTTATATGGCAAAAATATACCAGTTGTTGTTGCTGCTGGAAATTCTTATTCTATTGGTATGAGTAATCCAGCGTGTATATCAAAAGTTGTATCAGTTGCTGCAACAAATTTAAATGGTAATGTTATGCCTTTTTCTAATTTGTCTAGCACCACTACTTTTGTTGCTCCAGGTTTAAAGATAGTTTCTGCTGCTTATGGCACTGAAACTAGATCTGCATCTGGCACATCTATGGCAGCCCCTCATGTTGCTGGTATACTTGCTCTTTATAGACAAGCTTATTCTGATCATAGCATTTCTAAAATGTTGCAAAGATTAATAGCTGCTTCTCCATTGTCAATTGATACATATTCTTCTCTAAGAATTCCTGCTATCAATGTTTCTAAATTATTAGAAACACCTATGGATCCACCAGTTCCAATTCTTCCTCCAGTAACTTCTCCAGTTGTTACCACAACTACAATGCCATTGGTGATTCCTAAAAATCCACCAATGCCCGCATTTAAACCTACTCTTACCAAAATCAGAGTCAATTCATCTATTTCTAATTATTTTTATGTAATTTATAATGATTCTTTAGTTGATAAAACTATAGTATTAGATTATAATTTACAATGTTCTGATGGTTCTATTTACACGATACCATTGAATGTATACACTATTTCACATGTTCATTTGATAAATTCTATACCTAATTTTAATTCTTGCATTATGTATGCTAATCTAAAAGATGGCACACGAAGCGCTTCTAGCTCTTCTATAATAATCAAGAAAGGTTAGTGTGAAAGGTTTATTTTTATCAGTAGATGATTATCCTCAGATAATATCTGATGATATTCAAGACGCAAAGTCTTTTGTTTTTGGATCTCAACCAACTACAATATCTACTTTTGATGGATTATCTAACTATTATCATTATGATTATTCATTGTCTCATAAATACCCTGTTAACATTTGTGCTACATATTTAAAAAGATTATATACACAAAATTATTCTCCACTAAATTTAGTAAGAGGAGATATACTTGTGTATTCTTCTTCAGACGCCATGCCGCACATTGTTGACAGCTCTGTTTTACCTTATTTTATTAATCAAGTGATGTCTTTTATGGCGAGCCACGACTATGCCTTCACGAAACATTAAGCCAGCTCATACATATAAAGATAAAAATAAAAAATGTTCTGAATGTGGAGAAACTTCTATCACAGTCAACAGGTCTGTCAAGTTTGACAGAAATCTATGTATACTTTGTTTGAAAAAATTAATTATTCAAACAAAGACGTAGATCTTAAATATATTATATATACGAAAGAAAGATAAAATGTCAATTTCTGTATCAATTGGCGCTAATGACACCGATATTACCAATCTTCAAATGACTCGAGATATTATATTATTTGTTTCTAGTCTTCTAAAGGCCGAAGATCATGTTTTGTTATTTGCCAACAAAACTTATACACAGTCTCAGATAGATAATTTAGTTCGTTGGTACAACGATCTTTTAAACATTTTATACAATGCTGGCACTTTGGAAGAAGTTTCTTTGGCTTTGTGATTGCATAACAAAATGCCCGAGTGGCGGAATAGGCAGACGCAAGAGACTTAAAATCTTTCGCCCCTTACCGGGCGTGCCGGTTCAAGTCCGGCCTCGGGTACTATCAAAGAGGTAAAATTTCTATTATGAAAAAAGATAAAATTTTATATATATTGGTATTTTTCACTGGAACGTCTGTTGGTCTTTATGTCGGTGTACTTATTCGCGCAACTGTTTGTTAATTAAACAGTTTTTTTCAAAGAATACTGTTCTTGAATTTAGTCCCAGGTAGCTCAGATGGCAGAGCAGCGGACTGTTAATCCGTCGGTCGCAGGTTCAATCCCTGCCCTGGGAGCCAATATATATTCATTATATTGTAAGGTGACTTTTATGACCGATTTCTCTGATCAATTTATACGTAAAGTACAACAATCTTTTGACGCATTTCCTGATGTTGATTATCACGATTGGTGTGTTGACTGTGGTATTGACACTGTTACCGCAGGTGAATATTACATGGTCAACAATTATGTTTGGTCTCAAACCGGTATTGGTACACATGGCGGAATGCTATGCATTTCTTGTTTGGAAAAGCGCATAGGTAGAATTCTTACTTCTAAAGATTTTATTGATATTCCCATTAATCATACACCCTTGTTTCGTTCTGATTTGCTTCTTGAGAGGATGTCATCTTGAACACAAAACATTTTAAATCTCATTCCAATTCACTTATTGGCAAGAGAGTTTTTCTTGTTAATTCTACTGATCAATTTACTCTTTTAAAATACGGTGATTTGGGCACTGTCACTTATATTGACGATATTGGTACCGTATTTGTAGATTGGGATAATGGTTCAAAACTTGGACTTATTCCTGGCGTAGATCAATGGAAACTTATTCATGACTAAACTTGATGATGATCCAAAAATTGATATTATCGCTCATGCTTTAGTTCATAAAGGTATTTGTCTTTGGCACGGTGTGCCAGAGCATATAGTTGAAGAACTTAAGGTTCATGGTTATACCATTAAAAGAGATGACAATTTTTTTAACAGGGATTTGAATAATGAATAATTTATTTCAAAATATTATTTTTGCTACACGTTCTAATGATGGATTAGTTCAAGAACATTCTTCTTTGAGTGACGCATTAGAGTCTTTTGTATCACAGGATGGTTATCGTATAGATTTCTTACTTCCTGATGGAAGAATTCTATATATTCATCGTTCAGAATATGGTGAAGATATTGATTCTCCACTCACTGATCATCCTGTATTTAATGGATACAACCTCGCTAACGCTAAGGTTTTATTATTTGACCCTCAAACAAAACCACAGCCGTCTACTGAGAATGTAGTTCCATTGTTCAGAAAGTGATTATTATGGTTTGGTTTGTTATTGCAACGATTTTACTCGTCTCTTTTGTACTTCTTCTTGGCACTTCAAAGTATCTTGATCACATTGATCGCAAAGTTCAAAAACATTTTGAATTTACTCGTATGGCAATTGAGCATTTGGAAAAAACAAAGAATTACAAATTTTCAAATAAAAATTATTCTTCATATCCCCACAAGCATTATGAAAACTATGGTCAAGAATAATGAATTATTTTAATCCTATAGGAAATATAATTTTAGTTTCATTAATCCTTTATTTTGTTCTCAGTCTTTACAAATGACCTGCTGGGTCTTTAGCTCAGCTGGTAGAGCAGTAGACTTTTAATCTATTGGTCGTGGGTTCGAGCCCCACAGGACCCACTATGAAAAATCAAAATACAAAATTGAACAATAAAATTCCTTACGCCAAAGATGTCTACTCTATGGAGACTCTTATTCTTACATTTATTCCATCTGCTGTTTTTACTTATGACATTCATGGTCAGGTCGTTATATATACCGATCTTATGACTGACGAAGATGGAAATCTAATACCATTTGCTTTTAATTCCGAGGATTCGTCCAATGCATGAAGATAATACTTTAATGCTTGGTGATCTCATAGGACACACTAAACGCATGGTTATTGCTTGCACGAAGATGGCAAATAGAGATCCTGCCGAATCATTTGCTCGCTGGATTGCTATTTGCGTTAAAGAAGGCGAATATCATCCATATGTTGTATGGGATGTATTTGCCCGTCCTCAAGGTTGGCATGCAGCAAGTGGCGATTATGCCTTTACTATAGAAGAGGCAGTAGTTCAATACAAAAAACGGGGCGGACATGGTTAATAACGATCTTGCTATCAGTTTACTTGATAGCGCAATTAAAGATATTTCTGGAAGAGACCTTGTGTCTACTTCTGAGATGACGGATCTTCTTTTGGATATCAGGTTTTACCTGATGACACAAGATGCTACACCAACAACAAACGAAAGTTTAGTATTACAATGAATACAGGAACAGTTAAGTTTTTCAACGATGAGAAAGGTTTTGGCTTTATCTCTGTTGACAATCAAAACGACCTTTTTGTTCACTTTTCGAACATTAAGGGAAATGGACGTCGTAGTCTTGTTGCTGGACAGCAAGTTCGCTTTGAAATTGGCCAGGGCAATAAGGGTCCTGAGGCCAAAGAGGTTGAGATTATTTAACAACGATAATTGATTGCCGGGACAATCAATCGTCATGTGGGAGCTAACAGTCCCCCATAAGCGTCTACCAACTCATCTGCCCCCAGACCAGGTGAACGCAACTGTAAAGTTTATTTAAAGTAGTATGATTCTTTATGGGCGTTTTCGAACTCTTTAGTGCATACGTACCCATAGTCATACTCTTTGATGGCTTTTCCAGCCATCTTAAACAGACCTAATATAATTGTGAGAAGAAGAATAATTGTAATCATGACAGTTATAGTAGCATGTTCTTTGTTCTTTTTTTCATTAATAGTACCTAACATAGGTCACATGTGTCCCAGTACACGAGTCATCACTCTATAGGACCCAATGCCTAGATATAATTTGAACCGTGAAGATGTAGATATTATTTTACATTCTCTTCAGCATTATTTAGCTAATACTGAATTTAAACATTCTTCAAATCAAATATTTTCTTTAAAAAAAAGATTACTGGCTAAAGTTTCTGATTCTGAAGTTTTATACGAAGATACAAATATACAATAAAATGCAGAGGTATGTACATTATGAGTATTTTGGCTCCATTTCAAGAATTTCGCGACAAACCTTCTAAGCGTAATCAAAACACTTCTAAGAGATGTTGTGAGCATAAGGGTTGTGACACTATATTGTCTGTCTACAATTTGACCTCTTATTGCTACGTGCACGAACATATTTACGCTGATTCAAAGTTTTATATATAGGATTCAATTATGGGAATGGATGTGTTTGGTCGGAAGCCGACCTCTACAGAGGGTGAATACTTTCGTGCCAATGTATGGTATTGGCATCCTCTTTGGTCTTGTTGCGAGGAGCTTTATCCTACTCTAGCTGGCAAGGTTAGAAATGGTCATGATAATTCTGGTGATGGTCTTAACAAACCAGATTCTTTAGCTTTATCATCAATGCTTAAGCGCGACATTGACAATGGTGTTATTGCCAAGTATATTAAAGAATACACAGAATATATAGATTCTTTACCACTTGAAGATTGTCAGCATTGCGACGCTACTGGCAAACGAGCTTGGTCACCAAAACATCCTGCTGTTCCTCAAGCTGTAAAAGATGATCCTAATGCTTTCATGAATGAAAACTTTGAATATATTTTAGAATGCAATTCTTGCAAGGGCACTACTAAGGTTAAATCTTTTCAGACTTGGTATCCTATGGATTTAGATCTCATGATTGAATTTCAAAAATTTTTAGAACATTGTGGTGGATTTAGAATATGTTAGAACCCAAAAAGCATAGAAAATTATTTCTTCCTCCAATTTCAGTTCGAAATAAGATTTTAAATAAATATTATGTTGATGTTCAAAATTTGGGTTATATTGATGCTTATATAGCATATGATACAGCCATGCATTATGCATATTGTAAGTTAAATCCTCATCTTCAATATGAGAGCACAAACAAAGACGGTTCTCCTAGGCTAAACAAAGACGGTTCTCCTAAGCTTCGTAGAATGTTAACTAGAGAACATTTTCAACCTTTTCATGATCAGTTTGGTTTTCCTATATGGGTGCACAAGCTTGATGAAGAAGAGCTTAATTCTCATCTTACTCGAGAAGAGATTAACCAAAGACGTAAGGCTCAACACAGGCCTTTGGTTTAACCAGTAGCGCACTACCGTGGAACGTACTAATGATATCATATAAAGCGTGAGCACATATTCTCGATATCACTACTGGTTAATTAATTTAAATAAAATCACATAATCAAATAACACAAAAGGAAAACAATGAAACCCTTGAAAATACTCAAATCAACAACAATTCTTGCAGCACTTGCTGGTTTGATCTTGAGCATCTCGTTATTTTTTGGCGGAGACACTGAAACAGACAAACTCAACGGCATTTATGTCGGTATCTGGGTTCCCTCAATTCTTGCTCTCGGTTGTTTCATGCTTACCATCAAAGATAGGGATTGGTGACAGTGTCTCAAGCAACTCTTTTTTGTTTTGGGGCGGTTATTTTTCTTATAGCCTTTACTGGAGCAATTTTGTACGGTATGTCCGCCACAGAGAAAAAATTTCTTAAAGATACCAAATTGCAGAAGATTAGGTCTTGGGAAGTTTCTACTGCTGGTATTGCTTCCAAATCAAAAGCGAGCAGCAAGTGACTAGCAGAGACACTTACGACATAGAGGAGTACGCCAGAGAACAGGAGCGTGAGCTCAAGCGAACAAATGTTCAGCCGGCGCTTCTTGTAAAGCTACTGATGGAGTCTGAACCATGTCTGTTCTCAAATAAGTCGGAACCCATTCCTGTAAAAGAAGTCAATCCCAACACTAAGGTGTCTCAATTTGAGAATGTCATTTGGCGCGAAGAATAATGACGCTTTATTCTTCGCCCATGATTTTTTTGCTGAGTACGCATTAAGTATATTTTCTTTTAAAGAAATTCATACAAAAAAAGTTATTATTTGTTGTATTTTTCTTTTTTTCTTGCTATCATATCACCCAAAATAACAGTAGACGAAAGTGTCAACGCGCCGCACGGGTGAGCTGGTTGAACACAGATGTCTTATAAACATCCATTGATGGGTTCAATTCCCATGTGCGGTACAGGAGAAATACATGGACAATATAGATCAGATGGTGCAGCAAGAATATGCACTATTGAATGATCGAATATCTGACGTATTTTTTATATCGCACGAGATATCGAATCTTTTCAAATTGTCTTTTCTTGTTAGGTCTACATTAGAGTCTGCTCAAGACTTTTATCATCGTGATGATTATCTTAATTCTTATAAGCAGTTACTCAATGCTTTAGGTTCTTTAATAGATATTAATAAACAAATACTTGAAAAGTATGATGTTTATATTAATGCAATCAAGGAATCAAGTGGCACGCAAGATTAAAATAAAAGGCTATAAGGACATGTCTTCTATTTCTTATAAAGAAATGTCTTGGAGAGACAATGCAGCCTGCTCCACTGTAGATACTAATGTATTTTTTTCTACTCCTAAATCGCCTACTGTTTATCAAGCTATTGCGATATGCAAGTCTTGTCCAGTAAAAAAAGACTGTTTTTATGAATCTGTGTTGTATGGCTACGATGGAGTATGGGGTTCTTCTACCTTGGAGCAAAGATCTGTTTTGATATCCCATATTCTTGATGGCACTCTTGATAATTTTGACAGACAGAAGTCGGACAGTCTTTTTGAGTATGTTGACAAAATAGGTATAACCAAAAATACGGCTTTGGCTGATCTTTTAAAATATAAATATAAACTATCGGAATGAGATATGCCTGATAATATTTTTTCTTCTAACGACGATGACATATTTGAAGAGTATGTAGAAAATACTTCTTTTGATGAAAACGTCGATTTACCTCCTGACACCAACCAAACTATTGATAAGCTTTTTACTGATTTGGATTCTCCCTTTAAAAAGCTTCTTCAAAACTCTAGTTTAAAGGTTAATCTAAGTGAGGCTTTTTATTCTGCTGCTGATCAATGGGTTACTCTTGGTTACAAAGAGGCACACACCGCTGCTGTAGTTAAACAGCTTGCAGAGCTTACTGAAGGTAAGTTTTTATATCACCACAGGCTAGAGTGTTCTAAAGAAGTAATTGCACGGAAGAAGACTGTAATTAGGTTTCTTACATTGATGCTAGATAGTGATTCTGAAAGCTCTATCATTAATGCTGCTAATGATTTTAAGTTGAACCTTTCACGATCTTATTTTGATATCTTTTTCAGAAGTTATTACAATATTCAGGTCTTCATGTTTCAGCACGAGGTTGCTCTTTACAAGAGTCTTTGTGACATAATGGGAATAGAGCAAGATTCAAACCTTTGCGACCTTAATCAGGAATCTGAAATTATTCAGAATACTGCAGATGTCATCAATGACTTGTATATTCAATATTTTGACAAAGATGCTCTTGAAGAAAGATTGAAAGAATATGTCAAAGAGTTCCGCAACAAAGAGGCGTAGCAAAAAACAATACCTCATTATGTGTGGTACTGTTTTAGCGTCTGCTGCTATTAATTATACAATAGTTCATTCTCCTATTGTATTTATCATGATTGCAGCTTTATTAGTCCATGAATTTGGTCATTTTATAGTAGCCAAGATTAAAGGTGCGGATCCAGATTTACCATTTTTAATTCCATTGTTTCCATTAATTATTGGATTAACAAGAATTAAAAATGTAGACGACAAACATGTCCGTTCAATATTATTTGCAGGTCCGGCCCTGGGTGTTCTTTTTATTTTACTTATGATTTTGTTCAATACTCTATATGGTATTGTTTCATTTATCCCATTATTTTTTATGCTTGCATTTGAAATTATTATGAATTATTTTGGTCCTGACGGAAGACTTTTCAGAAAAGCCAAAATTCAAACTATTTAGTTCATACACAAAATTAAACCAAATATCCTTTACTTAGGAAGAGTGAATATGAAGCTAGACAAAAATAATGTTCATGACAAAATAGAATCTTATTTACAGGATTGTTATTTTGACATTGCCCCATCGCCGTCTAAGACATCTTTTGTTTTTGACGAGGCACATTTGGCTAAACTGCTTACCAGAATAGTCGTCAGTGTGGCAACCGTTGTGACAACAGGAATATCTCTTAAACAATATGTCAAAGAGATATCCATTAACTATAGGAAATCTAAACAATGAACAAATATCCAGAACGTATTCCCGAAGGGATTACTTCTATAGATACCTTTCCTTTTTCTTTCAATTCTGGAAAGAGCGCAAAAAGAAGTTTAGAAAATCAACTTGAACAAATAAATTCTCGAATTGAAAAGATTATTGAACATTTTGTTTTCAATGATATTCCCATTGTTCATTTTGTTTTAAAGGCTACTAATCAAAAAAGTGATCTTAAAAAGCTTTCTAAAGCAATTGACAGACTCGCTGATCTTGTTCAGGTTCAAGAAGAACTTTCTAACAAATTAGTTGTTATTAATGCTCTTGAAGCTGATCCAGTATGGTTTACTTCCACTTTCTCTGACTATTCTTCCGAAATAGACAAAGACCTCTCTGACATTATTGATAACCAATAAGTAGGACTCATGGCTGATAAAGTAAAATATTCTATTGTTGATTCTGAATCTGGCAACATATCCGTTCAATCAACTGTTAAATCCTTTAACCTTGATCATGTCACTGAGAAGGACATTGTATCTTTTTACAATTATTTTTCTCAGTATGCTGCATGGGATACCGGTCTGCTTCCCGTAGACGGGTCTGGTATGTTGTCAATCCGCACTGCTGGTGTTTACACTCAATTTGCTTATCAGCACAAGCCTGGTCTTTATCACATTAATTGGTCTGTTTCTGAGGGCAGTCCTGCTACTCCGTATTATCTTGCGCAGCCTTGGCGTATCATCATTTGCGATATGAAAGATGGCAATCTTTTGGGTGCGAGGATGTTCTATTCTCCATATCCTATTACTAGCCCTACTCAGCCTCTCTATCATGTCAACCTCCCTAACACCAATTGTAAGGGCTACCGAAAAAATGGAGTCGGTTGGCAGTGTCTTTATCAAAATGAAGATTGGTCAACTTTGCCACTCAATGAGCGTATTGTTCGTTTCATCGAACGTTGCTCAGGTGTTGAAACTTTCAATGATGGCAATATGTCGGAAACTGATGGTCCTCGTTTTTATCGTGATCACAACAAGCCAGAATATCTATGGGACCCTGTTGAATGGCAATATAAGTCTGAAAAGCAGGGTTATGAGTGGACTCTTGATGAGTCTTTGTGGATTCCAGTTCTCGTTACAGACAAAGACAAACAGAGCCAACATGATTCGACTGGCAATCCTTTGACTTTTGCAGACGCACTTGTTGGTGATTATCGTGCTCACTATTATGATGATCAAGAAACCAAGCCTATTAACGCTATTATTCGTCCAGACAAAGAGTTACCAGCCTCCACGGTGATGCAGTACTTCGTTGCTGCCTATGCTTCAGCTACTTCCAAAACTACTCATATTCTTAACAATACTTTTGAATCTTCTCAAATTGTTAAAGACAAAAAGGGTTCTGCTCAATTTAAAGGTTCATCGTTGCTTTTCGCACCTCAAAATCACAATCTTGCTGATAGCGATGGTGACAACGAAGACGAAGACGATGATGAAGATTCATTTTATTGCGAATCCTGCAATGAAGTTAAGCATGTCGACTCCTATGCTCTTGATGCTTATGGAAACGCTGTTTGTCTTGAATGTATCAATGAGCATTATATAAACATTCCATCTGTCAATAAATATTTCAATTTATCAGATGAACATATTGTTTATTCCCAATATCAGGGCGAATATTTCCATGATGAATATGACACTGTAGTTTGTTGTGATTGTAGTGAAGTATTCGGTGCTCAAGGTACAAACAAGGAAGTGCCTTATCTCCATTCTACTGGAGATGGCGCATATTATTGTCCTTGTTGTTTGCAAGAATTTGCAAAAGAAGAACAATATCAAGTAGCAAGTTGTTATGCCTGTGCGACACCGTTTATTACCGAGTATGCATCTGCAAATAACTTTATTAAAACTTTTATTGCGATTCCTAATTATCTTTTTAACGACGATGGAACACAAGTTGAGTCAATTACGAACAAAGAAGTTTACTTCTGTAGCTCTTGTTCTAATAATCATTATATTTGTCCTTGTGGCTATGTCAAGAATAAGAGTTTGAATGATTTGATGAATCATAATGTTGATCATTCTGTAAAATTAAATAATTCAATTCTGAATATCACATCATGTTGTGCTGATTGCACTCAGCTTAATTTTGATACTTCAGAAGTTTCAATAGATTTTAAACCATCTAATCCTAACTATGTGGATTATCATATTCTGTTAGAGTCACTTAAATCTGTGTCCCCATTACACATGAATTATAACGAACCCTTTTAATATTCAAAGCCACGCATAAATAGATTTTAGGAGTTTTATGTCTGCCAATAGCGATACTAAATATCTTACATTAGATGATTTAACTTATTTTTGGATGCCAAATGGAGCTCCCTGTTTCATTGCCAGCAATTACGATGTTGTTGATGATTTCTGCGAGACTGTGGAAGGTTTTGGTTTTCAAATTTATTATGTCATCACTGATAAGGAAACCAGCAAGACTGTTCAGTCCAAAAACGACAAGGGCATCATCGTTCCCACTGAGGTTTATGAATACACTCCAGCCATCTTGAAGGTTGTTAATAACTTTACTGGTCGTGCTGTTATGGAGTCTAAAGAGCCTTTCGGTACTGCATTTGTTCCGATTAAGGAAATTGCTGAGTATTCCATGCCACCAATTCCCCGTATTATTATTGATAAGCTTGATGAATTTTTTCGACTTGTTCACGCTCAACATGGCACTGAGTCTATAGTTATCTTGACGTTTGATACAACCAAAGAGGGATCTGATGGTTGGGGTGTTTTAGTTCCTGAACAAGAGAATACTTCTGTTCATTGCAAGTACGACGCTGATTCTATTGCCGAGATGAAGCCTGATCATCTCATGATTGTTGGTTCCGTTCATAGTCACCCTGAGATGCCGGCATATGCTTCTGGTACTGATCACCAAGATCAGGCAGACTTTGATGGCGTTCATATTACTTATGGTTGGCAGAAGTCTGTCAACGGTGGTGCCACTCAGTATCACATTGAGATGCAGATTGGCGGAGACCATTACAAGCTCAATTCCGAGGATGTCTTTGAATATCACAATATGACCAAAGATCCTGATCCAGAAGTTGTAGAGTGGAGCACTAAAGTAAAAAAAGTAGTCCCCCCCTATATGGGGGGTTCGGTTATTCCACGGGATACAACCCCGGCTCACAGCCAGTCGTATCAAACAACTTGGGCGGCCAGTCACAGCTATCAACCTACTCATCTTGGTACTCACAAGGATACGAATGTTATTAATTCTTTTAACAAGAATAAATTCGTAGAAGACCTTAAAAATATTGAAAATGATGCTATTGTAGCTTTTGAATACGATGAGCGTTTAAATCCAAATTCAGATTGTTTAATTTGCAGTTTTCCAATTGATCAGAAAGATATTAATTGTGGCTTTTGCATGACCTGCGATAGCCCAATAATTTCTCCTGAAATGGGTCATTTTGAAATTATAACACTTCTTCATATGTATTGTGTTGATCGCAAATTGGATCCAACAGTTGCATATTATGTTTATTGCGTTGACGAAAACAACGCAATGAACAATTTTCTGCTCAACATCAAGACCAAGGGCACACATCCAGTTCAATGTGGTTCTGAGTACTCTGACGATAAGAATTCATCTTACGTATCTTTACTTGATGAACCAGAGTTTGAACCAAAGTACACATTATGTTGTAATCTTCCCGTATCTATGATGGAAGCTTGCAATTGTAAATGTTTGGTTTTAGAATCTGATATTGCTATATTTGACAAAGCCCATAGCAATACAGATATATATTCTAAAGATTCTAAGTGTTGTGAATGTTCTTATTATTACACGTCATATTGTCCTACTTTTAGAAAAGCTGTTGTTGATTACATGACTGACGATGTTTCTCATACTACTCTCATAACAGATTGTGATTCTTTTGTTCACTACAAAGAATCAGAAGATGTTTATACTTATGATGAAAGTAGATCATATTATTATGACTGAACAGAAAAGGTTTATACTTGTTGGCGCTGGCGGTATCGGCACTTGGCTGGCTGCTGGTTTGGCAAGAATGCTGGAGTTTAAGTATCCAGGTTCTGCTCTGATTATTGTTGACGGTGACAACTATGAAGAGAAGAATAAAGAGCGTCAATCTTTTACTCAAATGGGCAATAAGGCCATTGCTACAGCCAATGAGCTTACTCAGCAGTTCAAAAAAACAATGTTCATTCCTGTGCCAAAATGGGTAGTTGGTGACGATTTTAAAGGTGTAATTGATGATGAATCTCCTAAGATTCCAGCATCTCAACTTATCGCTGAAGGCGATGTAGTTTTTGCCGTTGTTGACAATTTTGCTGCGCGCAAGATTATTTTTGACGCTGCAGCTAATTTAAACAATGTTGATGTATTTACCGGTGGAAACGACGATGCTTTGTTTGGAAGCATATATCATTATCAGCGTCGTCATGGCGCAGATGTCACAGACCATCCAGTAAATACTCATCCAGAGTATGACAATCCACCAGACAAAAATCCTGGCGAATTGTCATGTCAAGATCGTGCCAAGATTGAAGGTGGCACTCAGCTGTTGGCTACCAATATGGCTGTTGCTGCCTTTCTTCTTGGTCGAGTACAGAAAACAATTGTATCAAATCAAAGTCCAGACGAAGCAGAGATTTACTTTGACCTTGGAATCGGTAAATCTGAACCATATGATCGTCGTCCAGTTAATCAACCTGCATACTCATAATATAACAAGGAGATACTCCAATGACTGCAATTAATAATTCAGGTGCTTCGGCACAGCCTTCTGGCGGTCAGATGGCCAATGTTCGTTTTGGTGTTTACACCCAACCTGCCCCTGTTGCTGGCAAGACTGTTCGTGAAGTCCGCGAGCAGTTCTCAAAGCTTTGGGGCATTCCTTCCGATGCCGTTGCCTACAAGGGCAAGGACAAGCTTGCTGAGGACCATGTCATCACCGCTTCAGACAACATTGAGTTCCATCGCCGCGCTGGCGAGAAGGGCTGAGATTTAAGTCTCCTCAATTTGTGGGGGAGTATATCGGAAACATCTGGATATACTCCCCCACTTTTTTATAAAGCCACCCGTTAGTGTTAGGTTTTTATGTTATTTTCTCAAATTAAACTTGGATATCCTTCTTTGTGGGTTAAGTCAGTAGATATTTTTAAGACTATTGAGTCCATTCTTCATTTTGATTCTCGTTCCTATTTCATGATCACTTCTTCTGGTTTTTCTCAGTATATAGACGGTGTTTGGAAGCCTGTTTTGGTTAAGATTACTGATTCCAATAATCCATCTGCTGAAAATTATACTCCTACTTATGATTTCACTGTTGCTAATGAGTTTTTGAAGTCATATGAAACAAATCTTCCTAAGACATTTATATTTAATATATTTGCTCAGCATGCGGAGTTTGTTTCAACTTTTGCTGGTGTATTCAATAATTCAATAATGCAGTATCGTGATGCATTTTGGTCAAATGATGTAACTCAAATGCCCATTCAGTACATTGTTGTTTCAAATGCTGATTGTCCTCCGGACTTTATTCACATATTCAAGACAGTGGAAACTTCTTATCCGTCTCGCGAAGAGATTATTTCCGTTCTTTCTCATATTGACAGCGCTTCTCAAGGTTTATTGATTCGCCAGCCCGTCAAATCAATTGTTGATGCTGCACTTGGTTTATCCGAGTCAGATTTCATCAATTTTTCTCTGCAGTCTGTTCTTGAACTTGGGGAAGTTTCTGCTGATTATATCTATGCCCAAAAGATGAAAGACATCAAAAAGAACGGCATTCTAGAGATTATCAAACCAAAGATTCAATTCTCTGGCATTGGTGGTCTTGATACTATTAAAGATCTTATCGTCAGAAACGCAAATCTTTGGCATAATCCTGATCAAGCTGCAAAGTTTGGCATTTCTCCGATCAGGCGCATGCTCATGGTCGGTGTTCCTGGTACTGGTAAGTCTGCAATTTGCGAGGCCACAGCCAATGCACTTGGCTTAGATCTTGCTCGTACTGGCGTTAGCCAAGTTATGAATTCTTACATTGGCCAATCAGAACAGAATATGCGTGCTGTTTTTCAACAGATTCGTGCTATGTCTCCGTTGTGTGTTTGGATTGACGAGTTTGGCCGTGATCTTTCTGGCGGTTCCAGCTCTAGTCATGTAGATGGAGGCACCACTGATCGCGTTCACGGTGAGTTTTTGACAGGTTTACAGGATCTTCCTGACAATGTATTTCTTATGTGCGCTGCTAACCAGCTTGAACACCTAAAGCCAGAGATGCTTCGTGCAGATCGTTTTGACAAGATTATGTTTGTCGGTCTTCCTGGTTTTAATGAGCGTAAAGATATATTTTCTATTTATCTTTCGGACATTCAAACTGACCATCAGTTTAATCTTGATGCAATTTCTAATGCCACTCAGTACTTTACTGGTGCAGAAATTAAATCTCTTATTAAAGAAGTTAAGTTCTATGTTAGTTCATCTGAGCTGCGTCCAATCAATACTTCTGATATACTATCGTTTGTTCCTAAGATGCGTAACATTTTATGGAACAAATCGCGACAAATGATTCAAGATCTATACAGAAAAGCATTAGAGCAGTGGGACTGGGCTTCTTCAGAGCAGCTCCAAGATGCTAAATTAGTGCTTAACCCAAGTAGGGGGGCTTCCCCATCTACTGTTAAGATACCAGTATCAAGATAAGGAGATAAAAGATGGAAGACGAAGTATACAATACTGTACAGACATTTTTAAATGACTTAGACGACGACAGCAATACTCCTGAGGTTGTGTTTTCTAAAGACAATAAAGATTATGAAAATGATCTTTACAAGAAGTGGTTTAGGTCGAAGACTCAGAGTGGATTTTTGTCCATTCGTCCTTGGTTTACTGGAATGAAGTTTAAGATTGACATTGGTAAGACTTCTCCAGATGGCAAACTTATTAGTCATACACATCTTTACGTAGATTCTATTGATTTTGCTTCTTATCTACGAGCTATAGTTAACGGAAATGCTGCAACTATATTCCCTGCCAATGACCGTATGGGCATTCCCACTTCAGAAGGTTTTGCTTCTTATGGTGGAGCAAAAGTAGATGGCAAACCTATTTCTAGAATATTTAAGGCTCATCATTGGACCAGTGGTGACAGCATAGACTCCTCTGCTTTTGTTTGGAAAGCAGGGCATTTTGCTGCACGCGTTTCTGACACAGGTGCTTTTATTCCTGATATGAAGTCGCCACTTTCGGTTGATTCTATCAAGGTTACAAGACAGGATATTTGTTCTATTTCTTATCTATTGGATTTAGCTTTGAATTCTTACGTATCCAATAACCCGACTTGGTACGAGGTATAATATGTCAGATGATAACGTTGGTTCCGATAATCGTAATGCCAGTTATGCCAGTTTTCTTGATCTTGATGTTGATCAGTTAAAAAACTACATTCAAGATATTTTTCTTTCTTTTTCAAGATTAACAGATTCTAAGTTTGCAGATTTTGACAAGAAGATGGAATCTCTTGAGAAACAGATAGCAACTTTAGTTGTTGGTTTTGGTGAGCAAGCAGTATTTCTTGAAGCTTTGTTGGCTCAGTTATCTTTTGCGTCTGAGCAGCAGCAGAAAGCATTTCAAGAAAATGTTTCTACTGCAAGACGCGAAATGTTGAAGGTGATGAAAGATGGATCTGAAGCGCTCGTGGCCCGTGAGGATGAAAGACTTGCCTCAGCCCTTTCAGACGTGGTTGATTCAAAGTCATCTGACGCCTGAGAATAACGGTCATTGCGTTTTATTCGTAGATAATCATTCTGTTGATTTAATAAACGATATATCTATTCTTTCAAAGATATATCCTGTTGTGAAATCAATGTATCCAGACATGACATCTTTGCATGTCGTATCTTTTCCAGTTAAGAATTTTGTTAAAGACAATGTTCTTTCCCTACATTCCGTAAAGGCCATATAATGATAATTTCATCTATTTCTTCTTTAGAAGAACTAAATAACATTACTTATGATGATTTTTTAAACAACGAATCTCTTGTGCAGTTCAGTTATTTTGCATCTTATATTATTAACGCTGGTCTTATTTCGCAGTTTCGGAATGCTTTAGCTGCAGGTGAGTCCATGGGTTCATATATTGCTGCTTATTCAGAACAGTCTGGAGTCTCTCTTGATGAGATTGCCAATTCGGCTGAAGTTTTATCTGTTTATGAACTTTATACATCTGGCTATATTGGCTCTTCTTATTTCATTCCTTATTCAAAGAAGGATTTTATATCTTTATATTTTTCAAACATGACACCTCAGTTGTCTGAATCTGTATTTAATCTTATGCTGTCTACTGGAAGACTTAATCAGATTGGTTCTGGTGGTGGTAAAGCTTTCGTTTTGAAACCTGTTCAATTTACCGAAACACATTTTCAATCTCTTCCAGTTTTTAAGACTTCACAAGAGCTTTTAGACACTGCTCAAGAAGTGATTAATTGCCTTAAATCACAAATCAAAGATGTTAATTATTATGTTCAAAAAATTGTTGAAAAAGACCAAATTATTGATGAATTAAATCAACACATTTTAGAACTTAATAATAAAATTAATCAAATTTATCAAACTACTTGGAGATAATAGTGGATAACGATATTGATGCTACCTGTCAATCTATTGCAGATTTTATAAACAATACGATTATATCTTCTCCTAATTATCAACAAGATTTTACTGAGGATGAACGGAATACTATAGAGTTGACATTTTCCGCTTTACAATCTGGTTATCATCCAACTAAAATACTTTCTCCTTATGGTATTGAGAAGTTCAATGAATTATTTGGTATTGATTTTGGGGATATTAATAATCTTGCTTCTTTATCTCAATTACAACCTACTACCGTTGATGTTAAAGAAGTAAAGTTGAATCATAAAGAAGTCATCTGTTCTAGCTTTAGCATGAATAAAGATGTTTCTAGTCTTTACAATTATGCCAATCCAGTTCCTCAGACTACTTGTTCTCATGATCTGGTGACTAATCACATTTGTGTTTCTCCAGCTCGTCAGGACAGGTGTCCATACTATACTCCTGACTTTCAGCATTTTGCCACTTATACTTTGACCCAAAATTCTAAAGTTTATTTCAATCTTTATCGCCATCGTTCTACAACAGGTTTTACTGTTTACACGATATATGATAACGATAACAATCTAGTTCACAATTTGTCTTATGATCCGAGTATTGTTTATGATCATGCAAAGAAAGAATTTAATTCTGAATTAGAATCTATTGTTGCTCAAACGTATTCATACGTATTGGCAGACGCTAAGTTTGATTGTGTTTATCATAATCAAAGTCAACAAGAAGTTAAAGTTGATAACGCTAATTCTTATATTGCTACTTTAGTCTCTATTTCTTAAGGTTAAATTATGCCTCAATATACTTATTCTAAACTTGATAACGATATTTTGTATCGTTTAACATTTTTTTCCAACAACCATTACATTAGCAGTATTTATCCTCCACTTCGTGATTTGATTATTGATCGCCACAAAAAAAGCGAAGAACTTAAAGCTCGCTTTAATTTAAACAATCTTGACGACAGATCCTATGTTAGTTATCTTAATTGGACCAATCAGCAGAGTGTTTATCCATCTTTGTATTCTGCTGTATTGCAGGTTTCTTTAAGTTCTAATTATTTTAATTCTTTATTTGCTTCTTGTACTTTTAATCTCCCAGACACTGATGTTTTCTATCCTATTGCAGTTAGATATACCGATAATAAGAATGTTTGGCTCGTGGAGAGACCTCCATTTTTAGCAAACATCACTTTTAAGAATGGTAGATCTAGTTCTTCTACTGCAGATAAGCCTTATTCTATTTGGATGCCTTGGACTCTCATGCTTTTACATATTAATCCTGAGATGTCTTTTTATGAGGCTCATCTTTTCTTTAATGATGGACCCTTGACGTCATTGAACGAAAAGTGTATTCCTTGTTTTTTCCCAAACATGTATTCTAATGGCAAAATGTGTCTGAATCAAACTTCCGTAATGCTTCAGCAGCATTTAGCTCAAGTAAATTCTTTTGATATTTCAACTATCTATAATTTTATTCTTAATGATTATATGATGGGTGGTTGGAACTCAGATCTTGGCATTCAATGCTTTGACAGATGCGTTGCTTTTTCTAATTCTGCTGCAGTTGCGAGAAAAACTATCCTTAATGGTCGATCAGATTTATCAAAGAAGTATCCGTCTTCTTATACTGTTTCTGGAAGAATTTCTGACAAAAAGTATCTTCCTAATTTCTTAAACTATTTTTCTTATGCTTCACTAGAAGAGACCACTTCTATTGTTACAGAATGTAAGAATGCAAGTAGTTCTTACTACAGTCAAACTTATGCTGATTTGATTCAAGAAGTTGAATCTAATGCTAGACGCAATAGTAGTTATGCAAAAATTTTTGAAGCTCCTAATGATTCTCCTAATATTTACTTAAAGTCTGATCTTTACGTAGATAAGAGTGTACAATCTTTAATTGCGCTTAATTCTGTTACTGAAGATTCTACTTTTGAGCAGTCCCTTGCTAACGGTCTTTTTGATTTTCAATGCAGTTTTCTTGCTCATGAAATACAAACTTTGCAGACTCATTCACATCATTCTTATTACAATTCGTCTTTTCCTATTTATGCACACATGCATGAAAACAAAATTATGTTTTCTGCACTTAAAGAAGATCGACATGATAAGATATTTTTAGATGTCCAAATACCACTTCCGTTAAATCAAGATCAGGTTTTTTAACATGTCTTCTATTATATATTTTAACAGATCCAACGAACGCTATAATTATGATTCTATTTCTTCGTCTACTATTTTTGTAGAAGATGAATATGCTAATCAGGCTTTTAATTCTTCTATATCAGAAGATTTTTATTCGTCTTTTTTGCATTCTAAATTCCAATCTACTATTCCATCTGGTTTGATACCTCCAGGACTTCGTGCTTTATATCCTGGAATAGTCGTTTTTGAGAAGCCTCCGTCTATGCAGATGGTTCAATACATTTCCATGAATGTAGATGGCATTGTTGAGTACGAAACTGAAGAAGAGACATATCCTGATTGGGACAGTTATTACATTCCAGTTCCTTGGCAGATATATATTGCATCTTACAGCAATTCTCCTACTGGACCAGTAATCAATGCTGTTAAGATGTTTTTCGCTAATGAATCTCTTGCGAAGAATAATGTTAAATTGTATCTTCCTTACATTCCTAATTTCTTTACTAACGGTACTTTATGCGCTCCTCATTTTGATGATAGCACTGAAGTTTACAGGTATTCTAAAGATATTTCTGGAATAATGGCTTCAGCTTACGACTGGATTTGGAACACCGGTTTTAATCAAGATCTTATTGATGGAATAAACATTAACATCAATTGTGTTCGTAATAATCCAATAGTTGATTATGTAAAACAAAATTCTTATCCTGATACAATTGCTTCTTTTTATCGACATCTTTCAAAACATACTCCTCAAGATGTTGTATCAATGACTTGGGCTTCTCCTTCTTATACTTCATATTACGATTCTTCTACAGAGTATAAATATCTCTATACTCTTCCTCATCTTCAGCAAAAATTTGTTGAAGATAATGATATTGAATTTGAAGAGGGTTACGAATTTAAGCATGTTGTTGAATATGAAGAATTTTCTGAATGGGTTGGCAATACATATTGTATTGACAAAACATATCATGATATAATTAATTCTGTACTTTTTGATAAAAATAATGTTTCTGAGACTTCTTCTAATCACAGATTTTCTTATCAAAATGCTATAGTTAATATCCCTGATCAGAATAATTTTATTCACACTATGCTTGCCTACGTCAATAATTTACCAAATTAGTTTGACTACTTGCACTTTTTCTGTTACTATATAAATGTGTATAAACATTTAAAAAGGTGTATAATTTAAAATGCAGTCTAAAAAGCTATCTGAACCAATATTTACTAGATCAGAGTTAGCTCAAATTTTAAACGTATCTCCTTTGACTATAGCGAACAGAGAAAAAAGCAAGAAGTATCCTAATCCTAAAAGAGATTTAAACAAATATAGAATATATACTTTGAATGATGTTTTAAATCTTCAATTATTAACGTATTCTTATATTGATCCAAAACCTATTATATCTATATTGTATGATAAAGGATACAAAGATTCAAAGGTTCTTGGAGAAATGATAGACCAAGCTTTGTCAAAGAGAGTCTGATGAGCAACCAAGAAAATCCTGAACTTGTAGAAACTGTAAGTGATTACGTTTCTACTGACGTGATCTCGGACTTAAAGTCCGGAATATATAATTTGTTTGTTAGTCTTGTAGACTATTACACATTAGACTACGGCCCCGCTCAAGGGGCAGACGAAGCATGCAAATACTTAGAGAGACTGGTCGCTAATGTGCGAGAAGTTCTTGATAACCCAATAACCCTAGATGACTATATGGAGAATAAATAAAATGTTAGATCCCAAGAATGTCATCAATCTCACCTCTGGTGTGGTTGCTGACCCAGAAATTATCAATGACAAAATTGCAAAGTTCCGTGTAGCTGTAGAGTATGCTGGATCCGAAAAGGGTTCGCAGTCTACCGCAGGATATTTTGACGTCACATACTATCTCAAGGATAGTGACGGTTTTGTCAGCAAGAATGCTTCATTCGTTCACGGCCAGATCACTGGCGGCAAGATGAAGAAGGGTTCTCAGATTTCAATTATTGGCCGTCTGCTTCAAGAGCGTTGGCAGCAAGACAACCAAAACCGTTCAAAGGTTGTTGTTATTGCTGAGCACATTTCTTATGCAGCATCTTCTTCTTCTAAGTCTTCTGACAATAAGTCTGAAGCAACTGCTACAAGCAGTTCCGTTCCAGAAGAGTTCTGATGCAAGAGTTTTCACAGGAAGACGTTGATTCTTTAATCCAAGAAGCTCTTTCTGGTGAAAATTCAAGGTTAGTCCCCAAGAATGGTCTTAAGTTAGGCCTTCATGAAACTAACATGTTGTCTCATATATATGAGACATTTTCCAAGCACATTTCTAACGATAGACTTGCATCTTTATTTCAAGATGTTCGAACTGATATATTGACCTCAAAGAATGGTCTTTCGTTGAGGGATCTTCACACGGTTACTAAAAACTGCAAAAAGTGTCCCAATGTACTGGACTCATCAGAACTTCCTAGGTGGAATTCTCAAAATCCAGATGTCTTATTCATAGTGGACAATCCTAGGATAGAACAAAAATCAGCCGATTTATTTGTTTCCACAATGAAAGCAGCTGGTTTTGAATCTTCTAAGGTATGTTTAACGTATGTTACAAGATGTTCTTTGAATAGAAAACCTGAGAATTCAGAGGCAATCAATTGTGCTCCGTATTTGCATACTGAAATACAATTACTTAATCCAAAACTAATAGTTACTCTTGGTCTTTTGCCGTTATCTGTAATACTTAATTCAGATATTCAATTGAAGCAGTACAGAGGGTCTATTTCTTGGATTGGATACTGGCCCATATTATCAACATATTCTCCAATATATTGTATCAATCAAGGCGGTCAGTATTCAGAGCAGTTTGTTTCTGATATTCAACAGGCTTACGATTTTTGTTATAAAAAGGCAGATAAAAATGAATCAAATTACCAACATACTTGACATTTCCTATGTGGACGAGCTTAAAGACATTGTTATTAGAGACATTAAGAATGAAGCTTCTCAGCAAGAGAAGGATATGTTGGATAACAACATAGATATGTGGCTTTACAATCTTAGGGTCATCAGACGAGATGTTGAGTTTCAACTAAGTTCTAATAAAGCTAAAAACAAGCTTAAGGCTTTGGAAATGAAAGAAATGGGCGCATCAACTGCTGACATAGAATCTTTCATCACTAAACAGAACAAATGGCGTATAAATACGATTAAATTTTTAACATCTATTGAACGTAAAATGTTATATGTCAAGATGATCAATCATCCATTGGATTATCAATGACCACTCTACTGCAGAGAATTTCTGTAATGGATTCTTCAATGGACGAAGAGGATTCTCATTATTTTCTTCAAGTTCTTTTGAAGAAATATTGGAATTCCTATTCATCCAAGAATATTTCTATACATGAAGTTATTTCTGCAATAGATTCTTTTGTAATGCTTCACGCTGTAGTAGATCTTCCTGACAAGCTAGCAATGAAAGTATGGACCCCAAAGCCAATAGGTATTTTTAGATACTTTATGGATTCCAGTTTAAACTGGCATCATGTTCTTGATCTTAATCCATTTCATGGATATTTAGTACAAGGTGCATATTGGACTAATGGTTTTTATTATCTAGTTTCTCATCAAGATTTTCTATTGGAAGCAAACCTTTACCTTGACGATAGAACAAAAGAGCAATATAATTACTCTTGATAGGCCTCTATAGTTAAAAGGATATAACGTGGGACTTCTAATCCCTTATTCTAGGTTCGACTCCTAGTGGAGGCGCTGAGTAGTTATGGAGAATTACTTATGAAAAAATATATTGCGGATATTAAATTGGAAATAAACGTCTTTAAGGCATCTTCTTATGAAGCTGCTGATGAAGTAATAGATCAATACATAAGCAAACTTGCTTCCGTAGATGATTATGAAATCGGTTGGGACTCTGTTAATTATACTGTGACAGAAATTCAAGAAATTGAAGAATTCATTGATTTTTCTGAACAATAATTAACATAGTTTCTAAAGAACGCCAGCGATTCCCTATTACTCGCTGGACAGGACACGTATGTCAGCATGACTAGCTAGACCTTATCCTACGGAATAGGCTAGAGATAAGTGTGCTAGAAGGCTCTACAGCGTGTCCGTACGGAATGGTGGCTGAGTGGCCGAAAGCAGCGGTTTGCTAAACCGCCAGAGTGTCAAATCTCTCGGAGGTTCGAATCCTCCTCGTTCCGCAATCACGTATAAATTGAAAGATATTATCCACATTATGGAAAACTTTTCAAAAATTAGATTTTATAAGTTTATTGATAGTTCAGTTCTGCATTCTTGTGCATGGTCTGACGATCAGGAGGCTTTGATAATAGTGTTCAATTCAGGTGCTGTTTGGCTTTATTCCGATGCAACTGTTGAGCACTTTGAAGCCCTTAAAAAGGCACAGTCTGCAGGAAAGTATTTTAATACAAATATAAGAAATACTTTACACGCTACTGTATTATTTAAAAAGGGTATAAATCTTGTCCAAGAAGCGTAATAAAAACCGCAAAGGCAAGAGAAAATATTATTACGATTCTAGATGTGACAATTTTAAATCTACTTTTAAAACTGTTAAATCTGAAGATATTCATACCATAGCATATTCTGTTTTTGGCTCTTTGTATTATAATCCTTCCGATAATTGATAATCATTCACAGATGCGATATACTAACCTTTAGTTATATAGCTTTGAGGAACGTTTATGACCACAATTATTGGAATACAAGGTCAAGACTATGCCCTTGTTTGTAGCGATTCCAGAATCTCTACAATGGACGAAGGCGGGTTTGCTTCACAGATTACCACATTAGGCACTAGTTCGGCTAAGATTGCTGAAAACGGTAGGTATCTTTTAGGTGCAGCTGGCGACATGAGAGCCATTAATATTTTGCACCACGCTTTTCAGCCCCCTCCAGTTCCACCAAACACTTCTTGTAAAAAGTTGGATAATTTTATAACTACAAAATATGTTCCCGCTTTAAGAGAATGTTTTGAAAAACAAGGTTATGCAGCTCCGGAAAACGATTCTGCAACACACATTGCCCAGCATGGTTCTACCATTATGACGGTAGTATGTGGCACAATCTATGTTGTAGATGGTGATTATTCCTGGACCTCAGACATTAATGGAATTTACGCTCTGGGGACTGGTAGTTCATATGCTCTTGGCGCTTTGCAGGCATTGTGTTCATCTAAAAAAATGACATTAACTCAAGCTAAAAGATTTGCTATAAAAGCTATTAATGTAGCATCTAAATTTGATCCTTATACTGGTTCACCATACCATACTTATATTCAAGAAAAATCGTAACAACAACAAGGGGGGTATTTAAGTGGATTTAGAAGTTCTTACTTGCATTAGATGCTCTTCTTCTTGGAATAGACAGAAGACTAGAGGTAGAAAACCAAAGATTTGTCCATCTTGTATTCCGTCTTTACAAAAAATTGAAGATGATCAAGAAGACGCTCAAATTCTTGTAGTAGACGAACTTCCTCCTTTAAAAACAAAGTTTAAACCAGGGACAAAATGGCAATGCCCGTCATGTAAGGTCTCAATTAAGATTAACGTTGGAATAAATTACCCGCCAACGCATTCCTGCCCTAAGAGATTAAGAAGGGTTTTACCTTTAGAGCTTCAATAGTCTATTATTCTTAACTCGTAACATTTAAAAGAAAGATAGACCAATGCCAAATTTTTGTATTCAAATAATCGTTGCAATTTTAGAGATTGTTTTTATTTTCTTTAAATCTTTTACTTTTCGAGAGGTTGCCGTATGATAGTTTATCCTACATGGGAAACTACTCCTTCTCCACCTGTTCAGACAGAAGTAAAGCCTAAAAAGAAAAAGAAAAAGATACTTTCAACTCAGCCTGAACCTGAACAGTTATCTTTGTTTATAGATGATTATGAATTATCAAACACCGTGAAAATTTCACAGTTAGAAGATCTTAAATTAGATGATTTGTTATCAAAGTTGACTAAAAGTATACATGACATTGATTCTAAAATTGAATCTAATTTTTCAGCTTATGAAGAACATGGAAAAATTTCATTTTCTCAAATTCATGAAATTGATTTCAGCAAACACTTCGCTAAATATAAGGCTTTAGAAAATAAGTATAAGGCTTTACAAACTAAGTATAAGGCTTTAGAAACTTTTGATAATTCAATATACCTAAAGGCTTATACTGCAGCAGATAACTTATCTAATTCAGTTGGTGTAGCAAAAGTAAAAGTTCAAGTACAAAGAGATGAACTACCATCTGCAATAATTCAAATGCCTAGTGGTATGTCGTTGACAAATCAAGAATTTGCTGATCTTTTTGGAATACCTTCTAAAGATCTTTTATCAGTTTCTGTTGAAATGGAATCTGATGGTTCTGATCCTTTTTCTGATATAGAACCAATATATACAGTTACTTTTGAAAGAACTATTCCAAAAGACGGAGATATCTTCTGATATAATTAGTGGTCCCAAGGCTTTACAGTTTTGGGACCACTTTTTTACAAAGCTAGGAAGAAATATGGATCCCTTGATTGAACCAAAAATAAGAAACATTATGTCAGAACTATCTAATGAAGCTCATAAATCAATTCATGATTCTTCAATTGTTTACACTCTTATGCAACATGCCGTTAATGTCTTTGAGATCACGTTAACTCATATTGCTTATCTTGAATCAAAATTAGAGTCTACTTTAGAGTCTAATAAAACTATGGCTATACATGCTCAAAATTTAATAGCCGAAAATCAAAGATTAAACCAAATAGCTAAATATTAGGAGTGCATGATGAAAGGAATATTAAACAATCTAATTTTCGCATTGAATAATCTCACTGCTGCAATTAGCAAAAAGAACAACACTTATGTTGTCAATCCTACCACTACTTCAAATCCATATTATACTTCTCCTAATCTTAAAGTAACTTCTTATTATCAATCAAACAATAGCAGCGTACATATTTCCAAACAAGAATATGACGCATTCAAGGCTATTTATGAAGTATTTACAAACAAGGGTTCTTTTCCTGAACATTATGACCATGTTACAAGAGAGATAAAGGTTAAATGGCCTGCTCTCGATGCTGCGCTTAATCAAGTTGTTAAATCGTATAACAACAAAATTACTGAGTTATAACTTATGGATTATGAAGAAATGAAAAATGTTATGAACAGAGTTATACAATCTTTTAGATTGGATCAATGCAATATGTGCAAAATTTCTGCAAGTCAAAATGAAGGTGAATTTGTATATTTTCCTTTATCTGATAACATAATAAAGATATGGCAATGCAGATCTTGTTTAGATCGAAAGGATGACGATTCTTAGATATGGAAGTATTTTGGTTTTTATTTGGACTAGGCGTTGGTCTTTTGGCAGACTTCCTACTAGTCTTACACATGTTTAAGCCCATAAAAAAGCGTA
>Ga0194129_10002218_pt1 | contig 29614 bp, 25 predicted proteins | sample TA2KigCa35mmetaG_FD_150862 | JGI IMG/M metagenome (GOLD analysis project Ga0194129, IMG submission 150862) | Freshwater microbial communities from Lake Tanganyika, Tanzania - TA2015038 Kigoma Deep Cast 35m | ecosystem: Environmental > Aquatic > Freshwater > Lake | place: Tanzania: Lake...
CACGGCCACCCGAGCCGCTCGAGCCGCCGACGTTGAAGCCGCTGAAGGTCGTCTCGCCTCCCTGTGAGGCCGAGCTTCCGCCGGTGCCACCGGCCGAGGCGCTGCTTGAGCCCGTGAGAGTTGCGTCTTGGCTCGCGGCGCAGCTCACGGCGAGTCCCAAGGTCGCCGTGGCGAGGAACGCCCATCGAAGAAAGGTGCTCATTCGGTCGATCGTAACAGGTCACGGCGCGTTGCGCAGCGACTCGAACGCGCGTGGCACGGCTTCGGTCATACGCTCCGATACGCGGGCCGTGAGGGTCACGTGCAGGTCACCCCGTCGCGAGAGTCCGAGCCGCGCCAGGCCTTCGCCGCGCACGCGTAGCGTCGTCTAGGGCTGCGTGGCGGGTGGCACCGTCACCCGCAGCGGGCCACGGAGGGAGGCGACCGTGAGCTCGGTGCCGAGCACGGCGTCGGCGACCTCGACCCAGGCGCGGACGTGAAGATCCGCCCCCGCGCGAACGAAGCGCGGGTGAGGGGCCACGCGAACGAGGACGAGGACGTCGCCTGACCGATGGTGCGGGAGGCTCGCGCCGGCGCTCGGCACCCGCAGCGCCGTACCGTCTTCGACGCCGTCGGGCACGTGGAGCATCCTCGATGCCTCGATGCCGACGCTCCCGTTGCCTCGACAGCGTGAGCAACGCCGCCGGCCGGGGCGCGCGTCCCCGCCGGCTTCGGTCGTGTAGCCCGCGCCATGGCACGCCGGGCAGGACACAAGCCGAACGAATCGAACCCGCTCGTCGCCGCCGGTCGCGACGCGCTCGAGCGACATGACGAGCGAGTCCTCGACGTCGCCGCTTCGACGCACCGTCCAGCGCTCGATGAACAGGCGGTCGAACAAGTCGGCCCCTAGGCCGCGACCGTCGCCTCGCTCCGCGCCCCCTCGAATCGCGCGACCTGCATCGTCGAGCGCGCGTTGCAGCTCTGGCAAACCTCCCGCGACGTCGGGCACCTTCCGCGCCGAGAGCGGTCTGCGCAGCGCGGCGAGCGCGCGCTCCACGCGGGCTCTCGTCGCTGCGTCGAGCGCCTTGCCGTGCTCATCGAGCAGCCGCTCCGCCTGATAGGCGAGGGCGTCGACGTCGTTCGAGCTGCTCGATCTCCTCGCGCCTTCGCCGGTCGGCCTCTGCGAGTCGCTTCGCGTCTCGGATCATGTGCTCCTTGTCCTCGAGCGTGAGGTCCGAGCGAGGTGTCGTCGGAGGCAAGAGGTCGCTCGCCCTGGGGCACGTGCACCGTCACCGCGATGTGTCGATCCGCCGCGGTGGTGAAGGTCTCGGTCTTGTTCACGGGGACCGGCGTGTTGCGAGGGATGAGGGCCGTCGCGACGCCGCCCAGGGTCTCGATGGCGAGCTTGAGCGGCGTCACGTCGACCAGCACGAGGTCCCGTAGCTCGCCGCCGCGGACGCCCGCCTGCACCGCCACGCCGCATGCGACGGCCTTTATCGGGTCCACCCCACGCTCGGCCGCGCGCCCCAGCCTCCGCTCGAGGAATGCGCGCACCACCGGCATGTGCGTCGGACCTTCGACAGAGGTCACGCGGTCGAGCGCCGACGCGGGCTTGCCGAGGTCCGCGAGCGCCTGCTCGACCGGCCGCTTGCAGCGCTTCATCACGGGGGCGACGAGCCGCTCGAGATCCGCGCGCGAGAGGTCGTGCTCGAAGTGAACGGGGTGCCCGTCCTCCGCGCCAAGGAATGGCAGCGAGAGGCGCGTGCTCGTGGTCTTGGTAAGCTCGACCGCGCGACCTCGGTCGCCTCACGCAATCGAATCGACGTCTCAAGGACCCCGGGGCCCGGCGTCGGGGAGGCTCAGGTCTCGTCGCCGAGGAGGCCGCGCTTCGAGGCGAGCTCACCAACGGCGAGCATCACCCGCAGGAGATCGCGGCGGCTCACCGCTCCGACGAGCTTTACGCCGGAGGCATCGAACACGGGGAGCACCTGAACCCCGGGGCGGCAGAGTCGCTCGCACGCCTTCAACAACGTGTCGTCGACCTGGACGGCCGAGGAGGGCTTCGTCATGGCGTTCGCGACGGTCTGCGCGAGGGCCTCCTGGACATCCTTGTTCTCGGGGTCGTAGCGCAGGCCGGTCTTGGTGCCGCTCGCGTCGCGGACCTCGACTGGCGGCAGCGCGAGCTGGAGCGCGGCCTCGTTCAGCACGCCGCGGACCTTGTCGCGCTCGTTCAGCACCATCACGTACTCGCACTTTTTGCGCTCGACCATGCGGACCGCGTCGACAAGCCGATCCTCGGTGCGCAGCGTGTGCACGGTCTTGTTCATGACGTCCTTGACGCGGGCGAGGAACGTCCCGACGAGCACGTCGGTGGGCTGCGCTTGGCTCGCGCTGCCGATGAGATCCACGAGGCGCGTCGGCTCTGCGTCGTCGCTGCCGACCTCGCGCGCGCGGCGCAGTGTGTCGAGGCGCATGAAGCTCTTCACGACGTCGAGGATGCTGAGGACGCCGAGGTACTCGTCCCCGTGTCCGACGATCGCGACGGTCTCGAGGCCGTCGCGCACCATGCGGTTCACCGCCTCGAAGAGCGGCGTCTCGGCCTTCAGGGTCATCACTCCACGGGTGATGACGCGGCTCACCGGACCCTTCAGGACCTTCTCGTCGGAGGCGAGCTGGCTCGCGGTTGCCGCGAAGCTCGAGAGCGCGATCGCGATGTCCTTGCGGCGCGCCGCGCCGACGACCACCTTGCGCTCGGTCCCGCGCTTGTCCTCTTCGGCCACCACCACGGGAAGATCGTCGAGCCCCTCCTCGACCATCCGCGTCCACACGACGTTGACCTTGTCCTCGAACTTCACCGGCTCGAAGGTGCGATCCATCATATCGCCGGCGGTCCGCACGTAGCGGTAGAAGATCTCCTTGCCGCTCGACAGCCGATCAAGGACCTCGAGCAGCACGCTGCCCATCGACGCCTCAGTCATTGCGGAGCCCTCGGAGCAGCTGGTTGCGGAGGAACTCTCCGTCCTTGCCGGCGTCGTTGTCAGCGCGGACGGACAGGCAGGTGGCGCGAACCGCGCGACCGAGCTCGTCGACCTGTTGCTTCAGCCGCTCGAAGCGGGCGAGGAGGTCGCGGCTCTCGGTGAGCACGCGACGCTGCCGAAAACCCTCGCGGATCGCCCCGACGAGCTCCTCGTCCTTCCAGGGCTTCACCATGAAGCGTGCGAGCAGGCCTTCGTTGAACGCGGCCGTGACGTGCGAGAGATCGACCTGACCCGAGAGCAGGATGCGGACGGTGTCCGGGGCGCGGAGCCGCACCTCCTGCATCAGCTCGAGGCCCTTCATGCCCGGCATCTGTTGATCGCTGACGAGCACGTCGAACTCGTGCTCGGCGAGGAGCTCGAGCGCCTTCGCGCCTCCGTCGGCGAGGTGAAGCTCGATGTCCGCCTCCTCGATCAGGAGGTGGCGAACGGCCTCTCGCACGCTTGCTTCATCGTCAACGAACAGTACCGCTGGCACGCTTCCTCCAGAGTCTCTTCAAGGGAGTGTCGCCCTCTTTGCGCGGCTTGGCCATCTTCGTGGCGTCCGCTGGCGGCGTTGGGATCATAGCCGTCGCAACAGCACCATCACACAGCGGTTTCCACCGAGGGCGACGAATTCGAGGTCGTAGCTGAGCCCGGCCTCGGGGATCGAGCCGCTGCGAGGCTCGCCGTTGGCGATCGCGGCGTCGACCAGCGGCACCATCGCCTCGGGCAGGACGTTCTGCACGTGGTCGCCGACGCTCGGGGGCGCCGCGTTGGTCCGAAAGGTGCGCCCCTGCTCGTTGATCGCGAGCAAGCGTCGGCCCGAGTCGAAGCCGAAGAGCGCGTAGGGCAGGCGCTCGAGGAACTGCTCCGCGGCGAAGAGCTGGCTCGCGCTGACGTCGACGATGCTCGTCCGAACCAGCTCCTCGAGCTCCTCGTTCTCCCGTTCGAGCTCCTGATTGCGCTTCTCGAGCTCCTGCAGCATCCGCTCGTTCTCGAGCTCTTTCTTGTACTGGTCGACCGCCTCGATCAGCGCGCCGAGGAGCTTCTGGTCGTTCCACGGCTTCGCGAGGAAGCGGTCGACGTGGCCCTCGTTGATCGCCTCCATGACGGCGTAGGTCTCGGCGTAGCCGCTCAAGATGAGGCGCCGCGTCTTCGGGTTCAGCTTGTGGACTTCGCGCAGGAGATCGACGCCGGTCATGCCGGGCATCCGGTAGTCGCTGAGAACAAGGGCGACGGGTCCACGCTCCTTTAGAATCGCGAGGGCCTCGGGCCCGCTCGACGCGACTATCGGGGTGAGCTCGGAGTCCGCCACCATGTGCTGGAGCGCGATGAGCACGCCCTCCTCGTCGTCGACGAAGAGGACCTGGTTGTCGGGGCGTGCGGTGGGACCCTTGCGGCGTCGTGGAATCGCGCTCATCAGAGACCCTCGGTGGGCGGGGCGACCGAGTCGCGACCCGAGACGACCGCGCCCTTCGGGAGCGGCAGCTTGACGGTGAAGGTCGTGCCTTTGCCGACCTCGCTGTCGACGGTGATCTCGCCCTCGTGCTGCTGCACGATGTTGTAGACGAGGTTCAGCCCAAGGCCCGTGCCGACGCCGACCGGCTTCGTGGTGAAGAACGGGTCGAAGATCTTCGCCTTGTGCTCGGGCGTGATGCCGCAGCCCGTGTCGGTGACGGTCACTCGCACCCAACGCCCCGAGGTCTCGGTGCGGATCGTGACGCTGCCCTTCTCGGGGATCGCCTGGGCGGCGTTGACGAAGAGGTTCACGAACACGCTGACGAGCCGGCCCTTGTTGCCTTGGACGTCCGGGAGGGCGCCGAGCTCCTTTTTCACCTCGGCCTTGTACTTGATCTCGTTCCAGCTGATGTTGAGTGACGACTCGATCACGTCGTTCAGGTTGACCAGGGCCTCGATGTCGTCGTCGCTGCGCGCGAAGGAGCGCAGGTCATCGACGATGTGCTTCACGCGGCTCGCGCCCTCCTTGCAGCGGGTGAGGAGGTCCGGGATGCTCGTGATCGCGAACTCGATGTTTTGCGCCTGCCATTGGCCGTCGAGCTTGTCGAGCTCGGCGCCGAGCTGCTCGACGCTCTCGACCCCGTCGAGGGCGCGGTAGCCGTGCAGCACGTCGCCGATGCGCTTCGTGTAGCGCTCGATGGTGTTGAGCATCGAGCTGATGAAGCCGATCGGATTGTTGATCTCGTGCGCGACGCCGGCGGCGAGCATACCCACTGAGGCGAGGCGCTCTTGCTGGGCGGTGAGGCGCGAGCGGTGGATCTCGGCCGCGAGGTCCCGCAGGATCACGAGGCGACGGTGGCCCTGCGGAATGGCACGTCGAAGCACTGGCTTTTTCGCACCGTCGCGGCACGCGACCATCACGCGCTCACCCTCGTCGGCGCCTGGGATCAGAGACTCCGGCGCCTCGAGGACATCGAGCGACTCGACCGAGCCGCTCGCCGTCATGACCGTACTCGCTGGATGGCCGACAACCTCGTCGCGGCTGTAGCCAAACGACTCGAGCCACGCGCCGTTGACGTCGAGGATGATGCCGCGCAGGTCCTCGTAGTGGAGAGGCTCGGGCATCAGGTTGAAGAGATCGGGGGTCGTCGTCATGTCGGTCTCGTCTTGAGGTGGGGGACTCGCTCTCGCCCCTGGAATTCGTTGCGCGCCCGGGTGGATTCGAACCACCGACCGGCGGCTTAGAAGGCCGCTGCTCTATCCAGCTGAGCTACGGGCGCAAGAGGCTGTGCGTCGCCAGGGTGTGAGCCGACGGCGTCAGCAGGGGTCGCAAATCGTGACGCTCGGGTTGTTCTTGCAGCAGCTGAAGTCCTTGCAGTCGGTGAAGCCGTTCCCGTCGTTGTCCTTCCCGTCGGAGCACTTCTCGTTATCGTTCTCCGCGATCATGTCGCAGTAGGCCTTCGCTTCGGGGGGCGCGTTTTTCCCCGAGCAGCTGAAGTCGGCGCAGTCCGTGTACTTGTTGCCATCGTTGCTGATGCAGTCGCTGCAGCGCTCGACGGTGTCCTCGGGCATGTTGTCGGCCACGCACGGGGTGAGGACATTGCCGCCCTTCACGTCGTTGCAGGTGGTGTCGCAGCAGTCGATGAGGCCGTTGCCGTCGTTGTCGATGCCGTCCGAGCAGAGTTCGTCCGTGTTCTCGAGGACGCCTCCGCCGTTAGTCGTGGTGGTCGCGTCAGTGGTGACCGTGGTGCCCGTGGTCGTCGTGGTCGCCTCGTCCTCGGGAGGGAAGCGGTCCTTCGCGCAGGCGAAGAAGGTCACGGCGAGCGAGGCGAGAAGAACAGACGAAACGCGCATGCACGAGGCTTAGAACGGATCGATGTGCGACGAAAGTCGGGTCTTGCTCGTTGACGGCGCAGGCGGCCCTCGGTACTGCTCACGCGTGTCCCCGCCCCGCCCCTCCGTCCTCGCGCTCGCGGTCGTCGCGGTCGTCGCGCTCGCGCCCCAGCGCGCCGAGGCTCAGCAGGCCACCGTCCGGATCAATGGCGTCGCGACCCCGGTGTTCTTCAACGACGGCGACACCTTCCGAGCGCTTGCGGGACCGTTCCGCAACCGCTCGTCCCGCCTCGCTGGCTTTAACACCCTCGAGTCGTACGGCCCCGCGCATCAGTGGGGCGGCTGGACGGCGCGTGAGATGTACTCGCTGGCGAAGCAGGGGACGCTCAACGCGCGGCGTGGCCTCTGGAGCTGCTCGATCGACCCGTCCGAGAAGGACGGCTACGGTCGACTCCTGGCGATTTGCCCCGAGCTTCAGTACAACCAGATCAAGAAGGGACTTGCGCACGTCCTCAGCGTCGACGGCGACGCTCCCCGCAGGCTCCTCGAGGCGCAGCGTGACGCGATCGTCCACCGCCGCGGGCTCTGGGCGAAGGGCGTCCCCGCGATGGTCATCACCAGCACCCACTCGGCCGACGAGCGCTTCGACAACGAGGGCAACTACAACCGCTTGGTGTCCCCGCTCGATGGGATCTCCCAGAAGTGGAAGCACCAGGACCTCTACTCCGAGTGCGACAAAGTCTGCTGGAAGGCGATGACCGCCTCGCGGGAGCGACTCGTCGAGGTGATCGCGGCCCTGCGCGCCGACGAGCGCACGCGCCCGCTCGTCCATGGCTACGAGGATCCCTACTTGCTCGCCCTCCTCGCCGAGTACGTCGCGACGGGCCGGGCCGCGCATGTTTTCGAGAACAAGGGCCACACCGTGGTGCAGACCAAGCTCGACGAGCTGAAGGCGGCCGGCGCATTCGGCAAGCTTAAGGAGCAGGACTCGTCGTGCATGCTCTACGTCGGCTTCGACCGGCGCTACCGGATCCCCCCGAAGCCGAGGTGCCTCAAGTGAAGCGCATGGTGCTCCTGACGGCGGCGATCCTGGGCGTCGCCGCGTGCGAGTGGCGCACGCCTGCCGCTGGCAAGTACGGCTACGAGGTCGAGGACGACAAGTGCTCGAACGGCTACGACGACGACCTCGACGGCCTCATCGACTGCGAGGACTCGGATTGCCTCTACACCTCGGGTCAGTGCGGCGAGATCGTGCCGATGTATCCGAGCTACGAGCCGGAGAACTCGTTCCGCGTCTGCACCGACCAGATCGACAACGACGAGGACGGCAAGTTTGATTGCGGCGACTCGAAGTGCCAGGGGATCGCCGAGGTCTGCTGCGTGCGCGAGTTCTCGGACGAGCGCTGCTCGGACGGCATCGACAACGACGGCAACAACTTCATCGACTGCCAGGACAACGGCTGCCGCAACGGCATGTTCGTCACCGTGTGCAGTGAGAACAGCGACACGACCTGCTCGGACGGCAAAGACAACGACTCCGATGGGTTCATCGACTGCATCGACTCCGGCTGCGCGAAGACCGGGCCCTGCATCGCTGCGACGACGTGCCAGGTGGGGGATTGCCAGGGCCCCGAGAGCACACTCGCGTTCTGCAAGGACGGCAAGGACAACGACGACAACGGCTACATCGACTGCAACGACAACGGCTGCAAGAAATCCTCCGACCCCGAGATCCTCGCCTACTGCGACTCGGTCCTCGAGCTCTCGCTCGCGAAGTGCTCGGACGGCGTCGACAACGACAAGAACGGCTACGCCGACTGTGGCGACTACAGCTGCTCGCAGTCGTCGGACCCCGCGGTGCTCGCGTACTGCGACTCGGTGCTCGAGCTGACGCTCGCGCGCTGCCAAGACGGGATCGACAACGATAAGAACGGCTACGCGGACTGCGCCGATTATAGCTGCTCGCAGTCGGACGACCCCGCGGTGAAGGCCTTCTGCGACAGCATCCTCGAGGCGACGTTCGAGCGCTGCTCGGACGGGATCGACAACGACCAGAACGGCTACGCGGACTGCGCCGACTACTCGTGCAAGCGCTCGAAGGACCCGCAGGTCCTCGCGGCATGCCAGGAGAGCATCGGCGAGACGACCGCAGAGGTCGACATGGTGTGCAGCGACGCTCTCGACAACGACGGCGACGGCTTCGTGGACTGCGACGACTGGGACTGCAGCTGGAACCCCCTCGGGACGGTCTGCAACGGAACAAAGCGGGTATGCGAGTGAGCACGTTCATGCGACGAATCTGGTGGGTCCTGATGACGGCGTGCTTCGCGCTCGTCGCGATGCCAATCCGCGCCCAGGAGGCGGAGGGCGAGCAGAATCAGGAGGCCCCGGGCGAGGGTGACGGCGACGACAAGGCCGGCGTGAAGAAGCGCAAGGAGTCGAGCGCTCCGAAGGGCCGGTCGGCGACCCAGCCTCCCGCGCGCGTCGAGCCAGCGCCCGCGAACAACCCGTCGGCCGCGCGCGAGACGAACTGCTCGGACCGCATCGACGAGGACGGTGACTCGGTCGTTGATTGCGCCGACGCCGACTGTCTCGACAGCCCGGCGTGCGCGACGACCGGCGTTCACGAGCAGACGGACGCGCTCTGCAGCGACTTCATCGACAACGACGGCGACGGCACGATCGACTGCGATGACAAGGACTGTCAGGGAATTGGGCTGACGGTCTGCCGCGGCTCGTGGAAGGGCGAGGTCCCCGGCGTCCACGGGAAGACCGGAAACACCTTCAGCCTGCCGCCGCTCGACGAAGGCATCAGCGTCGATCAGATCATCGGCCGCTTCGGTGACAACGATGGTGAGCGCAACGACTACACCTGCTCGGACGGCGTCGACAACGACGGCGACGGCAAGACCGACTGCGCGGACTTCGGTTGCCGCTTCGATCCGCAGGTGACGATTTGCAACCCGCAGGCGGGCTTGCGGCTCTCGGTCGTGGCGCAGATCCGGCAGCTCTACCGCATCGAGGACACCAACTCGGCGCGTCAGAACCTGAACGCGTGGGACACCCAGTTCTCGACGCTGCAGCTTCGCTTTCTCGGGCCGATTGGCAACATCGAGAACTCGTTTTTTCTTCTCAATCTGCGCGCCGAGAAGACGCCGCGGCTCACGTTCGCGATGTTCCAGCTGCCCATCGGCAAGCGCGGCCTGTTCTTCAACATCAACTCGGGCGGCGGTGGCCTCACGGCGCAGACGATCCTCTCGGTGTCGAAGCACCCGCTCATCGAGCCCGCGTTCTTCGTGTTCTCGGCCTTCGAGCAGGGAAACGGCGCGGCCGCAGAGTTCGGCGGCCCCATCGACGACCAGGGCAGGGTCAACTTCCGCGTGTTCGCGGGCGGCGGCGCCGGCAACTCGAACGGCAACGTCGGTGGCCGCTTCTTCGCGGACGACAACACCAACTATACCTGGACCGTTGGCACCCAGTTTCACTTCAACGTCGCCGGGTACTACAACCGCTACGACACTCCGTTCATCTACAACCCGGTGCCACTCACCGCGGCGGCGCTCGTCGGCGTGAAGTACGACCAGCGCGCGCAGGAGCGCTACCCGGCCTGGAACGGCACGGCGATCATCAGGTGGTGGCACTTCTACGCGCAGGCCGAGACGTACTGGAAGCGCGACCTGGAGTTCGGCTCGTGGCAGTACAGCTACCTCGCGACGATCGGCGCGCTCCTCTGGCCGCGCCACCTCTACCTCGCGGCGGACTTCGGCGAGTACATCGCGGGCGAGCTCGACAACCCGCCTGCGGACCTCAACAACGACGTGGGCGCGGCGCTGAAGAGGCAGCGTGACGAGCGTCAATTCCGAACGGCGCTCCACTGGTATGTCTACGAGCAGACGGGCCTTGTGACGCTGCGCTACAAGTACGACGACGTGAAGAACGGGCGCTTCGCCGCCGACGGCTTCCGCAACCAAGAGCTGAGCCTCACGGCGACGTATCGGTTCTGATGGTCGCGGAAGGTCGGCCCGCTCGTCGGGCGCAGGGGGTCGTCGCGGCGCTTGCGCTGACGACACTCGCCGGCTGCATGGGGACGTCGGGCGCCTCGCTCGAGGCGTTGCGCGCCCGCTCGACGTTCGACCTTCAGTGCCCCTCGCACGAGCTCCAGCTCGTGAACATCGACGTTCGCACGAAGGGCATTCGCGGCTGCGGCCGGCAGATGACCTACGTCGAGATCTGCGACAACCGACCCGACGGTTGGCACTGCACGTGGGTGCTCAACGCGCCGGCGTGGTACGTCGCGCCACCGCGCGTCCCGCCGAGGCCCGAGGGCTCCTGGTGGTGGACGGAGCCTCAGGGCCTGCCGGCTGCGCAAGCGTTGCCGGCACCCGCGGGCGGCGGCGCTCGACCGTGGCAGCCCCCAACCGTCCCGCCGCAGCCGATGCCGCCGCAGCCGATGCCGCCGCAGCCGATGCCGCCGCAGCCGATGCCGCCGCAGACGATGCCGCCGCGTGACGACAATCGCGGGTTTTGACGAGCATCCGCACTCGCGCCCGTCAGGCCGCTCGCGTCAGTCGTGCTTCACGCGCCACTCGACGCCCTCGGGGCGATCCAGCACCTCGATCTTCCGCGCGCCGAGCTCATCCCGGATCGCGTCCGAGCGGGCCCAGTCCTTGGCGTCACGCGCGGCGCTTCGCTCGCTGAGCTTCGCTTCGACCTCGGCCCTGTCGAGCCCGAGCGCGGCGAGGCGCTTCGCCTTGACCTCGGCGTGGAAGTCCGCGGGGCTCATCTTGAACAGGCCGAGCGCGCGGCGCACGAGCGCGAAGGCCTCGAGCGCTGAGGCCACTATCGGCCGGCCGCGCTTCTTTGCCTTCTTGTGGGCGGCGAAGCGGTTCATGGCCCGCGCCAGCTCGAACAAGTGTCCGAGGGCTTGCGCGGTGTTGAAGTCCTGATCGGCCGCGGCGTGGAATTTGTCTGCGAAGGCGCGCCCAAGCGCGAGCACCGTGGCCGCGTCCTCGCCGAGCTCCTTCGCGACGCGCTCCGCGTCTTCGCTACCCTCCATCGCCTCGGCCTTCTCGAGCGCTTCGTAGAGGCGGCTCAGCATGCCGAGGGCCTCGGGCAGCGCCTCCGCGCTCCATGGCAGCGGCGAGCGGTATTGGTTGTGCAGGTAATAGAGCCGGATCGCCTCGGCGGGGAAGTCCGAGAGCGCGCTGTGGATCGTGATGACGTTTCCGAGGCTCTTGCCCATCTTCTGGCCGCTCGCCATCGTGAGCAGGCCGTTGTGCATCCAGTAGCGGACGTAGGGCGTTGCCACGCCGCACTCGCTCTGCGCCACCTCGTTCTCGTGGTGCGGGAAGACGAGGTCGAGCCCCCCACCGTGGATGTCGATCGTCGGCCCGAGGTGCTTGCACACCATCGCGGAGCACTCGATATGCCACCCGGGACGGCCGGGGCCCCACGGGCTCGGCCACGCAGGCTCACCAGGCTTCGCGGCCTTCCAGAGGGCGAAGTCTGCGCCGTCGGCCTTGCCCGCCACGTCGTCGGCGCTCTTCAGCTCGTCGACGCGCTGATGCGAGAGCTTTCCGTAATCGGCGCAGGTCTTGACGCTGAACCAGACGTTGCCCTCGGCCGCGTAGGCATGACCGCGATCCACCAAGGTCTGGATGAGCTCGAGGATGGCGTCCATTGACTCGGAGACGCGCGGCTCGTGGCTCGGGAGCTCGAGACCGAGCGCCTTCATCTCGACGTGGAACTCGTCGATGAAACGCTGCGCAAAGGCGAGCGCGTCCTCGCCCTTCGCGAGGGCGCGGGCGATGATCTTGTCATCGACGTCGGTGAAGTTGCGGACGAACGTGACGTCCCAGCCGCGGTAGCGCAGGTAGCGCGTGAACGCGTCGAACACCACCATCGCTCGGGCGTGCCCGACGTGGCAGTGGTCGTATACGGTCATGCCGCACACGTAGAGGCGGACCTTGCCCGCCTCGATCGGCACGAAGTCTTCGACCTTGCGGGACAGCGTGTTGTAGAGGCGAAACGGCTGAGGCATGAGCGAGTCGAGACTATGGTCGATGGTCCGCCAATTTGGAATGCCTTCGGCGCATTCCGGCTAGAGTAAGCCCATGGCCGTCGTCACCGTCGTCGGAGCGGGAATGATGGGGAGCGCGCTCACGGTCCCCCTCGTCGATCGTGGGCACGAGGTGCGGCTCGTCGGGACGCCGCTCGACCATGCCATCGTCGCCCGGCTACGCGAGGACCGTCATCACCTCACGCTGCGCCACGCGCTGCCTGAGGCGGTGCGCCCGTACGCCGTCGACGACCTCTCGAGCGCGCTCGCGGGCGCCGACGCGGTCGCCCTCGGCGTGAGCTCCGCCGGGATCCGATGGGCAGGTCGAGCGCTCGCGCCGTTGCTAGTTTCGGGTACCCCGATTTTCGCGATCACGAAGGGCCTCGAGTGGGACGGCGAGCGACTGCGGGTGTTGCCCGACGTGTTCGCAGACGAGCTGCCAGCGTCGGTGCGCGAGGGGCTCACGCCCGCGGCGATCGCTGGCCCATGCATCGCGGGTGAGCTCGCGCGCCGCGTACCGACTTGCGTGGTGCTCACCGGGCGGGACCAGGCGCGCCTCGACCGCATCGCGGACCTCGTGCGCACGGACTATTACCGCGTATTCACGAGCCTCGACGTCGAGGGTGTCGAGACCTGCGCTGCGCTTAAGAACGCCTTCGCGATGGGGGTCGCGTTCGGCGCGGGCCTCCACGAGCGACGCGGCGGCGAGTCGGGCAGTGTGGCGATGCACAACTACGAGTCGGCCGTGATGGCGCAGGCGGTGGTCGAGATGATGCGCGTCGTCGAGCTGGCCGGTGGAACGCCGAGGACCGCGGCAGGTCTCGCGGGCGTCGGCGATCTCGACGTCACGAACAACGGCGGTCGCACCGGTCGGTTTGGCAGGCTGCTCGGTCGCGGGCTGCCGCTCGATGAGGCCGTCGCACGCATGGAAGGGGCGACGCTCGAGTGCCTCGAGATCCTCGCGGTGATGCGGCGCGCGATGACTGCGCTCGGTGCGCGCGGTTTGCTCGCCCCGCGAGAGCTCCCGCTCCTCGAAGAGATGGCAAGGGTCGCGCTCGATGGGGCGCCCCTCGCGATGCCCTTCCACGAGTTCTTCGGCGGCGAGCGCGGATGAGCGGGGCCGAGCTCGTCCTCGGGGTCGATTCGAGCACGACGGCTTGCAAGGTCCTCGCCTTCGATCGCGACGGCGCCGTGGTCGCGGAGGGGAGGGCATCGATCCCGCTCGAGAATCCGCGCGAAGGCGCCTGGGAGCAGCGACCCGAGCGAATCTGGAGCGCCTTTGTGGACGCCGCGCGAGCCTGCCTCGGCGTGCTCGACGCGGCTCGTGTCCGTGGCCTCGCCATCGCTCATCAACGCGAGACCTTCGTCGTCACCGACGAGCACGGCGAGCCGCAAGCGTCTGCGCTCACCTGGATGGACCACCGCTGCCGGGGCGCGGTCGACGGCGCCGTCGCAGCGCTCGGTGCAGACCGACTTCACCGCATTTCGGGCAAGCCGCCTTGCACGACGCCATCGCTCTACAAGTGGCTTGGCCAGCGCGAGCGCGAGCCAGACCTCGCGCGTCGTGTCACGCGGCTCGAAGACGTCCACGCGTTCCTGGTTCGCCGACTCACGGGAGAGTCGGTGACATCGCTCGCCGCGGCCGATCCGCTCGGGCTCGTCGATATGCAGGCCCGCGCCTGGTCGGACGAGCTCGTCGCGCTCGCGCACCTCGAGATCGCCAAGCTGCCGAGGCTTGTCGAGGTCGGTGCCGAGCTCGGCCGGATCTCGGCGGACGCGGCGGCCGTGAGCGGGCTTCCCGCGGGCTTGCCCGTCCTCGCGGGCGCGGGCGACGGGCAGGCAGCGGGGCTCGGTGCCGGGATCACCGGCCCGGGACGCGCGTATCTGAACCTTGGGACCGCGGTCGTCTCGGGCGTACTCGCGCGCGAGTACCGTTACGATCGGGCGTACCGAACCCTCTTCGGCACGACGCCCGGGAGCTACTTCCTCGAGACGGACCTGCAGGGGGGCACCTTCACGGTGAATTGGCTCTGCGAGCGGCTTCTCGGACGGACGCTCGACGTCCTCCCCGAGCTCGAGCGCGCCGCGGCCGCTCTTGTCGCGGGGTCGAACGGGCTCACGCTGGTGCCGTACTGGAACGGCGTCATGAACCCATTCTGGGACGACTTCGCGAGCGGCATCGTCGTCGGGCTCACCGGCTCCCACGGTCCGGCTCACCTCTACCGTGCGCTCCTCGAGGGGATCGCGTTCGAGCAGCGCCTTCACTCGAGCGGGGTCGAGGCCGACGTCGGCCCGATCGCGGAGTTCGTGGCGATGGGCGGCGGCAGCTCGAGCGCGCTCTTTTGCCAAATCCTCGCCGATGTTCTCGCGCGCCCGCTGGTGCGCTCTGCGACGCGCGAGGCCACCGCACTCGGCGCGGCGATGATCGCGGCCGTCGGGAGCGGCCTCCACGGCTCGTTCGAGGACGCGGCGCAAGCAATGTGTCGCGACGGCGAGCGCTTCGTCCCGGGCCCGGACGCCACGCGCTACGCCGAGCTCTACGAGCGACGCTACAAGCTCGTGTATCCCGCGCTACGGCCGATCCTCGCGGCCACCTCGACATAGGTCGAGAGGCCCGACGTCGGTTGCTTTACCTTCGCGGCGAACCATGGTCCCGTGGTCGAGCTCATGGCCAGGGTATACCTCTCTCGTCGGGTCGTGCTCGGTCGCGCACCGGCCCTTCGCGTGGTGCGCGCGGCGCTGCGCGTCGAAGGCTCGATGATCGCGTCGGTGCGCGAGCTGACGGACGACGAGGAGCTCGTCGTCGAGCCGGAGGACTCGCTCATCGATTGGGGTGACAAGCTCGTCGCGCCGGCGTTCATCAACGCGCACACGCACCTAGCGCTTGGTTTTTTGCGTGGCCTCGACCTGCGAGCCGTCGCGCGCGGCAACATGGTCGAGGAGTTCTTCTTCACGGTCGAGCGGCGCGTCTCCCCCGAGGACGTGCGCGCCTTCGCCCGCGTCGGCGCCTACGACAGCCTGCTCGCGGGCGTCGGTCTCGTGTGGGAGCACTACTACGTCGGTGAGCACGTGGCCGAAGGCCTCGCCGATGCAGGCCTCGCCGGTGTGGTCGCGCCGACCTTGCAGGACCTGTCGGGGCCGGGCGCGGACGCGTGGGAGCGGCAGCTCGAGGCCACGGTGCGGATCGACGAGTCGACGCGGCTCCGCGAGCGCGGGCTCTACGCGGCGCTTGGCCCACACGCGACCGACACCGTGAGCGAGGCGCTCTTTCACCGGGCGCTCGCGGTTGCAGAGGCGCGGAGCCTCCCGCTGCACGCACACCTCGCTCAATCGATCGAGGAGTACCGCCGGGCGAGGGGGCGGCACGGCGCGTCACCGACCGAGTGGCTCGAGCGCATCGGGGTGCTCGAGCGCGCGCCCTCGAACGTGTTCGCACACGCGCTCTACGTCGACCGTGCCGATCTCGCGAGGCTCGCGCGGACCCGCTCGGCCACGGTGTTCTGCCCATATTCGCAGCTGATCTTCGGGTTTCCCGCGCCCGTCGGCGCGTGGACGGAGGCGGGGCTCTCATGGGCGGTGGCGACCGATTGCGCGTCGAACAACGACACGATGAACGTGCAGCAAGAGCTGCGCTTCGTTGCTGGTCAGCGCACCGTCGGGACGACCTGGTCCACCGAATACGCGCGCTTCCTCGCGGGCGATGTCGGCGCGGCCGAGGACACCTGGCGTCGGCGTTGCGAGCTCACCTCGCAGCACGAAGATGGCGCGGCCCCGGCGGCGTTGCTCGCGCGCGTGTGGTCCGACCCGGGGGCTTGGCACCCAAAGGTGCGCGCGGGTGTGCTCGAGGCCGGGGCCCTCGCGAACCTGCTCGTCTTGGACAGCGAACACCCGGCGCTGTGGCCCGCGCACGAGCCGCTTCAGGGCCTCGCCATGTCGGACGTCGCGTCCGCCATTTGGATGATGGTCGTCGCCGGCAAGGAAATCGGGGCGCCAGGGGAGTTTCACCAGTCGTTGCTCGCTTCGCCCGAGCTTCGAGAGGCGCGACGCGAAGCCACCGAGCGCATAAGGCGCCTCGACCTCGTGGTTTAAGCCGACGTTCGAGAGGGCGCCGACGCCGCGGTGTCAGCCGAGCGACGCGAGCGCGCCGTCGGTTGCCAGCTGCTCGCTGGTGCGTCCGAACCGCCGCTGTCGCCGCGCATACGCCGCGAGCGCGTCGTCGAACATCGCCTCGGTGAAGTCAGGCCACATGTCATCGAGGAACACGAGCTCTGCGTTGGCGCTCTCGAACATCAGGAAATCGCTCAGTCGACGCTCGCCGCCGGTTCGCACGATGAGGTCCGCATCCGGCACGACGCCGGTCGTCAGCTGGCTCCGAAGCAGCCGCTCGTCCACCTCCTCCGGGAGGAGCAAGCCGGCATGAGCGCGCGCGGCGATCGCGCGCACCGCGCCGACGAGGTCATGCCGCGTGCCGTAGTCGAGGGCGAGCGTGAGCACGAGCGACTTCCCGCTGCGGGTCGCCTCGATCGTGCCCTCGATCGCGTGGCGCGCCCGCGTCGGCAGCTCTTCGAGGTCGCCGATGATCTGGAGCCGAACCCCGCTCGCGCACCACTCGTCACGGTTCTGCACTGCGAAGTCTCCGGCGAGCCGCATCAGCATGTCGACCTCGTCCTTGGGACGCTTCCAGTTCGAGTGCGAGAAAGCGAACAAGGTGAGGTGCTCGACGCCGCGCGCGAGAGCGACTCGGGTTGCGAGGCTCGCCGCCTCGACGCCGCGCTCGTGGCCCGCGGACCTGTCGAGGCCGCGCGCGCGAGCCCAGCGGCCGTTGCCATCCATGATGATGCCGACGTGCCGAGGCAGGGTGTTCATCTCGCGCGGGAAGCTAGCCCATCCCGGGCGCTCGTGCCGCATCGGGGACGTGAATGCTTCGTGAAGATTTCGTGGAGACGAATGGTTGAGTTAATTCAATTGGTTAGGCGACGGGTAGCGAGAGCGTGAAGGTTACCTTCGGAGGGCCGAAGGCGTCGCAGCGGGCCTCACCCCCGTGTGCCTCCGCGACCGCGCGCACGATCGCGAGCCCGAGCCCCGTCCCTCCGCGGTCGCCTCGCGTGGTCACGAAGCGCGCGAAGAGCCGAGGTCTGACCGCGCCTGCAATCGTCCCGGACGAGGTGACCGAACACTCGACGCGCTCGCCTCGTCGACGGAGCTCGACCTCGATCGGCGCACCCTTGCCGTGGACGGCGCCGTTCTCGAGCAGGTTGGCGATGGCGCGCGACAGCCAAGCCGCGTCACCTCGCACGCTGAGCGGCCCCTCGCTCGAGAGCGTGAGCCTCACGCGCGCGTCGTCGCGTCCGCCCTCGTGGGCATCGACGGCCGCGCGCATCACGGCCTCGAGCACCACCCGCTCCTCGTGCTCGACCCCGCGGGCCTCGAGTCGCGCGAGGCTCAAGAGATCGCCGAGGAGCGCCTCGATGCGTGCCGTGGCCTCGAGGATCCTCGACACGAACCTCGCGGCCTCCTCAGGCTCTTCGAGCGCGCCATCGTCGAGCACCTCGGCGCTCGCGCGGATCGCCGCGACGGGGTTCTTCAGCTCGTGGGACAGATCGGCGGCGAAGATCTCGACGAAGCGCCCGCCCTGCAGCTCGCGGCGCATCGAGTCGAGCGACCGCAACAGCCTCGTCACCTCGCGCCCCTCTCCCGCGGGCGGTGGAGCCCCGCGCTCGCCGTGACTGATCCGCTCGGCGAACTGGGTCAGCGCTTCGATCGGCCGCGCGATTCGGCTTCCGATCACCGCGGCTGCGAGCGCCGCGACCGCCACGAGGATCGTCGAGAGGACGAGCACCGTGGGCGCAAAGTCGGCGAGCACCTTGCGGATCGAGATGGTCGGCTTCGTCACGAGCGCGCGGCCGACCACACGACCGGCGACCTCGATCGGCGCGGATGCCGTGACGGTGCCGGGCTCGTCGGGGCCGCGCCCGGTGCGGACCACGACGCGCCCGTCTTCAGCGAGGAGCGCGAGGTGAGGGCCATGCTCGCCGTCGTCTCGCGTGAGTCTCGAAGAGCCGGCGACCGTACGCGCGACGTCCTCGAGCGAGCGTCCGCTCGTCTCCATCTCGATGCCGACGAGCGCCGCCGCGGTGCGCGCCTCGCCGAGGGCCGCCTCGCGTCCAAGCAGATCGGCCCGCGCCTTGATCCGGTCGAGGACCAGGACGCCCAGCGAAAACGCGAAGAGGCCGACGATGGTCGCGAGCGCGAGGAAGATCTGCATCCGGATCGAGAGCCCGGAGGTGCGCGAGCGCAGGAGCCGCGCGAGCACGAAGGCGGCGAGCCCGGCGAGCACGACCGCCGCGATGGCGACGACGAAGGGTTGCGTGAGCGGGGTCACGACGCGCGCCTCGGAGGCATCGCCTCAGCCCTCCTCGATGGGGGAGCGCTCGCGCGCGACGTCGGAGGGCGTGACGTCGACGTCGCTCACTCGATAGCCTACGCCGCGCACGGTCTCGAGGAGCGTCGCGTCCCCGCCGGCGTCCGTCACCTTGCGACGGAGCGCCTTGACGTGCGAATCGACGGTTCGGTCGGTGATGGCGAAGTTGTCACCCCAGAGCCTCTCGATGAGCTGTGCTCGGGTGAACACGCGACCGCGGGCGTTCGTGAGGCAGTGCAGCAGATCGAACTCGACGCGCGTCAGCTCGAGGGGCACGCCGCTCACGGTCGCCCGCCGCGTATCCGAGTCGGTGACGAGCGGGTGAGGCGCTGACTCGGCGGGGAGGTCTCTCGTCGGTCGTGCCCGCCGCATGACGGCGCGTACGCGCGCCATGACCTCGCGCGGAGAGAACGGCTTCACGACGTAATCGTCGGCGCCCGTCTCGAGTCCGGCGACCCGATCGGCCTCGCTATCGCGGCTCGAGAGCACGATCACTGCGGGTGCGATGCGACGACGACGCAGCTCGAGGAGCAAGTCGAACCCGCTCCCGTCGGGGAGCATCAGGTCGAGGATCACGAGGTCGACTCCGGAGAGCGCGCGCGCGGCCTCGGCGAGCGTCCCGGCGACGTCGACGTCATGCCCCTCGCGCTTCAGCGAATAGGCGAGCGACTCGCGAATCGCGGGCTCGTCTTCGACGACCAGGACCTTCACGACGGGACCTCGTTCGGACGTGGGCCGCCTTGGCCCCCGTCGCTCGGGGGGGATGTAGCACGCCGGCGCGCGGCCGCGATCATCGGCCGTCGAGGCGGGCACGCAGCGCGTCGAGCCGGAGGTCCCCGCAAGCGCCCGGGCTCGTCCGCTCGCGCAGGCTGCGATCGGCGTCGCCGGCGTCGAGGGTCGCGATCTCCTTCGCGACCTGACGGTACGCATCGCGGAACGGAACGCCGGCGAGGGCGAGCTCGACGGCGCGATCGGTCGCGAAGCAATCCGGGCTCAAGGCGGCGCGCATCCGCTCGCGGTCGAGCGTCATGCCGGCCACCACGCGAGGGACCATGCGCGCCGTCGCGAGTGCCTCGTCGAGGCCGCGCAGCAGCGGCGCCTTCGTCAGCTGGAGGTCGCGCTGATAACCGCTCGGCAGCGAGAGCATCCCCATGAGCTCGGCGATGGCGCCTTGGACCACGCCGCAGGCGGCGCGCATGAGCTCGACGACGTCGGGGTTGCGCTTGTTCGGCATGATCGACGAGCCGGTCGTCAAGGCCTCGTCGAGCCTCACGAACGCGAACTCGGCCGTCGTGAAGAGCGAGAGGTCCCACGCAAAACGCCGGATCGCCGTCATCACCTGCCACGCTGCGGTGAGGACGGCGACCTCGACCGCGCCGCGCGAGGCCTGCGCCGCGACCGGGTTCAAGCACAGGTCCGCGAACCCGAGCTCGCGCGCCACGCCCTCGCGATCGAGCGTCAGGTTCACCCCGTAGCCAGCGGCGGTGCCGAGCGGACAACGGTCGCACTGCGCGCGCGCGCCGTGGAGGGCCTCGCGCGCGTCGAGCAGCGACTCGGCGACCCCGGCGGCCCATAGACCGACCGACGAGGGGACGGCCCGCTGCAGGTGGGTGTATCCGGGCATCGGCGTCATGGCCTCGCGCTCGGCGAGATCGAGGAGGGCGAGCGCTCCGCTTCGGGTCGCATCGAGGAGCGCGTCGAGCGCGTTCTTCTCGAAGAGCCGAAGCGCGACGAGGACTTGATCGTTGCGGCTCCGTCCGGTGTGGACCTTCTTGCCCGCCTCTCCGAGCGCCGAGACGAGCGCGGCCTCGATCGCGGAGTGGCAGTCCTCGTCGGCCGGAGTGACCTGGAAGTCGCCGCTCGCGTAGCGCTCGTCGAGCTCGTCGAGCCCCGCCTCGAGCGTCCCGAGCTCGTCGCTCGAGACCACGCCGATCCGCGCGAGCCCGCGGACGTGGGCGCGCGTCGCTCGGAGGTCGAAGGGCAGGAGGGCTTGATCCAGGCGCCAATCGTCTCGCGCGGTGTAGCGCATCATCTCGGCGTCGCTCACGCCGCCCTTGTCCCAGAGCTTTCCCGACATGGGCGCGACTCTACACAATCGTCCCGATCGTCGGGCGCCGGAATGATTTGGTCAGCTTGGGACGAATTGAGTGGGTATGGTGGGGCGTTTGGGTATTCTTCGGTCCGGTGGTGAGGCCGCGCTGCCGTGGCATGGGCGTCGGCGTCCGCGCCCGCCCTACCCGAGAACAGGAGTCCCCTTGAAGCTCGCGCGAATTGAAGTCCTTTTCGGTGCTGTGGCCCTCTCGCTCGTCGCCTGCGGCGGGAGCTCTGGCACCGATGACCCCACCGATCCGCCTGCGAAGCCCCGCTCCGTCAGCGTCATCGTCGACGCGAACCGCGACGGTTTCGTCAACGACCTCGACGAGGCGGTCTCGAAGGTGACCTGGGACCGTGCGCAGGGCGCGGCGTTCCTCGCAAACCTCGACGACGACGACCTCGACAAGGTGCGCGACTCCGAAGACGAGATCGTGAACGGCAGCGAAACCGACGCCTACGACCTCGCCCGGATTTTTCTGCGGGCCTTCTCCGACGCTCCCCCAGGCGCGACCGGGACGGTCACGATTGACGCCGCCGCAGCGCCCTACGTTCGGGTCTTTCGGCTGGATGAGGCCTCTGGGCAGTGGTCGTCGTCGGTGCTCGACGCGACGAAGACCTCGCTCACACTCGACGAGGCGTCCGTCAAGAGCGGCGCCCACCTTGGCATCGAGGCCAAGACGCTCGTTGGATTGCCGGACGCCGACACCTGGGACGGCTTCGTCAAGCTCGACTACACGGTCTCGGTGGGCGGTACGCCCGTCTCCACCGAGACGAGCCCCGAGGGCCGCGACGCGGCGGTGATGCGCGTCGCGCCTTGGATGATGCTTGGCAACTCGACGCCTTACTTCGATACGATTTTTTCGGCGCCGACCTCGAAGGTCTTCGTGCAGGGAGTCGGCGCGGCCATCGACGAGGCGAACGCCGACAGCGCAGCCCCAGTCAAATACTGGAAGATCAGCAATTGGCCGGGGGATCAGTGGACGGAGGACTACTTCCAGACAGGCGTTTCGAGCATCCCGTGGGGTGAGGGCACCGTTCATGGCATACGCCTGTCGATGCCCCGACCGTGGGGGCGTAGCGACACCGAGGCGTCGCTCCCCGTGAATTGGCTGAGGAAGGCGAGAACCTACCAGGATGCCGGGTACTTCGTCGCGTACACGAAGCCGTTCACCGGCTCGACCTTCGATTCGCACGGGAACCACGACCTGATCCCTCCTTATACGAACGGCGACGCGTCGTTCCCACATGGGCGCATCATCTTTGGAGCCGGCGCGCTCAAGGAGACCAAGGCGTTTTATGATGCCCAGGAAATTCAGGGGCCCGCGCTCATCGCCGACACCAACTGGTTGCTCGTCGGGCACATCGACGAGGTGTTCACCTACCTCCCTGCGGCGACGCCGCGCGGCTGGAAGCTCGTCATCGCGTCGCCGGACCTCGCGGTATCGCTCCTCAAGGAGTGGCAGGGCAAAGGGAAGGGCGGCGAGCAGATGTTCGTGGGCAAGAAGTGGGCGGACAACTCGTCCGCAACCACCACGATCGACCAGGTGCTCGCCGACCCGGACCTGATGGCGGCTTGCCAGTCGGCGCAGTCGAAGATCGACGGGATGGTGCTGCAGATGAAGCAGGAGATCGGGCTGACCGACGACGAGATCGTCGAACTGCCTGTGCTCTTCATGTCGCTCTCCGAAGGGGGAGACGACTACCGTGTCGCCTACTCCCCGGGGGTCGTGAATCTGCGTGCGTTCAACGGCTACACCATCGTCGCGGACCCCTTCGGTCCGAAGATCGACGGCGTTGATGGCTTCAAGAAGTCGGTCGACGACGCCCTCGGGACCGAGAAGTTCGCGATCGGCGCCGGCGGCAAGGGCATGCCGGTTCGGTACGCCGATGATTGGGACCTCTACCACCGGCTCGACGGCGAGGTTCACTGCGGGACGAATTTCGACGGACCATCGCCACCTTCGTGGTCGTGGTGGAGCGGCATGAAGACGACGCAAGGAGTGGCACCGTGAAGACACCGAACCGAAGGATCTGGTCCAAGCTCGCCCTCGCGGCGTTCCTTGCCGTCAGCGCCGCGAGCGGTGTCGCCTCGGCCGACGGCATGCTCGCTCGCCGCGCAGACCTCGCTCCGGCGGAGCGCACGGCACTCGAGGCGCAGGTCGCCGCGGCGCGTCGCGCGAACCCAAAGGCATTCGCCGCGATCCGCCAGCTGAAGGGAATCCGGCCTGAGTACTATCGCCAGCTCCGCAACCCGATCCCCGAGGCTGGCCGCGAGCTCCGTCGAATGGGGCCGGAGGGCTTGCTGCCGATGCTCGAGGCGCTCGTCCTCGACGCCCCGCCGACCGAGGGGCTCGCCGAGAACGAGCGCCGCGCGCTCGCGGAGGGGCTCCTCAGCGCCGTGGGTTACCTACGCGACGCACGCGCGTCGGCTCCGGTCCGCGCGATCTTCGAGAAGGCGACCGAGTCGTGGTCGCTGCGAGTTGCCGGCCGCTCGATGGGACGTCTCTGCGACGCGCCGTCGTTTCGCAGGCTGGAGGGTTCCCTCGGGGAGCCCGCTCGCCGCGCCGCAGCGGTCGAGGGGCTCGGTGAGTGCCGGTCGCTCGCGAGCGCCGAGGTGCTCGCTCGGGCCCTCGACGCCGCCGCCACGCCGGACGAGGCGACGCTCGTCGCGAACGCACTCGGCAACCTTGGCTCGAAGTGGGCCTGGGAGGCGCTCGGGCCTTCGCGAGCAGCGGAGGGGCAGAAGGCTCGGGAGCGGATCGCGACGGCGCTCGTGAGCAGCTTCGCGCGGCACGGCCTGTCGGTCCGTGACTCGCACCGCGGCGCCCTCGGGATGGTTCGCTTCTCGGACCTCGCGAAGCTCGTCGCCGCGCAGCGCCCGAGCCTCGCGGCCCCGGTGGTGCGGGAACTCGAAGACGTCGTGCGGACCGACGCGCGCCGCGCTCGCTGAGCCTCCTCGCGGACCCAAGCGCGGCAGCCCATTCTCTGGTAAGATGCGCTCGTCATGCTGCATCGCGCCTCCATCGTCGCCGCGCTCGTCCTCCTCTCCGCTTGCAACTCGCAGCCGGCTCCGACGCCGGCCCAGGAGCCGACGCCTCCGACCGGCACGCAGGTGGCCCCCTCGGACTCTGGCAAGCAGTACGGCGCGACCTTCACCCTCCCCACGGTCGAGGCGCTTGCGGCGGCGGTCGCGCGGCTCGACGGCAAGGGCGCTGTCCCGCCTGCGGAGGGCGCGTCGGCGGCGTCGGCCGAGCACTCGTGCGGTGGGACTCACGCGAAGAGCGACGCCGCGTCGAAGGACCCCAAGGTCGTCGACTCGTGTGGCGCGGCTGTGGTCGACGAGGATGGGCAGACGGTGCGCGTGAGCGGGACGGTGGCGGCCGTCTGCCAGAAGGCCGGCTGCTGGATGACGCTCCAGGACGGCACGGCCGAGGCGCGGATCTTCACCCGCGAGCACAAATTCTTCATGCCGAAGGACATCGTCGGCAAGCGCGCCGAGGTCGAGGGGAAGCTCCGCTCGAAGACCGTCTCGGCAGCCTTCGCCAAGCACCTCGCCGAGGATGGCGGGAAGGACCCGGCCAAGGTCGAGGGGCCGCAGCGCGAGTACCTCGTCACCGCGATTGGCGTGCGCGTGCTCGATTGAGCTCCTCGTGAGCCTCACCTCGTAGGCTTGCGCTCCGCGTGACGGTCGCGTAACTCCGAGCGCCGTGAGCCAGGGCAAAGAGCAGGGCAAGGGCAAGGCGCAGACCGGCATCTCCCCCACGCGGGCGGAGGACTACCCGGAGTGGTACCAGCAGGTCGTCCGCGCCGCGGACATGGCCGAGAACTCGGCGGTACGCGGCTGCATGGTCATCAAGCCTTGGGGCTACGCGCTCTGGGAGAACATGCAGCGCGTGCTCGACGGCATGTTCAAGGCGACCGGCCACAAGAACGCGTACTTCCCGCTCTTCATCCCGAAGTCGTTCCTCGAGCGCGAGGCGAAGCACGTCGAGGGCTTCGCGAAGGAGTGTGCGATCGTCACGCACCATCGGCTCATCGCTGGTCCCGAGGGCGGGCTCGTCCCCGATCCCGAGGCCGAGCTCGAGGAGCCGCTGGTCGTGCGCCCGACGTCCGAGACGATCATCGGCGAGGCCTTCGCGGGTTGGGTGAAGAGTTACCGAGATCTCCCGCTGCTCATCAATCAATGGGCGAACGTCGTCCGTTGGGAGCTGCGGACGCGGCTCTTCCTCCGCACCGCGGAGTTCCTCTGGCAGGAGGGGCACACCGCCCATACCACCGAGGCAGAGGCGGTCGAGGAGACGCTGAGGATGCTCGACGTCTATGCCGATTTTGCCGAGAACACGCTCGCGATCCCGGTGTTGAAGGGGCGGAAGACCGAGGGCGAGCGCTTCCCCGGCGCGGTCGAAACGTACTGCATCGAGGCGATGATGCAGGATCGCAAGGCGCTGCAAGCCGGCACCTCTCATTTCCTCGGGCAGAACTTCGCTCACGCGTGCGGCATCAAGTTCCAGTCGAAGGAGGAGCGCGAGGAGTACGCCTGGACGACCTCGTGGGGTGTCTCGACGCGCTTGATAGGCGCCCTCATCATGACGCACGCCGACGACGACGGCATGGTCGTGCCGCCGAAGGTGGCACCGACGCACGTCGTGATCCTCCCGATTTTTCGGGACGACGCGACGCGCGCGCTGGTGATGCCGTTCGTCGAGAAGCTCGCGGCCGAGCTTCGCGCCAAGCACTTCGGTGGGCGCGGCGTCGAGGTCGAGGTCGACGCTCGCGATCTGCGCGGCGGCGAGAAGAACTGGGGCTGGGTGAAGAAGGGCGTCCCGCTGCGCGTGGAGGTCGGCCCTCGCGACGTCGAGGCCGGGACGGTAGTCTACGCGCGCCGGGACGAAGCCGTGAAGGAGAAGCGCTCGGTCGCCGCCCGCGAGCTCGTCGACGGGATCGTCGACATCCTTGGCTCGATCCAAGACAACCTCTTCGCGCGCGCCAAAGCCTACCGCGATACCAACACGCGTCGGGTCGACTCGTGGGAGGAGCTCCTCGCGTTCTTCGCGCCGACGAGCGGGAACGCGGCCGAGCTCGCGGGTGGCTTCGCGCTCGCTCATTGGGCGGGTGACGCCGCCGCCGAGGAGAAGCTGAAGGAGCACAAGCTCACGGTGCGCTGCATCCCGGAGGCCCACGACGGCGAGGCCGGTACCTGCATCGTGACGGGGCGCCCCAGCCATCAGCGCGTGGTGATCGCGAAGGCCTACTAGGCATCGGTCAAGAGACGTTTGGCCACCCTCGTCGATGCGCGCGAGGCCAGTCGGAGGGCCGCGCCAAGCGTCGTCGCTCGCGTCAGCGCTCGAGGTAGGTGCGCAGCTCGCCGGTCACGACGTCGGGCAGCATGCGAAGGTGGGCGCAGTGCGCCGCGGGGTCGGTGCCGGTGGTGCCGCGCACGTGCAGCGCTCCTGCATCGGCGCCGGTTCGTAGCTCGACGCCGTGGACGTCGGTGAGGCCTGCGTAATGGCGACGCGCCCCGACCTTCTCGAGCAGGGCGTCGGCGACCTCCGTGGTCGAGGCGTATCCCGGTGGCGCGATCGAGGAGTGGGTGAGCCACAGGAACGGCGAGCCTCGGCTCGCGCGCTCGGCGACCGCGAGGAAGGGCGACAGATCGGCCTCGGCTGGGCGACCGTCGACGCCGTACGAGGCGTGGGCCGCGTCGAGCAGCACCACGGCGTTCACCGAGTCCGGCGCGACTCGGAGCCACTCGCGCACCGCACCGTAGCCCGCGCTCCACGCCGAGAGCGCGAGCTTGCCGATGGACCGCCCGGTCTTCTCCTCGACGGCGGCGAGGAGCTTCTGCTGGAAGGCCCTGGTCACCAGCGCGGCGTAGCGCTGGGAGCCCTTGCCTGCGTCGACCGTGACCAGTACCGGCTCCGCGCCGCTCGCGACGAGCAGGCGACGCGCGGGCTCCCCACCGTGAAAATGCACGAGCAGCGCGAAGCGCTCGGGAACGCGCGCGGGCACGTGCAGCCGAGCGTCGGCGATGCTCAAGTCGACGACGCGGTAGGACCCCTGGCCAGGGTCGTCGATGGCGCAGCCCTCGGCCGCCGCTTCGAGATCGGCGGAGGAGCCGGTCGCCGAGGGGCTCGCGGGCGGGGGGCCGGACGACGCGGAGGCGGGCGCGAGGTCAGGCCGATCGTGCCCCGACGCGCGGGGGGAGGCGACGCGGTCGTCCGCTGGGCGCGAAAGAGGACGTGGGCTCGACGCGCCGACCTCTGGCCTCACCGCGAGCGAGGCCAGCACGACGACGCCGCTCGCGAGCACGAGCGCGAACGACCCGAGCGCGCGCTTCGGCTCAGACACCGCCCTGCGGCGGGATCGGGCCGAACAGGCTCTGGTAGAGCTGCTGCAGCTGTTGGGCGCCCTGCGGCTCGAGCGAGTACGCGTTGACGTGCGGCCACGCGAAGCCGAAGCCGTTCACCGCGCCGCACGAGAGCGACACGACGACGTCGACCGGCTCGGGGCGCGAGGGGTCCACGAACGAGATCGCGAAGCCAGGCGTCCAGCAGCGCGCGGGCGTCTTGTTGAAGGTCTCGGCGTGCCCAAACAAGTCGAGCAGCTGTTCGCGGGTCGCCTGGTCGAGCACCGGGCGTTGGTCCACGATCTGGTACTGGTTGCGCAGCAGGGGCATCGCGACGGCGGGCGCCGGCTGCGCCGTGGGGGCCGGCGGCGTGATTCCGGGCAGCGGCGGCAGCCCCGGGATTCCCATTTGCTGCCATTGCTTCAGCATGTCGTTCGCTTGCTGCTGAAGCTCGGTCGGAAGACCCAGCTGCTGGAGGAAGGGAGCGAGCGGGTTTCCGAGCCCACCCAGCGGCCCGGGCGGCCCGGCCGTCGTTCCGGTGGCGGCGGTCGGCTGCGGCGTCTGGATCTTGTAGATCGTCACCTGAGCCTTCTCGAGCTGATCGAAGGGGACCGCACGCGACGCGCAGCCCGTCGCGAGGGGCGCGAGGCAGACGAGGACGAAGAGGGCGGGGCGCGAGGACGGCGCAGTTCCGGTGGACATTGGGGGACGAGTAGCACGGCGAGCCGCGGGCGTTCCACGATTCCGCACGTCCGCGTCGCGGCGATCCGGGAGGCCGCGCGACGTCGCGGCGAGCCCACCCAGGATTCCTTTTCCCGCGGAGCGGAAGGTTTGCTAGCGTTCCTCACCGATAAAACGTGGAGACCGCCGACACGTCCGGCCAGATCACCAAACGGACGCTCATCAACGACCGTTACGAGGTGCGACAGAGCCTTGGCAAGGGAGGCATGGGTGAGGTGTTTCTCGCCTATGACCGCTCCACCCAGCAGACCGTCGCGCTGAAGGTCGTGCGGGACGAGTCGCGCCAGCCCGGCGACGACGAGGCGTTGCGTCAAGAGGCCGTCCTCGCGCGCTCCGTCGGACACCCGAACGTCTGCCGCGTCCACGATCTCGCGCCGAGCCCTTGGGGGCCGATCCTGGTGATGGAGCACATCGCGGGTCAGACGCTCCACACTCACATCCGACGCAAGAAGGCGACGGGGGGCTACGACGCCGACGAGTTCCGAAAGATCGCGAGTGAGGTGTGTGGCGGCCTCGCGGCGATCCACGCCGCTGGCCTCGTCCACGGGGACCTCAAGCCGGGCAACGTGATGGTGACGGAGGACCGCGCGATCATCCTCGATTTCGGTTTCGCGCAGGAACGCGCCCGCGCGGCGTCGCGTCGACCGGGAGCTCCGCCCGACGGCGGCACCCCCAACTACATGTCGCCCGACCGACTCCGCAACGGCGGCGCGAGTGAGCAGGATGATCTCTACGCTCTCGCGATGACCCTGTTGGAAATGTGGACCTGCCGTGTCCCCGAGCCGGGCTACAAGCCGCGCGCGAAGCCCATGCGGCAGCAGATCATGTTCGACGTGCCGTCGCAGCTCGCGATCGACGAGGTCCGGCAGATCTTCAATGGGCTCGCGACCGAGGCGGACTTCCGTCTCGCCGCCCGCTACATGCGCTTCTTCAACCCGTTCCAGCTGACCTCGACCGGGCAACAGGTGCCTCGGACGCGGCTCAACGCGGGGCCGCCGCTAGGGCGTGCGCAGACTCAGAACTTCTCGCCCGAAGCGCAGGGCCTGCTTGTCACGTACGCGACCAACACGCCTGACGTCGTTGGGGAGCTCTTCCCGCTGAACAAGCAGGAGCTCACGGTCGGTCGCCACTCGTCGGCAGACCTCTGCATCCCCGAGGCGACGGTCTCGGGCATGCACGCGACCCTGCGCTGGAACAACGGCAGCTGGATCATCGACGATCAGGGCAGCACCAACGGCAGCTACGCGGACCACGACTACGACCGAAAGAAGAACGTCACCATCATCCAAGGCGGCGAGGGGCAGATCGGTGAGGCGCGCGTGAAGCTCGTCAACTTCCAGCCCGGCAACAAGCTCCATGCTCGCGCCCAGGAGTTCCTCCAGCAGCGAGACGGCCTCACCGGGCTGCTGGTCCGCGAGCACCTGCTTCGCTCGATCACCAACGAGTGCGAGTTCGGCGAGTGGTACGAGGCGCCGATGCAGGTCGCGCGCTACGAGCTGCGCGGACCGAACCGACAGGCGAGCGATCGCCCCACGATCCTCGAGATGCTCGCGATGCGCCGCGCCGCCGCTCGAGTCATCGAGCTCACCGAGATGCTGACCACCGCGCTCTTGCCGGTGGTCGCAGGGCGAACCGGGCCGCTGAAGTTTGTGGTGTCGATGGTCGGA
>Ga0194129_10002219_pt1 | contig 29610 bp, 23 predicted proteins | sample TA2KigCa35mmetaG_FD_150862 | JGI IMG/M metagenome (GOLD analysis project Ga0194129, IMG submission 150862) | Freshwater microbial communities from Lake Tanganyika, Tanzania - TA2015038 Kigoma Deep Cast 35m | ecosystem: Environmental > Aquatic > Freshwater > Lake | place: Tanzania: Lake...
CTTCAATCAGGCAGGTGGCCCCTTCCCCATCACGGGCGATGGCCTTGGCCAGGTGCTGCGACACCGCCGTCAGGCCGGCCTCCAACGCCTCAAAGTGCTCGGGGCCCAGGGGTGAGCCGGCGGCAAACGCCAGGAACGTGTCGTTGGTGCTGGTGTCGCCGTCCACCGTGATCGCATTGAAGGAGCGCTCCACGGCGCGGCCCACCATCGCCTGCCACACCTCCGCCGGCACGCCGGCATCACAGCTGAGGTAGCCGAGCATCGTGGCCATGTTGGGGTGAATCATTCCCGACCCCTTGGCCATGCCGCCGATGCGCACGCGGCGGCCGCCGAGATCCGCCTCCAGGGCGATTTGCTTGTCGATCAGATCCGTGGTGAGGATCGCGGTGGCGGCCGCGGCGCCCCCCTCGGGCCCCAGGGCAGCCACCAGGGGATCCAGCCCCGCCAGCAGCGTGTCCATCGGGATCGGCACCCCGATCACCCCGGTGGAGCAGATCAGCACCTCCTCGGCCGCCAGGCCCAGGCGATCGGCCAGGGCCTGGGTGGCCCGCTGGCTGTCGATCAGACCCCGGTCGCCGGTGCAGGCGTTGGCCTGGCCGGAATTGCTGAGCACGGCCCGGGCCCGGCCGCCGCTGGCGGCCAACCGCTCGGCGCAGAGGTCCACGCAGGCGGCCCGCACCAAGGAGGTGGTGAAGGTGCCAGCGCAGACCGCGCCTTCCGGGGCCAACAGCAACGACAGATCAGGCTTACCGGAGGCCTTGAGGCCAGCGGTGATGCCAGCCGCCAGGAAGCCTTCGGAAGCGGTGATGCCGCCGGGGATGGGTTGCCAGGGGTGAGACAAGGCCGCCACTGAACACTCAGATGCTGCGATTCTGAGCGCTGATCGCCCGCCCCTTCAGCCCATGGTGCCTTCGCCTCGCTGGACCGGAACACAGCGGCGCATCGGACTCACTGGCGGCATCGCAAGCGGCAAAAGCACTTTGGCCCGCTGGCTGGCGCAACACAAGCTGCCGGTACTGGATGCGGATACGTATGCCCGCGATGCCCTGGCTCCCGGGACCATCGCGACGCAAACCATCTTGGAGCGCTTCGGAGAAACGGTGCGCGCCCAGGGTCACAGTTCGGGGTTGACCGTGATCGATCGTGGCGCTTTGGGTCAGATCGTGTTTCAGGATCCTGAGGAGCGGCGCTGGCTCGAGGAACTGGTTCATCCTTTGGTGCGCCAAAGGTTTGAAGCGGAGCTGGCCAACCTGGCCGCCGAACCCGCCGTGGTGCTGATGATTCCACTGCTGTTTGAGGCCGGCCTGGAAGGCCTATGCAGCGAAATCTGGCTGGTCGATTGCGAACCCGAGCAGCAGCTAGAGCGCCTGATGAAACGGGATCAGCTCAGTGAGGCGGATGCACGGTCTCGAATCAACGCACAGTGGCCCATGGAACGCAAGCGTGGGCTTGCGGATCAGTTGATTCAGAACAAACTCGGGCAGAACGAACTCGAACGTTCAGCAGAGCAGGCTTGGAGCAGGCAAGGAGACCATCTGCCCTCCACCCTCAGCCATTCCGACCGGACTGAGCGCGGAACCACTTGGTGATGACCCACTTAGTCCCCTCCTGCACCGGCATCGCCTCATGCAGGGTGAAGGGGTTGGGGGTCCCGTCGGGCATGAGGTTGTTCCAGGCCAATGCAAGACCCCGCACTGGCGTGAAGCAACGTTCGAGCCTTTTGAAACAGGTTTGTCCACCGCGAGACACGCTGTTCAGGTAGATCATCACCGTCCAAGTGCGCTGACCGCCCGGATTCGTGTGCTGGGTGAACTCCTTTGTCCCAGGCGCGAACCAATCGGTGTGCTCTTTGAAGTACTCACCGATGTCATAGCGCTGGCCTTGAAGGGGTTCTGACAAACACGGATCCGCGGCGAACAGGGCTGCCAATCGGCGATCCAACCGCTTCGCCAAGTCGCTATCGCTGCCCCGTAGTAGGTGGCAAGTTCGACTGGTGCGATAACCAACGTCGCCGTAGGTCACGGTGGAAGGCACCAACTGACGATCGATGGCCTCAATCAGCGTTTGGCACTCCTGGTCATTCAGGAAGTCAGGGATCTCGTAGATCTGGGCCAGCGGTGTGTCGAGACGCCAAGCGCGAGGACGGTGGTCTGAGCGGGTGAGCGGGGCTTCGAACCATTGGATCCAGCTGGGCACACCCTGAGCAGACGGCGATTCATCCAGTTCCAGCACGGCCTCGATGGCGGCACGGCTGTAACCGGCAGCTTCGGCTCGCTTAATCAGGTCAGGAAGAGAGCAGCCACGTTTGCTGTTCTGGAGCAACCAATCCCTCCAGCTGGCCGGAATTGAGGCAATCAGCTCGGTCCGATCCATGGCGAGCTGGCCCGGCTCAACCCTTCAACTTCTGATTGAGAATCTGATTCGCCAGTTTCGGATCAGCCTTGCCGCCAGTCTTCTTCATCAGCTGACCCACGAAGAAGCCCTGGAGCTTGGTCTTGCCGCCGCGGAAGGCTTCCACCTCCTCTGGGTGGGATGCCAGCAGCTCCTCCACAATCGCCGTGATCGCGGCAGGATCGCTGATCATGCCGAGGCCCTTGGCCTCCACGATCGCCGCAGGGGATCCACCTTGCTCCAGCAGCTCGGGCAGGATTTCCTTGGCGATTTTGCCGCTGATTTTGCCGTCGTCGATCAGCTTCACCATCTCCGCCAACTGCTGCGGGCGGAAGGGAAGATCGGTGTAGGAGAGACGATTGGCATTCACGTAGGCAGCAATGTCGCCGGTGATCCAGTTGGCCAAGCCTTTGGCGTCGGCACCAGCGGCAGCAGCTGCCTCGAAGTATTCAGCCATGGGGCGCTCATCGGTGATAACCCGGGCGTCGTATTGCGATAAGCCCAAGGCCTCGGCGTAGCGGTGACGCTTGGCAGCCGGGAGCTCCGGCAACTCAGCCCGCCAGCCCTCACGCAGCTCGGCGTTCACCTCGATCGGGCCCAGATCGGGGTCGGGGAAATAGCGGTAATCGCTGGCGCCTTCCTTGCCGCGCATGCTCTTGGTGAGCTGCTTGCCCTCATCCCATAGGCGCGTTTCCTGCACCACCGGCTCACCCGCCTCGTAGGCCTTGATCTGGCGCTGGATCTCGTACTCGCACGCCTTCTGGATCGCCGAGAAGGAGTTCATGTTCTTGATCTCCACCTTGGTGCCGAAGGGCGCATCGGGTCCGCGGCGCACGGAGATGTTCACGTCGCAACGCAGCGAACCCTCCTGCATGTTGCCGTCGCTCACACCCAAATAACGCATGATCCGGCGGATCTCGGAGGCATACTCAGCCGCCTCACGGCCGGTGCGCAGATCAGGCTTACTCACGATTTCAGCGAGGGCCACGCCGGCGCGGTTGTAATCCACCAATGAGTGAGTGGAGCCGGCTAGGCGGTCGCTACCGGCATGGACCAACTTGCCGGCATCTTCTTCCATATGAAGCCGCTCAATGCCGATGCGCTTCAGATAGGTGTCTTTGCCTTTTTCGGCCACCTCCACTTCGATCCAGCCGTCTTCAGCGATCGGTTCGTCGTATTGGGAGATTTGATAATTCTTAGGCAGATCAGGATAGAAATACTGCTTGCGGTCGAACTTGCTGTGCTCGGCAATGCTGAGGTTGAGGGCCATTGCTGCCTTCACCGCGTACTCAAGCACTTTCAGATTGAGTACCGGCAGCGTGCCGGGCAAGCCGCACACCACGGGATCGATGTGGGTGTTGGGATCGTCGCCGAAGGCCGTGGAGGCACTGGTGAAGATCTTGCTGTTGGTCCCCAGCTGCACGTGGGTCTCCAGGCCGATCACGGCTTCCCAGGCGGCCTCAGCAGCCATGTGTGTTCTCCATGCGTGGCCCGATCCTATGGAAAGGGGCTAGTGGCCATCGACCGCAGAGGACTAAAACACTGTACCCGATCTGCCGCTGCCCCGCTGTCCATGGCCGCAACCACCGAGACCCACGAAGCGCCGGTGCTGATCCTGGGCGGCGGCTTAATGGGCCTTGCGATGGCCCACGCCCTCGCGCGCAGCGGCGCAGCTGTGGAGGTGCTGAGCCGCCGGCGTAGCGAAGCGGCTGGCTTTGTGGCAGCCGGGATGCTTGCTCCCCACGCGGAAGGACTGAGCGGCGCCCTGCTGGAGCTCGGGCAGCGCAGCCTCGAACGGATCCCCGCCTGGGTCGCCCAAATCGAAGCGGACAGTGGCCTGAGCTGCGGCCTGCGCCCATGCGGGATTGTGGTTCCGTTTGCCACAGCCGCCGAACGGGACGTCTACCCAACGGCAGCCTGGGGGGAGGCCCTCGACCGGCGGGGCCTGGAGTGCGAACTGCCCGGCATCGGTCCGGGGTGGCAGGCGGCATTGCTGTTCCACCAGGACGGTCAGATCGACAACCGCCGCCAGCTCATGCGCGCTCTTGAGCGGGCTTGTGTGGAACGGGGAGTTCGGTTCCAGGAAGGCGTGGAGGTCCTTGAACTCATTCAGAACGATGGACAACTCACCGGTGTTCGGGTTCGTGATGCCGCAGCCGACCTACACAAGATTCCGGCGAAAGCCGCTGTGCTCTGCAGCGGCGCCTGGAGTGCCCAGCTCATGCCAGAGCTGCCGGTCTTCCCAGTGAAGGGGCAGATGTTGTCGCTACAGGCGCCGCGGGACGCACTGCAGCGGGTGATCTTCGGCCCGGGCACCTACTTGGTACCTCGAGAGGATGGACTACTGGTCGTAGGCGCCACCAGCGAACGGGAGGCGGGTTTCACAGAGGGACTCACCCCCTTCGGCCAGCGGCAGCTTCAAGCCGGCATCGAGGCCCTACTGCCCATCGCCAGCCAATGGCCCCCCATGGAGCGCTGGTGGGGGTTCCGTCCCTGCACACCAGACGAAGCACCGCTGCTGGGCCCCGGCCCGCTTGAGGGGCTGTATTTGGCCACCGGACATCACCGCAACGGCGTTCTACTCGCCGCGATCACCGCGGAGCTGGTGAGCCGCTGCGTCACCGGCAGCGCCGATCCAGAAGACGAACAACGCTTAAAAGCCTTTAGTTGGCGTCGGCTGATGAATAGCTAAAACACTCATCACGAGGCATCACAAGGCTCAGCCACCCTCAGCTGTCTTGATCCAATCAGAGCCAGGAAAGACCAGACCGACAAACAAGGGAAGGGCGCCGAGCAATTGTTCAATGCTCCGCCTTACAACAACGCGCCAGCCGAGAGACAGCGACACGAGGTGCAGGCGCATTGAGCACTTTAGTTACAACCTACTCCCGACGCAGGACGAGGATGGTGATGTCATCCGACTGCTCAGCACCGTCCACAAACTCAGCGACATCCTGGCGCAAGGCGGTAACGATATACTTAGCCTGATCCTTAGAGATAGCCTTTGCGAATTCAAGCAAGCGATCCTCTCCGTAGAGACGCTTATCGGAATTCATCGCCTCAGTGATGCCATCGGTATAGAGAATCAGGCAGTCACCGGACTCAAGCTTGGTGCGGTATGTAACGCATTGCGCCCTTGGAAATGGGCCGACGGGAGACCCTCCGTACGGTTCGTAGGCGATACCCGACGCACGAGAACACAGGACAGGCTGATTATGACCAGCCTGTGCATACTCAATCTCACCCGTAGCCGGGTCGTAAGAGCCGAAGATCATAGTAACGAATAGCAGCGCTTCATTATCCGGAAACAACAGGCTATTCACCTCTTCAAGAATATCTGCCGGGGCGCCACCGGCACGGGCGACACCGCGCATGGATGTACGCGTCTGCGCCATGAACATACCCGCACCCACGCCCTTACCCGAAACATCGCCGATGAGGAAAAACAGCTTTCCGTCGGGACCAGGGAAAAAGTCATAAAGATCACCACCCACCTCAAGCGCAGGATCGCAGAGCCCCCAAAGGTCTAAACCTCCATACTGCGCGACCGGGGGAAAGACCTTAGGAAGCAAACCCCTCTGAACTTCAAGAGCAATATCCAGATCACGTTGAATGAGAGCACTGCGCACTGCCGTATCTGCCATCTCCATGCGATAGAGCGTGCTAGCGACAAGCCCCGCGAAATACTCAGCAAGGGCAACATCAGCCGCCGAAAAACAGGGGCGATCGTCAGGGTTAATGAATTCAATAACACCACGGCACGACTCGCCATCCAGCAGTGGAACAGCAATTAGAGCCCTGGTTTCATAGCCCGTCTTCTTATCAGCAGCCGCAAAGAAACGCGGGTCTTCACGAACATCGTCTACCCTGATTGTTTCGCGATTATCCATTGCAGCACCAACGACACCGGCCCCCATCGGAACACGAATCTGCCCATGGGTACACTCGCCTCCACGGGCAGAGTGAAGAACCAGATCTCCCGCCTCTGAATCAGGGAGGAACAACGAGCAAGTGTCACACCTGAGCCAGGGTCGACTGTCCTCAAGAATGCGATCGATCAGGCCGTCAAGCGAAGACTCACGGGAAATCGCCTTTGCAATTTCAAAAAGGCGCGTCAGCTGGTCAACGGAGAGGGAAGGCTTGACCTCGTGGTCATGCAAAAGATCTGACACCGAACAGACGCGACGCAAGCCTCAAGCTTAGGACAGCTGGCGCAATCGGCCACTCCACGCAACCGATGAGTGACCCAATCCAGACCACGAAGAGCCAGGGTCTGGATTGGGTGCTTCGGCTGATCAGCCCTCGACGCGCCAGGCCTGATCGGAGGGGGACCAATCACTCAGCTCGGAGGGCTGGAACCAGAGGCCAATCTCGAACTGAGCAGTCTCAGCAGCGTCGGATCCATGGATCACATTACGGCCGATGTTCACAGCCAGGTCGCCACGAATGGTGCCAGGCTCGGCTTCAAGGGGCTTGGTGGCACCAATCAGCTTCCGGGCGCTGGCGATTACACCGTCGCCCTCCCACACCATCGCCACCACAGGACCAGAGGTGATGAACTCAACGAGACCGGCAAAAAAGGGGCGTTCGCGGTGAACCCCGTAATGCTGTTCAGCTAGATCGCGGCTCGGGGTGAGCTGCTTGAGTCCCACAAGCTTGAAGCCCTTTCGCTCGAATCGGCCGAGGATCTCGCCGACAAGGCCACGCTGGACACCATCAGGCTTGATTGCAATAAACGTGCGTTCGGCGGCCATGGCGGGTCGAGGTGATGAATCTGGTCCATCGTCTGTGCCAAGCCTGCCGCTTGGCAAGCACCTGAGCTGAGCGGCACGTGGATGGGCCACTAGATTTCGCCAGTCGCTCGCTGTACCGGCCCCATGCTGCCTGCTGAAACCGCTGGCTGGAGCACACGGGACAGTGCTGAGCTGTATGGGATCAGCCGCTGGGGCGAGCCCTACTTCTCTGTGAATGCACGCGGACACATCAGTGTGCAGCCGCAGGGAGAACGAGGCGGAAGCCTTGATCTGATCGACCTGGTCCAGGGACTGGAAGGACGCAACCTCGCGCTGCCACTGCTGATCCGCTTCGACGACATCCTTCAGGATCGACTGGAACGCCTGCATGCCGCGTTCGAGCGGGCAATCGCGGACTACAGCTATGCGGGCCGATACCAGGGCGTATTCCCTGTGAAGTGCAACCAGCAGCGCCATGTGGTTGAAGAGCTCGTGAGCTGCGGCAAGCGCTGGCATTTCGGCCTGGAGGCAGGCAGCAAAGCGGAGCTGTTGATCGCACTGTCGTTGGTGGATGACCCTGACGCCCTGCTGATCTGCAATGGCTACAAAGACCAGCGATACATCGAAACGGCCATTCTCGCCCGCCGACTTGGTCGCCAACCAGTGGTAGTCATTGAACAAGCCGATGAAGTGCAGCGAATTATTCAGGCAAGCAAGGAACTTGGCGCAGCACCATTCATCGGGATCAGAGCAAAGCTCTCAAGCCGGAGCACAGGGCGGTGGGGAAGCTCGGTAGGGGAAAAGGCAAAGTTTGGCTTGGCCGTTCCCGAGATTCTGAGCACCATCGAGGCATTGCGTGGGGCAGATCTACTAAATGATTTGCGGCTTCTTCACTTCCATGTAGGCAGCCAGATCAACGATATCGGCGTACTCAAGGATGCCTTGCAGGAGGCGGGACAAATCTACATCGAACTTACAAAGCTAGGGGCCCCAATGGGGTATTTGGATGTTGGCGGAGGCTTGGGAGTTGATTACGACGGCAGCCGCACAGCCACGGCGGCCTCAACGAACTATTCGCTGCAGAACTACGCCAATGACGTAGTCGCGACCGTGGGGGAATGCTGCGAATCTCACAACGTTGCAGTGCCAACCCTTGTGAGTGAAAGTGGCCGTGCAATTGCCAGCCATTTTTCGCTGCTAATTTTCAATATCCTGGGGGTGTCCTCGATGCCCAGCGGCACACCACCCGAGCAACAGGACGAACCACTCACTGTTCGCAATCTGCGCAACACATTAGCAACAATCCTGAAGCCCCAATCAGAAGACAGGACTGAGTTAGCCTACTTACAAGAGGCCTGGAATGATGCAATCAAATTCAAAGAAGATGCACTAGATGCTTTCCGTTTAGGCTATCTGAGCCTGCCTGAGCGTGCAATAGCCGAACAACTCACCTGGGCATGCGCACAGGCGATCCTAGAGCGCCTGCCGACGCAATCAACAATTCCCGAGGACCTTCGCAACCTGCGCGCCGCGATGGCGGGGATCTATTACGCCAACCTTTCCGTCTTTCGATCGGCACCGGACACATGGGCGATTGAACAGCTGTTCCCAATCGTGCCAATCCACCGACTCAACGAACAACCAACTCGGCTGGGCCATTTCGCTGATCTCACCTGTGATTCCGATGGCAAGCTCGCACGTTTCATCGGCCCTGATGGACACGTAAAGAACCTCCTAGAACTGCACGAATTCAAAGAAAAGCAGCCTTACCTAATCGGGATGTTCCTAGGTGGCGCCTATCAAGAGGTTATGGGTAATTTGCACAATCTCTTCGGAAGCACTAATGCAGTACACATTCGACTAGCGCCAGGAGGCGGGTATCAAGTCGAACACGTGGTACGCGGTAACACCAACGCCGATGTACTCAAAACGATGGAGCACGAGCCTGAGTTACTGCTTGAACGACTGCGCATAGCCAGCGAAGCCGCCATACAGCAAGACACTCTTCAGCTTAGCGAAGCCAGACGGTTGCTAACCCATCTCGAGAAAAGCCTCCACCAGAGTACATACCTAGAGGAATGAGTTCAACCTTCACTGCAATTCAGCTCAACCTACTCGGCCTTGGACCCGCAATGGGCGCTCACCAACTGAGCAAAAGGGTCGAATTCTTCGCCCTCTCAAAGACCACTAGTCCTAGCTGTTGCGTTGATGCCATGGCTGTCACTGATGACGATGATCAAAGAGCCATTCATCAGCGGTGAACTCGCCAGACATTAAACACGCTAAATCGACTAGTCGGCAGCTTAGTGGCGATGGAATGAGCAGCCCGATTGATACTAGACCTTCCACCAAAAATAGGCCAGTGGAAAGCTTTAGCAAGAATCCTTGTCGATTGAGCCAAGATAAGCAGTGAGGCACTTGCAGCAGTTGTCCTGATCCATGTTGAGCCAAAGGTTAACCTGATGGGATCACTGCCACGCCGGTAGTTCTCACAGCGGTTTTAGGATTTGCAGCTCAATCCAAATTGAAAGACATCATTGCAGGAGTAGCGCTGCAACTAGACGCACCCTTTAAGGAAGAAGACTGGAGTGAACTAGGTTTCACCAGAGGGATATTGCTGTCACTTCGCTTGGTGAGCACACGGCTAAGAACAATCAATTCAGCAGAAGTGACTGTACCCAGTAGCCGTATCGCAAGCGAAGGCCAACGTCGCTTTCAAGCCGAAGAGCCGGTTGGGCATAGCTACGCAATTGCCTTGACGCAAGGATGCCTGCACCGCAAGCCATTGAACTCATGATTGGCAGGATAGTTCTGGGGACCTTGCAACGCTGCAGGTTCGCAATGACATCCTGGAACAGGTTTGGTATGCATTACGCAGCGTCGACGCAACACGCCCATACCCCGGCACAGTCATCAGAGATGATCAAAACGGAAGAAGCACATCAGAGAAGAATTACACAACCGAGGAAAGAATCAATGCCCATGAGAGAACAAGCTTTTTCGCAGGTCCGACACTCGGACGATGAGGCAGAATTTGCAAGAAAGGTGCAGCTTTTAATCTACGGCCCTAGCGAAGCAGTGTTCCACCAAGACGATGACGGATATGAGGAGACAACTTTCAGACTTTTAGAACCAGGAGCTATCTTCTGGGATATGACTGTATTGACTGGAGAGAAGCGAAGCGCAAGCATCTTCTCCAAGGAGGAGGCCCATGTGCTTTCCTTTGGCCTAGATGGCCTTCGGATATGATTAAAAAGCCTCAGAAAGGCTCGCAAGACTTCGCAAGTGAGTTGCTAAGCGGCAGAAAGAGTTAACGGCGCCTGGCATGTTGGATCATCGCGAGGCGAGCGCACAAGACCTAAGCCAGCCGGTTAGAAGTTCGTTCGATTATCTGCTCCAGAGAAAGGAGCAGTAGCCTAGCTAGATCAATGGCAGATCAAGGGACTTGATGATGACGAGAACCCAAAGCACTTTGCAGAACAAGTGTAGGCACTGATCAGTCGCAAGGCCGTAGATACGCCGGCACTTGCAAAAGTCGATCAACGAATGAACAGCCCACTCAGCCAAACCTAACAAAGGCAGTCCAGTGATGAAAGTCACAATAAAGCCGTGAATAGCTGCATGTGCTCCTAACCACCAATACCAAGGCAAAGTCTGATCACAACCAGGGCACTTCTCAACCGCCATCCGATCGCTCTGGAAAGCATAGTCGCCCAGAAAATGACCCATCCACAGGGTAAGAACTAAACCCAAAGCCGAAGCTGAAGCGAAAATCATGACTGACACAGCTCTTGAGTATCCCCAGGATGACGTAGGCCAACGCTTTTGGCCACCAGGTTAAAGAATCCCAAATCAGGCCCCAGCCAGAGCGTGCTATGACTAATGCCCCCACTGGGAGAGCCCACTCTGATCAGTGATACGACGCCATCGAAGCCTGAAATACTGCAGACCATCAATCAGTGAATCCTCAGGGGTAAAGTTGTGAAGGTAAATAAACGCAAAGAGATAGCAATGAACGGCGCGCGCAATCGCCAAAAGACTGTCCGACCACAAAGCTATTGCCCCATGATCTAGCTTCTAATGGATCAGGATTATAATCTGCCAAGATTTGGTAATGAACATGCCTAAATCGTCCGAAAGCAAGGCATTGCCAACACGGCTTCAAGAGCTGATTCGTCAATCGGCTGAAGCAAAGGGAACACCCATTGTGCTCACGGCTGGTGAGCTTTTGTTCAGAATCAATGACAGAAGTGATGGAGTCTATCTGATTGAACAAGGCAGTATCAGTGTGTCAATCGACAATCGCTCTGGAGATCGGATCGAACTAGCGAGGCTCACAGCGGGTGAATTGATCGGTGAAATGTCGTTACTCGGAGAGTCCACACGCTCAGCAAGCTGCAGTGCCGGCGAGCAAGGATCCCATTTGCTGTTTCTAGATAGGGAGCAGACGCTTCAACTCATTGATATCGATAATGAGGCACGACAGGAATTCTTGACTATTCTGAGCGCGAGAGCCCGCACACTAGTGCGCTTCATCAACGATTTCAGCCACCTCACTGCACTCGTTGCCAATAACGACTACATCGGAGTGCAAACACTCTTGAATAGTGGCGGAGGCGAAGATGCAACGGTCAAGGGTGCCCGTGACGCCTTTAAAAATATGCTCACGCGCATTCAACAACGCGAAGCAGAACTACAAACCAAAATCACCGCACTGAATCTTGAGATCGATCAACGCAGAGCCTCCGAAGAAGTTGCGTCTATCGTTGGCAATGAAAGTTTCAGAAATCTAAGGAACAATGCGGATGATCTCCGCCGAAGACTACGCGGCCAATAATCAGTTCAAGAGCCCACGGAAGGAAAAGGCACCAAGCAGAGAGAAGACCAATGCACCAATCACGAACCAAATGAATGATGTGTCCTCGGGCTTACGAACTTCGACCTGGAAAACGTTGTAGATCACAATGCCAGCCAACATTGCAAAAGCACTCAGAGAGATCTGAGTAGGCAACACTTCAAGCGCCGCCAGGATGGATGCAGCCAATAAGATCGGGGCAACGATTCGTGGTGCTAGCGTTGCAAAACGATGTTCGTCTTCCTCACAGACAGCCAACGCGTCAAACCCCAAATGAAGAGCGAACGTTACAAGATATAGTGCCACCGGAACCGTGCCACCTAGATGGCTGTATTGAAATGGGAAAGTGAGCAGAACAAGCGATGTGTAAGCGATAAACATTCCCAGGCTGATGTGGAAGTTTGAGCGCTTTTCAGCAACTTTAACTCCCACGAATTTCCATTCCCCCTGGGAATCAAAGTCGGAGGAGACTTTCCGAAAGCAAAAATGCTGAATACCCTTAAAGACCAAGAGGCCAAGCAACGCGAGGTCAAAAGCTAAGAACCGAGGTCCACGCAACTCAGCGGTGATCACATTCAGCTCTGGTAATAGCAGCAGCAGCACATAAGCAGCAGCAAGACCTCCTGAAAAGGATCGTAATGCTGTAGGCCAACGAAACGCCTTAGCGTGACTGCGATTATCGCTACGTGAAATCAACTCGAGCACCACTCTGGCACGCAAGACAACGAGCAAAACCGAGAGGAGGAGAATGAGGAGCCCAAGCTCTTGAGGAAGGCCTGCAGCGGCACTTTTATAGGGTGCGCCAGAAGGGGCAGCGGCGCCTAGCTGAGCAGAAGAAAGTGACAACATGGTCAACATGAATACAGAAAATGATCAGTGCCGCAAAACAGAGATGGCTTGCGCAATTTCGCGCAGTGCAACGGCGAGAGGATGATCCGGCTGTTGAAGACAGAAAAGGCCATTACCTCCATAAAGCATAATCTCGTCAGACTGTGGAAGGATTGCCAAGCATGGATCGCCATACGTTTCCTCCAGAGTGGAACGGAGACTGGCCCAGTCAAGACTTGCAATGGCCTTATTCACAACGAAGCGAAGCGCAGGAACTCCCAGTTTCCGCGCAACATCAACAGTAACCGCTGTTCCCTGATAGTCCTGACGATCAGGACGGAGAAGCATCAACAACAGATCAGCGACAGTGATTGACATCAATGTGGTTTCATTGATTCCCGGGTGAGTATCAACAAATAAGAAATCAAGTTCACCCACCTTGCCAAACTCGCGATAGACATCAATCAAACGCTCGAGGTCATAGCCTTCTTTAACAATCCGGGCGATATCAGACGGCCTTGGGCTACCCGCAAGCAGCCAGAGACGCCCAGACCCAGCAATTTCATCGGGCGTCACGTCGATCATCGCATGTTTAACACTGTACTCACGAGAGAGCAGCCCATTCACTGTGGCAGTCGGCTGATCCTGGCCAAAGAGAATATGGATACCTGGTGACGGAAGGTCCGTGTCAATCACTCCAACATTGTGCCCGCTACGGGCAAGCTCGACAGCAAGATTGGCCGTGACATTTGACTTGCCAGTGCCACCACGATAACTGTGGGTAGCAATCATAAATGGATGAGCCAATGCGCTCCAAGCTGCTGATCTCAATCTTATGCCTGAGAACACGCCAATGAAAACCGATCAACAGGATGACGCAACACAGGTATCCAGGAGGCACCTGCAACGCAATACCTGCCAAGCCATTGGGCTGTGCGAAGCTGCCTAGAGCGGGGCAAACGCCTAACCTGTATCCCGTCTCCAAGACAGTCTCGGAGTATCGCGACCAACGGTTTGCTCTCGTAGCTCGATGGCGTGGATCAACACCCTCAGACGCGCGCCAAACGATCGGCCAACTGAACCAGCAAACCTCGACTGAAGTACCAGGAGCATCTGATCAGATCTTCAAACGCATCCGCCGGAAGGGTAAAGATCTGAGCTCCTTGGGCCCCTGCTATGACAGTCGCATTGCGACTCTGTGACCTGATCACCCCCATCTCACCAACCGACTGCCCCGGGCCAAGCTCCACATGCTGCCCAGCGGGTGTTGTGAGCTCCACAGTTCCGGAAACAACAAGGGCAAGGGAGTCGCTGCTGTCGCCATGACGCATCACCACCGCTCCGGGTGACAGATCTAGCAAAAGACCCTGACTCGCGACCCAGAGGACGCCAGCAGGCAACAGATCCGCAAACAGGCCAGATCCGGCAATCACCAGCAAGCTGTCCTTCAGGGTTGAGCTGAAGCCAAGGCGCTGCTGCTGGAGAAAGAGCGAATCACCCAAGCCTTGACGAGAGTCGTGGAGCATTTGTGTCGCAAGCTCCGGTGCTCGATCACGCGCCAGCATCAAGACCCAGCCTGCGGTATCGGGATCCGGATCAGCCCACAGGAGCTGTAGAACCTTCTCGGTGACGCCCGCCGCACCAGCAATGGGATCGAGCAGGTCAGGGAGCGGATCAAGGCCAGCCGCCACAAGACGGGGAACCAACTCCTGACGAAGACCCTCATCGCGATGAATCAAGACCTGATGGAGTGGCCGCAATAAAGGATCGCGGTGAGCCTCAACCTCGAAAGCCGCTTGCAGTTGAGCATCAGCAATCCAGCGCTGCTTCAAGGCGGTAACCCGGTCACGCTCAAGGTCACCTCTCGGACCAAATCTCTGGAGTAGCTGACGCCACTGATCAGGATCAAGACCGCTCGTTTCCGCCAACTGGTCCAACCTCTGAGCGAGTGCCGAAGGAAGCTGATTGAGGATCAGAACATCCAATTGGTGCTGTCGCAACAAGTCAGCAACAGCCTCGGTGGCAGCCTCAAGGCGCAGCTCATCACGTTGACGCTGGAGCCGATCCTGATTCAGTAGTTGAGGCTGCTCGGCAGCTAGTAGACGCACTGCATCATGATGATCTGCCTCATCGAGATTCAAGCTCTGGCGAAGGTCCTGAAGTTCGAGCAGCGCCGATGCACGCTCAAGCCGCCCATGACGTAACAGATCGGCCATCACAGCGCGATAGAGGCTCTTGGTCTGTTGTCGTCCAACAGCGGGCAGGGCTTTCACCAGAGTGAAAACCTCAGCCGGTGACAGAGCATCGAGCGAACGACCATCCAACGACGCATCTAAACCTGGCAGATCCCGTAACTGGCGTCGGAGACTCTCACTGCTGCTCTCCCGCTTGTAGGTGGCCTGATCACGAGACCAACTCCGAAAGAGGGCGATCGCCGTCAGCGCGAGGACAAGCGATCGCAGGATCTGGCCGCCAGCCGAACCAAACACCCCCTGCAGGGGATCGACAAACCAGAAAAACGCGTTTATGGCAAGAAAGGTGGCCAGCAAACGCGTGTTGAGCAGAGCACGATCCTCCGGCTGACTGCAGCCCTTACGGACGTAACGGTGTTGAAGAGCCGTTTCCAGGCGGCCGAATACGAGGACGGAGGCTGCACCTGAAAGGGAGAGCACCATGGGGATGAGTAAAAGGCGTGGAATCGCCGGAAAGGGATCCAGCGGCATCCATGCCCTAGAGGACAGACCAGCATCAAAAGCCCAAGCCCCCGAACGGAGATAGCCAAGGGAATGGACAGCCAGGCCTGAACCATGAACGGTGCCCTCCATCAGCCAGAAGAAAGACAGCACCAAGCCCGGGTAGGACAACCAAGCCCAACGCAGTCCACGCTGACCACGACTGGTCTGCCAGAACGCTCGCTCAGCATCAATATCAAGACACGGTGTTTTGCAGGCCACGCACACACTTTGTTCACGACCATCGGCAGCAACCGTTCGACACATCGACTGGGTGATCCGTGTATTGGCTCCCCAGTGAGCCGTGCTTCCGAAAGGACCACGCAATCCGGTAAGCACAGACTGCACAGGCCCCATCGGGCAAATGTATTGACACCAGGCTTTACCGCCATAGGCCCAGCCAACAGCCACTGCCGCAGCCAGGGTGATCAACAGCAATGAAGCCAATCCCAACGGACTGCTATTGAGGCCTAGCAGGCGCAGACAGAGACCGGCAATCAGCAGGGTCCACTGCAGCTCGATGTGATGCCGACCCAACCAGGACTTGGCCTCAACCTTCACCACCTCGGGGCGACCACCTTGACCTAGACGGGTACGCTGCCAGCCAAGGGCACGCCCGAGCTGCGAGACAAAAGCCAACGGGCAAACGCGTCGCCAGAGCTCATGACTCACCACGCCAATCAAAAGAACGCCCGTAGGCACCACAACACCCCAGAAAATGCGGTTGCCAGGCTGGCGATGCACAACGCAATCCAAACCAGCCTCAGGGCTGCAGGCCGGCGTGAGTTCAAGCGGCAGGGAAAGAGCTGGCAGCAGCAAGGAGAGGATCAGAAGAAGCCAGCCCACAAGAAGCAGCCATCTCCACCTGCGCACCACAGCTTCGGGAGCTTGAAAAAAGACAAAGGCCACAGGCGATTACCATAACAAGCAAGAACTACAGATTCAACATAGCGATTCAGTTCACAACTGCAAAGACAGAGCTTCCGGATGTTCAGCAGCGTGACTACCAGGCAGATCCCAACAACTCAATCCCTGCCCAGAAATAAGGATTAGTAAAACCAGACTCAAAGCGTCGCTGCTGGGTGGGAGGTAATCCCGACAAGAGCAGATGGCCATCAGGGCCGACCACGCTGCCAGATTGAACACGCACCAGCCCACGTGCAAAGGCCTGCCGTGTGAGCTGTAGGGCCTCAGCCTTCGGCACACCCGCATCGAGATAGCGATACAGCTGAACGAAATAAGCAGAGGTAGCAACATCATCGACATACCAAAGGGTCCCGACTGCACTCCTTGCTCCAGCCTGAAGAGCCAAGCCAGCGAAACCAAGTTCACTCTCCGCATCGCCTAGAGCCGTGCGGCAGGCACTAAAGCTGATCAGATCAAGAGGAGTATCGCGACGCGCGAGACGTAGTTTTACAAATTCAGACAAGGGCACAGGGACGGTGCCTGAATAGAGCTTGGACTTAGCAGGCCCGCCGGGCAAGAACTCGGCATGGGTGGCCACGTGCACGCGTGTATATCGAGGATCGGCAGCAAGTTCCAGCAGCGTGCTGGGGGTGAATTGCTTATTCAACGCAGTGTCTTTCTGCGGGGCTGAGCTAATCATGGAGAGCTCAGTGGGAACCAAGGGAAGAGGTGCCAAACCGTCAAACTCTGAGGCACCAGCTGCCAACAATCTCCCGGCAGAACGTGTTGGCGGACCCAAATTGGTTAGGGCAAGCGACGGCGTGAGCGAGAAGGCGTAACGATCACCGAAATAATGCTCGCCGTTATGCAAAGCAGCGAAGGGAACAGCCTGCAAACCTCGATCTGCTGAAATCAATAGCGTCGTGATCTTGCGTTGCTGTAAAGCCGGTGTGATAGCCGCAAAAAGCCGGTCATACAAACTTCGACTTGGAGACCTGGGATCATCCACCTGCAGTGGTTCTTGCCGCGATAGCTGGCGATACAACAGTCGCAAATCATCAGCAAACGCCTGCTGCGAGAGCTCCACCCTTCTCCCTTCTGGCTCACCCTCAAGCGGAATCAAGGTGATATCAAGAAAGGCATCATGCTTAGAACCTGCCAGCTTTTGGCGAGACTCCGTAAAGCGAATATGCAGGATTGCCGGATTGTACGCAGCACGGTTAAAAGCTGGCGGAAGGAGAGCTGCCCGACCCACATCACTCATGGGCATTTGGGTGTTGGCCGATCCGATCAACAGATCGAGGTCAGCACCCAGCATCAGACCTCGGGGCAACCAGCTTTGAGGACCCAAACCACCCGAAGAGCGGATGAAAGATGCGGCGTTGGAGAGGCCGGTTTGCATCTGGGTCACACTGGGCGCCGAGATTGCGGTACCACTTCGCTCCGGTAGAAACGAATTCACCAACGCCTGAGACTGAGATTGGTCGGATTGACTGACCCCAGCAACAGCTTGTTGAACTGGGACAGCAGTCACTGGCGCTCCTCCGGGAGTGACGGCAGCTGGCGCGGAGGTGCCGGCTACCGATGTTGCAGCAGCTGATGCAGTCGCATTGGAATCGCCGACTGCGGTTGGCGTGGCCTCCTTAGCCGGCTCTGCTGATGGCGACGCTGCCGGTGCCGATGAAGACGCTGGCGTTCCGGCATCACTACTAGAAGGCATCACACCCGATGAAGCGGCTGTAGCCCGCGTATCAACGGTGAAGGAACTACCCATCGAGACGTCGACTGCGACGCCTGGAGCTGACAGCTCTGTTTCCCCAGCGGTATTGGCAAACACAACTGCCGCTTGAATGGGATCGCTCGGAACTGCAGCGACCGATGGAGCAGGCCCGCCGGTACTCACAGCCGGTGCGGCTGTTGCATCAGGTGCCGGAGTAGACGCACTTAAAGCGGTCGTGCTTGGTGTAGCCGAGCTGACTGCCGTCGGAGCGTTGCTGGAGGCAACAACCGGCGCTGATGATGTCGAAACGAGAGGCGCCTGAAGAGTTGAGCTTGTTAACGATCCAGTGATCACAAGGGGGGTTGTGGCTGTGGTGGTTAACACCGCACTCACCACCTCTTGCGTCACGGAAGACGTTGGGGTTGGGGTTGGCTGTGGTGTGGGGGTTGGCGTTGGCTGGGGTGTGGGGGTTGGCTTTGGCGTTGGGGTTGGGGTTGGCGTTGGCGTTGGCGTTGGTGTTGGCGTTGGTGTTGGCGTTGGTGTTGGCGTTGGTGTTGGCGTTGGTGTTGGCGTTGGTGTTGGCGTTGGCGTTGGACAGATGCTGGAGGTGCCGCCCGCACAAGTTGCCGTGATTGGCGCGCTGCCGGTGACGACCAACGATCCCCCTTCAACACGCGTTGGGCCGGAATACGTATTGTTCCCAGACAACGTGAATGTGCCAGAGCCAAGCTTGGTTAGGCCCCCACTCCCAGAAATAACGCCTGAAAATGTTGTCGTGGTGTTGTTTGAGCCTACCGACAGTATCGAGCCCGTCGGCACACTGACAGATCCCGAACCGGTAAGTGATCCAATCACTTTTGAGGACTGAATCTGAAAAGACGCTGGGCCTAGAAAGCTAATGGGTGAAGTGGTGGATAGCGAGCCGCCATGAGCCAAAATCAACGATCCAGCCTCAAGATTGACTGGGCCAGTAAAAGTATTTGCCGCCGCTAGCGTCAACGTGCCCGCGCCAGACTTCACCAGAGATGCATCTGGACTGCCAAGCGCACTTGCGAAAGTTACATTAGTATTGCTACCATCAACGTCAATACGATAGACTTGACCAGCCAGAGAAGACAATCGAGCCGAGTAATCAGTAGTATTTGCAGTGCCATACCGAAGGGTTCCTCCATTTTGAAACTGAATGCTCCCAGTAGTGCCGATAGCGCCAGCAGCACCAAGAGCTATCGTTGCACCGTCAAGAGTAGTGCCCCCAGAATAAGTATTAGTCCCAGTAAGGGTCAACACACTTCCCGCTGCTGTCAACGGGCCAGAGCCACTAATTGAACCACTGAGCGTCATCGGATAAGGCGAGCGGAGACGAGCCCCTTGCGAAGCTAAAGTGACTGCACCGGTGACATCAGCATGACTAAATGCACCATTGTAGTTATTTGGATTAGAAGGGTCACTATTGCTTAATGCCCCGGTAAGTATTCCCTGCTGATTTCTGCCATCACCCGAAAGACTTACAGAGTTTACAATCTTTCTTCCAACTAGATTCAACTCGGCACCAGCCTGAACAGTAATCAATCCGGAACCGAAGGAAGAACTATCAGTTCCTGCATCGCTAATAACAGAGTCATAGCGGCCCGCCGCAAGCTGCCCGGCAACAACAGTTGTTCCACCAGAATAGGTACTACTGCTACGCAAAATCAACGTCCCAGAGCCAAGCTTAGTTATCCCACCACTGCCAGAAATCGAGCCAGAGAATATTGTATCAGTACCATCAGCGCCTACATTTAGATTGTCGTTCGTCGTAGCAAGGACAATCCCTCCTCCTCCCGAAAGCGATCCAATCGTTTCAGATGCGCTTTTGGAAAGAGAGAATGTGGAACCCTGATTAACCACTAAGGCAGAGGAGTCGGATAGAGCACCGCCAATAGCCAATCGTAACGTGCCCGCTTCGACCACAGTCGAGCCCGTGTAGGTGCTGGCACCAGCCATCGCAAATACACCTGCCCCACGCTTAGCCAAAGAAGAAGCCGCACCTGAGACAACACCGATGTAATCAGCAGGAGCTGTAGCATCAATATCAACTACAAGTGAGCCGCCATTGAGCGAAATATTGCCGGCACCCCTTACACCACCAACCACCTGTGCTCCTTGACCAGCGAGAAGCTCAAGCGCACCCGACCCTGCTTGACTATAGTTGGCATTAAGAATAATGTCCCGATCCGCTTTCAAGGTCAGCTTCGTAGATGTACTCACCGAAACACCACTGTCGAGTGTGATATCACCAGTGCCAGTTCCAGAACCCGCGGTCGTAATTTCGACATTGGAAGCCGCAAGCGCTGTCTGAAGATCAGCTGTATTGACAATTGCAGTAGCAGCAGTAGTACTGAAAACAGTCGGATTACTTCCAACACCTTGGATTGTGGGAGTCACATTCGTAATCGTGATATCGGAAGGATCCAATAGCCACACACCTGTCAGTCCCTTCAGCGAGCGGGTTGACACCTCAATCCCTGAGACATCTAAGCCATACCCTGAGGTTTCGAGACGACCACCATCACCACCAAGACTTCCGCCCTCAGCCTTGAGAGATCCCTTAACTGTGGTGAGACTGTTCGGATTGAAGACATCACTCCAGAGCACAATCGTTCCCGCATGGCCAGAATCAATCGCAGAAACATCAGCTAAGGAGTTCTTGCCAAAGGCTGTGCGGATAGCCTGTCGAATCTCAGGATTACTGTTTTGCCAGCTACCGCCAACTTGAATCAAACCGCCTCCGCCACTCCCTCTCGCCAGCAGCTGGGAAGCACCGTCAACAAGCACTTCAGAGCCGAGCACACTGAGCGTGCCAGCTTGACCCAACCATGGGAGGACAGCCAGGCTGGAATCCTGAACCTGCACTGAACCATCAACAGCATCGATCAATAAGTCCCGATCGACGCTGATGTTGATGCCATGGGCCACGATGCCAGGAACACCCTGAATCCCTGCCGCGCCCCTGGCCGCAGGGTCAACCAACAAACCGCTGGCACCCCACTGGGGATTGCCATGTAGACCAGCGGCCTGTGATGCGGTGGTCTTGAAAACATCAAATACACCCCCACCGGCCAAGGACATGGTGTTAGCGGTGGTGAGAGCAAGGTTGTTCACCTGGAAAAAGGCGGCATCCCCGCTCAGGCGCAGACCTCCAGGTGAAAGAAACAACAAGTTGCCTGGATGGCTCAGGCTCACCAACTTGTCAATATGAGTGCCGAACGGACTGGTGACACCAACAATCACATTGGACTGACCACCATTCACGAATTGCACACCAGTAATCGCTCCGCGTGTATCAAACGCACTCATGCGATGAAACACATTGGCGCCCGCCGCCGTACCTCCACTAACCGTGCAAGCACCGTTGTTGCAGCTGCCACCCAAAACACCATTCACGGCAGTGCCGAGACTCTGGACTCCTGATGCCGCCGAAACTTCTGCCTTCAGCGGGAGCGCTCCAACCAGCGACGGGCCCAGAAGCAAGGACAGCCACCAAACGGATCGGTGCAGCCTCCATGGCCGTGGGTCCTGCTGCTGGGGGCCGCAGGGCGCTTGATGGACTTCAGGCACTGCAACCTCCGTAGGCAATCGCTCGTTGTAGTGGAACATTCTCTACGGGGTTTACCAAAACGTCTAGTTCCTTTTTAATGGGTTCTTTCTGGGTCTGATCTGTGTGGCTGCTGGCCCAACTCATCGAGGCGCCACTGCAGCCAGGTCCCATCCGGCTGCCGGAGCGGGCCCCGCTCGAGCGGCCCTCACAACCAGCCAGCCGCGACGAGACGCCGATCCTGCAGGAGCAGCCTCAGCTGCTGCCCTCCCCGCAGCCATCCGTCCCTCAACAAGACGGCACACAGCCACCCAAAGCACCCACGTCTGCTCGGCAGCGACTGCCTGCCATCGAGGGAAGCACCCCCTACAGCGCTAGCGAGCTAGAGCAGATCCTCAGGGGTTGCATTGAGCGAGATGCGGCCCCCGGAGCCAACCTCAAACGCTGCGCAGCAGCCCTCACGACGCGCCTTGTCGAAGACGGCTTCGTGAATTCGAGGGTGTACGTGCAAGACGAGCCCAAGCCCGGCCGGCTTGAGGTGATTGAGGGGCGCATCGCCGAAGTGCGCGTGAGCAGCACCGATGCCCGGCTCGAGCGCAGCTTGAACAAACGCCTGCGCAACCTACAGGGAACGGTGCTCAACCTGAAAAGACTTGAGCAAACCCTGGTTCAGCTGCGCACGCTGCCGAGGGTTGGCCAAATCAGGGGCAATCTCGGCAGGTTGGGCACGGATCCAGCTCGAGCCGTGCTCAACCTGCAGGTGGAAGCCACCTCATTGCCCTGGCAGGGGGAAATCGGCCTACGCAATGATGGCAATGCTGGCAGCGGGGAATGGCGGGCCCTAGGGATCGCCCTGAAGAACGACTGGCTACAACGCGGGGACACCTTTTTGCTGGTGGGCGAACTGAATGCCGATCAGCAAGCCGAGCTGGGAAGCACCATCAGCTCCATCAGTTACACCCTGCCCCTGGCGGAATCGCTGAAATTCACAGGTTCGTTTGGCTACAGCCGGCGCAACCTGGTGGAGGCAACAGGCATTCTGCGGGACATTGCATCACGCCAATTCCAAGGCTATGGACAGCTGGAATGGACATTCAAGGAGTCGCTACAGGATCGTTGGACCCTCTTTGCAGGTATCAGTGGTAACCGCAACGACATCTACCTCAGCGGCGTCAGCATCATTCCACCAGCCAATGGGGGTTGGGGGCAGACGGGATACGCCCGCTTCGGGGTTAGTACCAGTGGAAACCGCTCGGCTCTGAGCTGGAGCGGAAACCTCTACGGCCTGCAGGGTATGCCCAGTTTCAGCACCGATGCTCAGCTGAACACCCTGGCTGCAGCTGGTATCCAACCTGGTCGTGCCACTGCAGTTGGTGCAGTGCTGACAGCAGTTTGGGGGATCACCCCCAGGCTGCTCTTCAGCGCACGGGGCGCCGGGCAAATCGCCTTCAACGAACTCACACCTGACATGGGCTTCAACATCGGCAGCGACACAGGCCTCAAGGGGCTGCCGGGTTCATACATCAGTGGTGATAACGGCTATCTCTGGACCACCGAACTCGCCTGGACCTTCTGGAACGACGCTCGACAAGCCCTCCAGCTCTCGCCGTTCATCGGATCAGGAGGCATTCAGTTCTCCGGCAACAACACCTCCTTCTCGGACACCGTCGGCTCTGCAGGTGTCCTCCTGCGCTGGCTCAATGGCCGGCACTGGAACCTTGAGCTGGGCTGGGTGAGCCCATTTGATACCGAAGAGCGCCCTTACTGGACCAATTGGCTGCTCGGCAGCGGCGTCTACACAAAGATTCAATATCGATTCTGACTGTTTCCCCTGATCGTGGACATGCTGAACAGGGATCGATCGGACATCATCTCGCCGCTAGCCCTCACACCCATGCTGATCAATAGGAAACGTGCAAAGGCAGCGGCCACAGTGATGGCCAGCTACGGCGTCGCCGCCTTAATCCTCTGGGGACTGGAGGCGAGTCGGATTCTGCAGAGCGTGAATCTTCTGGCTTACGACTATGTGACCGCAATCAGCAAAGCACCATCCGGCCGATCGCAGCCGATTGTAATCATTGGGATTAGCGAGAGCGATATTCAGAACTATGGATGGCCTATTGATGACAGTCTACTTTGCGAAGCCGTCGGTCGCTTGAGCGACGCAGGCGTTAAGGCCATTGGGCTCGATCTCTACCGTGACAAGGGGATTGGCGCACAACAGAATTGCTTACGCGAAACGATTCGCCGGAATCGAGCCCTGGTCTCCATCTTCAATGTTGCTGATGGAATCGCACCGATCCCTGGAGCACCAACCAACCAGCAGGGATACAACGATCTGATCATTGACGAAGATGGTGTTGTCCGCCGTGATCTAGTCCATGTTGGCGGACAAGACGAACGCATCGTGACCTTGCCGATGCGATTACTAGAGGTGGCCACGGGGAATAACCAGCTACGGCAGAAGCTTGAGTCTGGGATTGGCCAACACTCGTGGCTGCAAAGTCACTCAGGCGGTTACTTCGCTTTAGACGCTGCGGGTTTCCAACAGATGTTGCCGTTTGCACAACCGGGAAGCTATCGCGTCTGGACATTGCAGCAGTTGTTATCGGGGAAGATCCCACCACAATCAGTGCAGGGCACCATCGCGCTTATCGGCAGCACAGCCCCCTCTCTGAGGGATCTGTTCCAAGTGCCCCACACCCGCTTCCAGACCAGCGCATCGATGGCCTTGATGCCTGGCGTTGAGATTCACGCCAATCGACTAGCGGCTTTAATCAACCGCCAAGCCCAGCCAGATCGCTCAAAAATCTGGACAGCACCTGTGGAGATCAGCACCCTGCTCATTGTGCTCGCAGCGTTGCTTAGCGCTCTCGTAGCAGAGCGGATCTCACCGATCCGCCGAGGGCTAATGCTGCTGATGCTGCTGATCGGATCTTGGCTTGTCCTTGGAAGCCTCATGCTCTTCATGCACATTTGGCTGGAGGTGAGTGCAACCGCTGTCGCCCTGCTGCTGTTCGGTGGCACCGGTCTGCTCCGGCGCGGCGCCTTGGCCCAGGTCCAACGACAACAGGTGGAACGCTTGCTGGGGCAAACCACTTCTCCAGCAGTAGCCGATCAACTCTGGAGCCAACGGGAGACGTTGCTCAGTGATGGACGTTTTGAAGGACGCCAACTGCCGGTGACCGTGATTTTCTCCGACACCCGCAACTTCACGACGGTGTCGGAGGGTTTATCACCAGCAGCATTGCTGAACTGGTTGAACCGGTGCATGGCGTATTGCGTTCCAGCGATCACCAATCGGGGAGGCATGGTGAACAAATTCACCGGTGATGGCTTCATGGCCGTGTATGGAGCACCGATCGGTGTTGGCGCCGCAGGCGACGCACGCGCTGCCCTACAAACGGCTCTGGAGATCCAGCAAGGCATGACAACACTGAACGCTGAGCTGGAAGCGTCGGGTGAACCACCTATCGCCCTCCGCCTCGGGATTCATTCAGGCCCGGTACTTGCCGGATCAATGGGCTGCAGTGAGCGCTTGGAGTATGCCGTGATCGGCGACACGGTGAATTGTGCATCCAGGCTCGAAAGCATCGAGAAAGAGCGCCACGACAACCTCTGCAGAATTCTGATCTCCGAGGAAACCCGTGACCTCCTGAATCAGGAGGTCACCGCCACGGACGAAGAATGGATCCGTCGCCTGACTTGGGTCGACTGGGGTTCGATGAAGGTGAAGGGTCGCGAAGAACCCCTGCGGATCTGGGAACTCAGAGGCATCGCACCGGCAACTGTTGCGGCCATTCAGCCGTGATCGCGTCCTCAAGTCCAAAGGCCTTCGCCACTGTCGCGGTTGGCACCGCCTTCCCACAGGAGGTTTTCAACGTTTGCAGAGATACAGCTACACGCTGATCCGACGATTGCACATCGGGGACGAGCCTGCTCTTGGCCGGTGGCGAGGCTGACTCAACAAAATCGAGGCCCAGCCCACTGCCCGCTGGCTGAGATTGATCACAGCGATAAGCCGACTCCCAGAGCCTCGATCCCTGAATCGCTCCGATTGTTAGCAAGGTGACCCCAGGGCCGTTTGCGGGGAGGTCGCGCTGAATCGCCACCCCTGAGGACTGGCCCTCAGGTTTCACCAGGATCTGCAAAGGGCGGGGATTCGCGGTTGGCCCCTCCAGAATGCCAATCATCCCACTGGCACCAGGGGCATACACGCTGGTCACAGGCACAAGGTGAGCGACAAGTCGTGCACTGCATTCCCCCCGCGTTCCCCCACCCATGCGGCTACCTGGAAAGGTGTTGCGCAGATTCACCTGAGCCCACCCTGCAACAGGCGCGCCAGCCAACAGCAATGCCGCACAACTGGCTTGGCCTAAACGAGCCATCACAAAGCGACGAGACATCTAACGGAGAAGCGCTCACCCCAGAGTGATGAATGCCAGCCGAGCTGGCAAGAAGATCCAATCAAACTCAAACGCAACAGCTGGGGTGTGCCATCAGCTCATGGGCCACGTCGTAAGGCGTGTCCTGCGGCTGCAACCAGGTGGAGCAGTGCAGGGGCTCATCTCCTGGCATCTCCGCATCGCGGCAGCCTTCCAGGCGTAGACGGCTCCCCAACAGCACCAGCTGGAAGCTCCAGTGCTGTTGGGCTTGGATTTCAAAGCTGCTGGCCATGGCGTGCAGCTCCTCGGCGTTCGATACCAACAGGATTCCCCCGCTGTTTCAGAGCGCCAGCCAGCAGGAACGGTTCCTGATCCGGCTGGCCCTTGCGCAGCACCTCAACCCAATGCCGCGCTGAGTTCCGTGCGGGCCTGCTCCAGCGCCCCATCCAGCGCGGCCCCATCGCGGCCACCGGCCTGAGCCAGGTTGGGACGGCCGCCGCCGCCGCCACCACAGGCCTTGGCGATGCCACCAATGAACTTGCCGGCCTGCTGGCCCTTGGCGATCACACCCTTGCCGAAGGCGGCCACCAGGATCACCTTGGCGAGATCAGAGGGATCGGGCAGGCCGCCGAGCACCACAGCGGCACCCTCGCCGAGCTGATCCGCCAACCCCTGGGCAGCGCTCTGCAGGCCGCCGCCCTCCACACCGTCCAGGCGGGCCACCAGCAGCTGATGCTCGCCAACGGTCACCGCCTGAGACACCAACGCCGCTGATTTCGCCAGAGCCAATTCCTCGCGTGCCGCGGCCAGGGCCTTCTGGCTGGCCTTGAGCTCATCTGCCAGCTGCCCAACCCGCTCCACGATCTCGCCTGGCTGGGCTTTGAAGCGCTCGCCCAGCTGCTTCACCACTGCGTCGCGCTCGTTGAGATAGGCCAACACCGCCGGGCCGGCCACCGCTTCGATGCGGCGGATGCCGGCGGCCACGCCGCTCTCGCTCACGATCTTGAACAGGCCGATTTCAGCGGTGTTGGCCACATGGGTGCCGCCGCAGAGCTCCATCGACACGCCGGGCACATCCACCACCCGCACCACATCGGCGTACTTCTCACCGAACATCGCCACGGCACCGGCAGCCTTGGCCATCTCGATCGCCATCTCCTGCACCTCGAGGCTGTGGGCGTCGCTGATCCAGCCGTTGATCAGGCTCTCGATCTGCTCGAGCTCAGCGGCGGTCACGGCGCGCGGGCAATGGAAATCGAAGCGCAGGCGATCGAAATCCACCAGCGAGCCGGCCTGACCGATGCCCGGATCCACCACCTGCTTGAGGGCCGCCTGCAGCAAGTGCGTGGCGGTGTGGTTGGCCTGGGCGCGGCGACGGCAGGCGCGATCCACCTGACCGTGCACCACATCGCCAACGCTGAGCGTGCCGCGCTCGATGCGACCGCTGTGCACGAACACAGTGCGGTTGCGGCTCACTGCGTCGATCACCACGATCAGGCCGTTGCCGTCAGGGCCGTCGCCGCTGAGCACGCCGCGATCCCCCACCTGGCCGCCGCCCTCGCCATAGAAGGGCGTGGTGTCGAGCACCACCTGCACAAGATCGCCAGCCACGGCGCGCTCGGCCGGTTCACCATTCACCACCAGCGCCTGCACCGAGCTGCTGTGCTCGAGCAGCTCATAACCGCGGAAAGCGGTGGCCTCCAAATCGCCCGCCACCTGATCGATCGCCCCCTGCAGGGTGAGATCGATGCTCACCGCCGCCGCCTTGGCACGCTGGCGCTGGGCCTCCATCGCCGCTTCAAAGCCTTCGAGATCCACCGTGAGGCCGTGCTCTTCGGCGATCTCTTCAGTGAGCTCCAGCGGGAAGCCGTAGGTGTCGTAGAGCTCGAAGGCCTGTTCGCCAGAGATCTGCTTGGGCTTGGCCGCCAGCACATCCGCCAACAACTTCTCGCCCCGCTCGAGGGTTTCCAGGAAGCGGGCCTCCTCGCGGGCCAGCTCCGCCAGGATCACCTCACGGCGCTCCACCAGCTGGGGATAGGCGTCCTGCATCAGCGTGATCGACGCCTCACCCATCGCCGTCAGGAATGGCTTGTCGATGCCGAGGAGCCGTCCGTGGCGCACCACTCGGCGCAGCAGGCGGCGCAGGATGTAGCCGCGGCCGAGGTTGCTGGCGGTGACGCCATCGCAGATCAGCTGGGTGATGGCACGGGAGTGATCACCGATCACCTTGAGGCTGGTTTTGCCCTTCTCATCAAGGGCCTTGTAATCCACACCCGCCAGGCCTGCCGCCGTTTCAATCAGCGGATAAATGAGATCGGTTTCGTAGTTGTTGGGCACCGCCTGCAGGATCTGCGCCATGCGCTCGAGACCCATGCCGGTGTCGATGTTGCGGTTGGCCAGCGGCGTGAGGGTGCCCTCCGCATCGCGGTTGTACTGCATGAACACCAAGTTGTAGAACTCGATGAAGCGGGAGTCGTCTTCGAGATCAATGCCGTCGTCGCCGAGTTCGGGCTTGAAGTCGTAGTAGATCTCCGAGCAAGGGCCGCAGGGTCCGGTAGGACCGGACGCCCAGAAGTTGTCGGCTTCATCCATACGGATGATCCGCTTGGGATTCACTCCCACCCCATCGCGCCAGATCGCCTCGGCTTCGTCGTCTTCGCGGAACACGCTCACCACGAGGTTCTTCGGCGACAGGCCGAACACACCGGTGCTCAGCTCCCAGGCCCACTGAATCGCCTGCTCTTTGAAGTAATCGCCGAAGGAGAAGTTGCCGAGCATCTCGAAGAACGTGTGATGCCGCGCCGTGCGGCCCACGTTTTCGATGTCGTTGGTGCGGATGCACTTCTGGGAGCTGGTGGCCCGGGGAGCCGGCCGCTGCTGCTGCCCCAGAAACACCGGCTTGAAGGGGAGCATGCCCGCGATGGTGAGCAGCACCGTGGGGTCTTCCGGCACCAGCGAGGCGCTGGCCATCGGCTTGTGGCCGCGCTGCTCGTAGAAGTCGAGGAAGGCTGCGCGGATCTCGGCGCCGCTCATGGAACGACCGGTGCGAGGGGCGGCGGCAGCCATGGCGGAGCAAGAAAAGCCTGAACCGGGCATGATCGCGCAGCATGAGCGCCCCCTCCGCCGCCACCAGCAGCCGCGAAGCCCCCGCAACGGCGAGCCCATCGCGGCCACAGCTGCGGTTGCAGTCGATCGCCTGGGCGCTGGGGGCTGGGCTGAGTGCGCTGCTCTTGGGGCTGCCCTTTGGTGTGGAGGCAGCGCTGCGGGCCGGCGGCTGCGGCTTCTTCTACGGCCTGCTCGCCTTTCATCTGCAGCGGGTGGACTCCGATGACAGCCACCTGCAAGCAGGATTGGTGGGTGCCGTCTGCGGCATCCACAGCCTGGCGTTGCCGCCCCTGAGCCCCTGGCCCGTGGCCATCCCCTGGCCTTCGGCCTTGGCGCAGGTTGCGCCAACTGTGATGATGGAGCTCGTTCGTGCCTGGCTGC
>Ga0194129_10002226_pt1 | contig 29557 bp, 31 predicted proteins | sample TA2KigCa35mmetaG_FD_150862 | JGI IMG/M metagenome (GOLD analysis project Ga0194129, IMG submission 150862) | Freshwater microbial communities from Lake Tanganyika, Tanzania - TA2015038 Kigoma Deep Cast 35m | ecosystem: Environmental > Aquatic > Freshwater > Lake | place: Tanzania: Lake...
GAGGATAGTAAAGGGAGAAAAAATTTAGAGTGGTCGATAGCACAATTTGAAGCTCAAAAAAATAACTTTAAATCAGATAACCCGTAATAAATTAAAAAATCTAGAAAATAGCAAACAAAAATCTATACAAAATCATAATGAACAATGTTCTTTAAGTCAACTTTTAGATGTTTATATAGCCGATTTTTAATCATAGCATTAGGGTTTTTCTTTTCAAAGTTACCACCAATAACTTTCTTCATATTTTGTATATAAATCTCTCCAAAAGTCTCAGAGTCAAACAACTTTTCCGCATCAGTTTTCCACAATACAAACTGTGTCAAAATTTTCTTATCAAAATACTTTATAAACTTTCGCAAATTACTGTCATCGCAAATGGTCCACACACCACCATCAAACATATATAGCACATTTTCTTTAAGGCTAAAACATTTAATGGGTATTAACATTTGCGCACTTTTTAAGCATTCAATAGTGTCTATTATTATATTAACTATTCCATCAACATAGTCATATTTAAATATTTTATTCAAAGTTTCTTGATTAAATATTATAGAGTCAAGAAACTCTGTTATACTAATACAAGAGCTATAATGCTGATTTAAATAATCAACAATATTAATTTTATTTTTAACAATTGCTATATATTTTTTAAGCTCATTATAGTCAGATTCCAAATTTTCATATTTGTTATATAGCATTAACACAAGGGCAAACAAATTATTAATAGTCATATTTTGTTTAAGACTATCAATATTAATAGTTTCACTAGTACTATTCTTTTCAAATTTAGAACTAAAATTGGCAAACTTACACTTTAGCAAATGATTATTATAAGCACTTTTCATAATATAATGCTTACTACAATAAGAGCAAGTATAATTTAGCTTACTCATAGTTCATTATAAAAAAAGTTATTTTAAGATTAAATAACTTTCAATTTTAATAATTAAGCAAAATAGCAAAATAGCAAAATAGCAAAATAGCAAAATAGCAAAATAGCAAAATAGCAAAATAGCAAAATAGCAAAATAGCAAAATAACAAATAATAATATAAATTAATACTATATATTATGCCTATTGCAGATACTAAATATAATTATTCAGAACCTGGTTATAATAGATTAAGAATAGATTTGTGTAACAATTCTTTTTTTTATAATAATCGCACTAATCATCATATATTTACTTGTGATTTAAGCGATACACTTAGTGTAGATGGTTTAGCTAGTCCAGTAAAAATATACTTAAATTCAAAAGCCTCGTTTTTAATACATCCATTTTCAAAAGTATCAAACTGTGTTACTCAATTTTCAAGCACTAATAATAGCGCTTTTAAATATAAAAAGCCAATACCTTGTCCCATTACAGGTCCAACTTCTCATAATGCCATTCAAACACAAAAAGCCATTCAAAATGTGTTACATACTTCATCCTCTAATTTTACACAAGTATTAAGCTCATTAACAACAACAACGGACATAAGTAGTTCTAAGCCTTGGCACAACGCAAGTGACAGAGCACAAAAACACGGAACAACTAATTCCAGTTCCAACACTTCTCAAAAAATAAATTCAGGAATAGACATTAAACATAATTCATATGCGCGATATTTAGCAAAGAAAAAAGGACTTTCATTGCGCACCGAACTTTCAAGCGCGCCTCGCGCATTAATGGGAAATAAAACAAAATATTATTCAATAAGCACACACGAACTTTGTAAAGCAACTTGTTAAAAGGGATAGTATTAAAAAATTATTATTTTATAAAATAATAATTTTATTTATAATATATTATAACCAAGTCATGCCGATTTTAAGAATGAACTTATTTACACAAAATCAATTAACAAATATTCAAAGTCAATATATAACACAACAACAACAGCAAGGCCAAACAACTCTTGTTATGAGACTAGGCGCGACGCAAAATAGAAATTCTACGCCCTTACCAGTTCAAGGAAATAAATCATGTAAATCGTGCGGAGGCAAATAACAAAATAACAAAATAACAAAATAACAAAATAACAAAATTTTTATAAAAAAAATTGATAACATTACTATTTATAATTTTTAAATAAAACTATATATAGTATAACAAATAATATGACTAATAACACAGTTAACACAAATAAACGCGTTGAGCAAATGATGAAAGTTCAAGCCGAAGGTTTAGAATTATTTGAAAGAAAAAATCAAGACTACGGAGACGCATTTGCCAATTATGGTGTTATTGGAGTATTAGTTCGAATGGGAGACAAAATCGCACGCCTTCAATCTATTTCAACAAAATCTGTAAGTTTAGTAGACAGTGAATCACTAAGAGATACACTAATTGATTTACATAATTATAGCGCAATGGCTATTATGCTTTTAGATGAAGATGATGAAAAAAAAATGAGACAGCAACTAGACATCCTAATGCAGCACGAATTCGTCGACCAAGACCTAGACGCAACAACTAGACATCCTAATCCACCACCACCAACACCAAGACAAGCAACAACACCAGAATGGTAATATACAATCTTAATTTTACAAACCACAATAATAAATTATTTTTGCCATTAAATAATAAAACCAAACTTGTAAAACCCAAAAATCTTTAACCATAAAGGTATCAACTTCTTTATATCCTTTTTTTTCATAATATGTTTTAACCCCTTCACCGCTAATTACAGCAATCCCATATAGTCCATTTTCCATAGTTAGTCTCTCTGCGTAACTCAAGAGCCCTTTTCCTATTCCATTATGTTGACATCCATGCTTACCATAAGTATTAACAGCCATAGTGTCCCCATATACGTGTAACTCACGGACAATTCCACGATCTTTAAGAATGCTAAAAATAGTCAAATTATTGTCACGTTCAACAATACGCAGCCTAATAAAGCCAAATAATGCGCGTCCATCATCGCTTTCGTAAGCAATAAAGTAGTCTTGGCCTTCATTGCCCTTAACATTATAAACATTGTATGAAGCAGGCTTATCATAATAAGCACAATGACGACCAATTTCACGACTACGAATATCTTTTGAAAATAGCACATTATCATCATTATTCATTAAGTTGTCTATTAATTGGCGCATATTACTAATATTATTGCCACCTTGAACATATGTAGAACACGGAATATCACGAATAACGCGAGGTAATCTAATCCAACAAGGACACGTTATCATAGCATAGCGAATAACATCAATTAACATATTAGGATCACTATCAAAATAAGGAATATAGTTTCCTTCACGATGCCATTTTTGAATAATAGTCCACGGCACAACTTGACATGGATATATTTTCATTTGATCGGGACAAACAACGCTATATACATAATCAAACATCGCCTTATCAATGGTAGGAGTTGAACCAGGCAAATCGGGCATAATATGAATATCTATTTTAAAACAATTGTCTTTTAAATAGCGAATAGCCCACATTAATTGCTCAACGCTATGTCCTCGGTTAATTTTCTTTAATATAGCATTATCAACATGTTGTGCTCCTAATTGAATGCGTGTGACTCCCCAACGTCTAAAACGCCACAACCATTCATCATCTAAAGCATCAGGCCGCGTTTCAATACATATGCCAATAATATGAACTTGAGCAGTCTTATTTATTTCAATTTCTTCTTCAATAGTCAAAGGGCAACGAATAGACCCTAATAAACTAATATTTAGTTTATCTTTTAAACAATTACTATAATTGGAAAACGTTTTGCGCAGTTCAAAATAAATATTTGCACTATAAAAGATATCACGATGAAAGCGCTCTAAATAAGCAACAGGATATTCTGTATATGTTCCACCTTCAATAATAATTTCTAATTTATCAATAACATGTCCATTGCTAAAATATGTGTCAAGCCGACTCAACATTTGCCCAATTGCTTCAAATTTTTGCTGATTTGCTCGCAATACAGCGGGTTCATGATATAAATAACTTCGCGGTTGTGCTTGCCAATTATTGCCTTCGTGTGCTGGTTCATTAGGACAATAATAGCAATTATGCTTACAACTGAATTTTTGTCCGTCAGGAAATGGCGCAGTTAAAAGTGTAATACTTGTAATGCCCGATATATTACGCATCGGCTTTTTCCGCAATAAAAGTTTTAATAGTTCAAAATGAGGAGTCAACGACTCATCAAAATCCGAAGGTTCTAACAAATTATTTAACACATTTAACAATATAGATTTTTTAATATTTACTATTTTAGATAGTCGAATTTCTTTGTTAAATAACCGTTCAAATTGCTTATACAAAGTAGAACTATTTGACATTTTCAAATATTCAGGATTAGAAGCTAACCACGTTAATAAGTTTGTAAAAATAATTTTACATTTATTAATGTCTAATGTAAAAATATCAACATTATTGTGATCATCAAGACCAACAGTATTTCTATTAGTTAAATAGTCCTCAATATTTGTATTCATACTTAAAGCTTTAAGCTTTATACTTTAACAATAATTTTAATATAGTTTAGCTTACGTCAATTTTAAATTTAAAAAATGATTATATTTAGAATATATAATTTCTGATACTCGTATTAGTGCACATAGAACAAAAAGAGCACGAGACAGAACTAATGATACCCAAAGTGAAGGTACCTCAGGTACATGTTTACTGACCAGTACAAATGAACTACTTGAACCAGAGCGAAAATCACAATTTCTCACGCTGTTCTCCGAAAGTGAAAGAGATGTATTAAAAAATCAATGGCTAATCTATAAGAACAGAATACATGCATAAGCTTTGAATCCTTATGGAAGTAGTTTTTAAATCGTCTTAGTAGTGGAATAACTGGTGCATTATCGAGAAGAGAAGGAAAATCCAAAAAGCACAGAAAGCACAGAAAGCACAGAAAGCACAACAAATCAAGAAAATATTAAATTTATTGTTAATATTATTGTTAATATTATTGTTAATATTATTGTTAATATTATTGTTAATTAGTATTAGTAAAATACTAATTAATAATAAATTATTATAATATATTAAATTTATTGCTAGTGCTATGAATATTGCCAGCACTATAAATTTAGATATAAATAATTACTCGCTAGCTGAACTCGAAAAATTATTGAAATTACAGGCAAATTATAGTACTGAAAATGTTATTAAACAAAAAGAAGCAATCACATTAAGCATAAAAGAAAGCACATTAGCCGATGCGCAAAAAACAGAACTATATATTTTTCTTGATAATATTAGAAACAAACTAATAAATAATTTAGAAAAGATAGATGAAAAAAAATATAATTTGGTCAACCAATATGATGGAAATCACTTTATAATAAAAACCAAAAACAATGACTTTAAAACATTATTAGAAAATAATAAACAAATAGATAAGTCTATTATTAAACGAACATACACAATAGATAGTTTATTTAGACAAAATTATGATTTACCAGATAATCCTAGTCATAATTATGTTATTCAGTTACCAGAAACAATTAATAGAGCAATAACTATGTCAATAAGTTCGTTGGAAATCCCACTCACTTATTATAATATTTCAAAATTTAATAATAATAATACTTTTACAATTCAAGAACTGTCAGGCAATACTAATGACATTAGTGGTCCTCTTTATTCTATAATATTAGACGAAGGACTGTATGAGGCGCGAGTTAATATGGGCGATGCATATGTTAAACATATTGCATACAGTATTGAAACAGAAATTAATGCCAAATTAAAAGCATGTCCTAATTTTGATATAAGTACTAATCTTGAATTTTTTATAGATGACAAACAAGGAAAAAGTGTATTTAAACTAAAATCAACCGCACCTCCTAACAAACGCTACAAAATAAATTTTGATATAGACAATTCCAATAATTCCATTAATTCCAATACTTCTAGTATAAAATATAATTGTATTGAAAATTATTTACATCAAAAATTAGGATGGCTATTAGGCTTTACAAAACCATATATAATTGTTGAGACTAACACTAACACTAACACTAACACTAGACAAATATATTCAGACATAATATGCCAACTTAATTATCCGCGCTATATTTATATAGCAATTGATGATTTTCAAGCAAGTTCACGCAACTATTTTTCAGTAGCAGCACAATCATTAATAGCACCAAATATTATAGGACGCATTAATATACTTTCATTATTACAAGAAAAAACCGCATTTAAGCAAGCAGCTAGTGCTGGCGATTTTTTATTTACTCAAAAACATATACGCGAATATTTTGGTCCTACAGACATTACTAAATTAAGAATTCAATTATTAGATGAATATGGAAGACCATTTAGTTTAAACAATTCAGATTGGAGTTTTGTAGTCACATTTGAATGTTTTTATAACTAAACAGCTAAGGCTACAAAATTTCATCAGCAAGACCAAGCTTTTTATATTTTTTTGAATTCCAATTACAAATGTTAGGAGACTCATTAGCCAAATAATAACTTAACTTTTCAGGTGTTAAGTTAGACTCAACTTTAACACACAATACATCATATAATAAATTTTTGAAGTCTTCGCTATTTTCTTGACTACATTGCTTAAAATAGTTCCAATAAATGTTATTTGTTGAATCACAGTGTAATTTACTTAAATATACTTTGGCATTTTTACTAATAATTCTATAACTACATAACGCAGCCAATACAAATCCGCTATCATAACATTCTTTGTCAATAATTGAAACAATCTCATATATACATTGATTTCTATAATTCACAAAATTCATTAGTTCATAAAATAATCCGCCTTTGCTGTTAATATGAATATAAATTTTGAAATCATTAAATACAAATACATATTTGTTTTTAATAATATAATTTATAAACTGAATTAAACAACCTATGCTTTCGTTATTAACTAAACTATCAAAATAAATGTGATTATCAATTAATTCAACTTTATCACAATTAAGGACATTATAATATTTATCATATAACTTAGAACCAGTTGTATTAACTATTTTGCAATTATAATTAATAATACAATGTTTTCTTTTATGATGAATGTCATGATTAAATATTGAATTGAACATTAAGTAATATATTATATGTTATTTAATTTAAATAACAATACTAGCATCAATTTTTTAAACAATTTTAATATTAATCTTGTTTTAAACAAAAACAAAAACAAAAGCAAAAACAAGATTGTTGTTATACTTTAAAAAAATTGAATACAATTATTTCTTAATAGTCATAAGCCTTCAAACAAACAAGCAATACATCAAACAAACGCAATGATCCACTCGCTTTACATTCCCATTATTCCGCCAAGCACGAGCGAGGACTATGTCAAGGTGATGTTTGCCAATCACAATATTGGCAAGGTGTCTCACGTTGATTTCGTTCAAAACTTGGTGAAGGGTCGGCGCGAAGCTTTCGTTCATTTTGAAGAGTGGTTTACTACTCCAGAAGCAACAAAGCTGTATGAGGATATTGTGAATCCGAATGTTAAGGCACAGTTTAAGTATTGTGAAACGGGAAAGTTTTGGCCTGTGTTGGTAAATACAAATTCGAAGCAAAAGGTATACAATCCGGACTATAAGAATCTGACAAAGAAGGAGGTGAAGATGGGATACAAGTCGTCGCTGATGCATTATTGTTCCAACTATGTGAGTGCAAGCAAAGATGGAAACAAGAAACAACATGTTCTTGGAAATCAGCCGAAGACAGTGGTAAGTATTTGAATGTTTGACTGGATAACCACGGACAAAAATCTAAAAAATCCAAAAAAAACATTTTTTTTCCTTTTTCCTTTTTCTATAAAAATTGATAATCTTATTTTATTATTAAAATTAAAGTATTAATTCAAGTACTAATATAAAATGGGAGCAGGAGTATTACCCTTAGCACTATATAAAGGAACATTATTTTTACTATTAGGACAAGAAAGAAAAAATAATTTATGGAGCGATTTTGGAGGAAGCACAATAAAAGGAGAAAAACCATTTAAAACAGCAATTAGAGAAGGCTGTGAAGAATTAAACGGACTATTAGGCGACGAACACGAATTAGAAGAGCAAGTAACAAATAACTTAATTACTTCAATTAGTTGTGATAGATATACGAGCTATATTTATAAGACAAGTTATGATAAAAAGTTGCCAAATTATTTTGCAAATATAAATAAATTTGCTGAAATTCATTTTAAAGATGCTATTAATAATAGTGACAATGGTCTATTTGAAAAGAGGCAAATATTATGGGTCCCATTAAATCAATTGAGAAGTACAACGTCAAACATTCAATTACGAGAGCATTATAAGCCCATTTTAAAGTCAATCTTAAAAAATGAGGAATTTATTATGAGATTAATGACTCAAAATTAAACCTATTAAACCTATTAAAAACATTTTTTTATATTTTATATTTTATATTTTATATTTTATGTTAGTTCACAATATTGAAAATATGTTTACTATATTATAATCATTAATAATGGAGTTAACTAACGAACTTAGAAATAAATATGGTATAGTTTATACACCCAACCCGCTAGTTACTAAAATTTTAGATTTAATACCACAACATTATTATCAAAATCCAAACCTAAAATGGTTAGATAGCGGCGCAGGAAATGGTGCTTTTGTTCTTAATCTATATAATCGTCTAGTAAACGATTTAAGCGCTTCAATACCAAATAATGAAACTCGCAAAACACATATAATTGAAAATATGATAACTATGTGTGAAATATATCCGCCACATATTGAAAACCTGCGCACATTATTTTCTCATACTCATAAAGCAAATATAATAGCACAAGATTTTCTTACGCTACAATCTCTACAATTTGACATAATAATTGGTAATCCACCATATAACATAAATGGCAAAATAAAAACACCAACAAACAATAACATAACAAAAAATAATGACGGAAAACAAAGTTATGTTGATTTTGTAAATAAAAGCTTAATGCTATTAAAACCAAACGGACTATTAGCATTAATAATACCAACATTATGGATGAAACCCGATAAAGCAGGGTTATATAATACACTCACAACAGGCAATTTTACTATAAAAAAATTAGTTTGCTTATCAACATCACAAACACAAAAAGAGTTCAATTATCAAGCTCAAACACCAACATGCTATTTTTATGGAGTATTAAACAATATTCAAAAACAAGAAAAACAAGAAAAACAAGAAATACAAGAGAAACAAGAAATACAAGAAAAACAAGAAATACAAGAAATACAAGAAATACAAGAAATACATTCAATAAAAGTGTATGATAGTTGCTATAAAAATTATGTTGATTATTTAATACGGCCACATTATCCAATTCCAACACATGGAACAAGTATAATAAACAAGTTATTATATTATGTAGATTTAGTAGGACACTTAAAAGTATATAAAACAAACACCCCACCTAAAGGTTCGCTATTTTCTAATGAAGCAACACAAACCAATACATTTCACAATATATTAACTACCAAACTCTGTAAAAAAACCCCATTATTAGTCAAAAACTATTCAAATTGCGCTCAAGCATTTTCAAATATACCAAAATTAATAATGGCACATAAAATGCACGGATTTCCATATTTAGATAGCTCAGGACACTATGGACTATCATCGCGAGACAATTATATTATAAGCATTAAAGACTATAGCCTTAATGAGTTACAACAAATTCAAGCATTTCTCTCAAGCAAAACAGCATTATTTATATTTTCAACAACAAATTATAGAATGCGCTATTTAGAACGCTATGCTTTCCAATTTATACCAGCTATTACTAAATTACTAAATTTTCCAAATTTATTAGGTTTAACACTTATTGAGCGAGAGAAATTAATAAGTAACTTTTTTAATTTCTCTCATTTAGAAAATACAAATATTGCTGCATTTACTAATTATTACCATTTTATAGACAATTAAATACTAACTAAGTGTTTATCAGTTAACTACTCCGTTTTCTAAAACTTTTTTTGTTTTTGAATGTGCTTGCCCTTGTCTTTGTGATTGTCCTTGTGCTTGTCTTTGTTTTCTATTAACTTTTTTAGTTGTATTTTTGCCACCTCTAAAGGGTGCAGGCGAGGTCTTCTGTGTTTGTAGGTCTGGCTCTTCAAAATATAGGTGATATGCACTACCAACTGTTATATCACTATCTAATTTATTTTTTAAATTCTGAAACTTTACAAGGTTCACATGAATTCGATTGTTAGAATCATACTTATCTTTTGCAGTAATATCTTTTGCAGTAAATGAACTGACCATCTTGATATTTTTAACCATAGTGTATATTGTTTCGGGAAAATCAGGGTCTTTTTCTACATCCCAAATATTTTTTATTAGCGTATTAGTTGAAGCATCAATATGATCAATCTTTATTAATCTGTAGCCGCGTTTTATTTCTTTATTAAACAAATCGTCAGCTGTTGGCTTGCTAGAATTATTAACATTTAATATTTTACCAAGTTTAAAGTCCGGTTCCATAATGATATCTAGATTTCCAAAACTTAAACGGAAAGTATCATCTCTTAATTGTTTTGTACCAACTAATACTTTATATGGTTTAGCGGCGCTTACTCTGAATGTTTGAGTAGCGTCAATTTTAGCTTGCCGCTCACCGCGAGCTTTAGCTTGAGCCAATATGTTTTTTATATCAAGTAATGACGTTTCTTTTGCTTTATTCAATTGTTGTTTAAGTATTATTAGGTCAGCGTTGGCAGCCGCTTTACTGTGTGTAATTTTATCAATTTCCGAAACTATTTTACTTGGTAGTCCTCGCGCATCTTCAAATGTATTCTTATCTGGCAACTCACCATCATCTTTAGCTACTTCACTCTCTAAAGCATCTAATAACTTTTTTAATGACTCGGCCTTTCCTTCAGCTTGTAATTTTTGTATATGTGCGTCAAAATAAGCTATATGGAGTTCAGTGTGTTGGACTTTTATACTAACATATGATACTAGCTTGATTCGGTCAGCGACATCAATTTTGCTATAATCACTTTCAACCTCAGTCATATTACTATCCGATTTTTCATATTCTATATTAATCTTGTTAAATGCTATAGTCTTTTCTAAGATTTCACTACGATAAGCGTCGTACTCTTTTTGAACGGAGTCTTTTACTCTAGTAATAACATCATGTTCAGAAAGCAAAGACTCTCCTTTGTCTTTAGCTAAAGTAGTACTAGTTGAATCCATAACAGCTGCTCTTGTTGAAAGTATTGCCATCATTAAATTATCAGTTGACACACTATCATTAATACTAATATTAGTAGCTTGAAGTTCTGAATTTATTACATATTTTAATGTTTTGCCATTCATAACAACATCAAATGATATAGTTTCTATTGGTATAAAAGTTGGTTCCAATACGCTTAATATATAAGACAATTTAAGAATTAAAATCTCTAACGTTTTTAAAGTAGATACTGGAAACTCTAATGATTGAAGAATTAGTGGATTTAAAATATATTCTTTGTATTTTTTAAGTTCACTAATACATTCAAATAAAAATAACTTATTTAAACTATATGTCTTTTTAAACAAAGTTTTATAATAATCCTTTGCTATGTCCTTATTAGCATTTAACATATTATGAATTAAAATTGTTAGTTTACCATTAACATAATCCCATAATGAGGCAATTTTACCACCAACATGATATACTTCTAAGCTTTCTACTGACAAATCTACAGTCTCTGGTTTTATAGAACTGTTCAATACAGAATTATACATAGTTTCATTAGGCTGACTAATTGGAACATACAATTTTATTGGAAATGACGTTTTATTTGATGATTGATTAAATTTATTTCTAAATTTACTTGTAATGTCATCTGTTTGTATACCAAAGCTATAACCAGCATAATAAATAAGCAACATTAAAAAAGTCGGAATTTTAGCTGAAGGAAAGGTATCTATATCTATAAGATTATATACTTGAATTTTTTTATTTTTTTTTTCCGCCATTTTTGCAGCATTAGCAGACTTCTCAGTTTCATATTTTTCTTGCGCAGCCTCCAGCACCACGTTCGCAGCTTCTAGCTCAGCTTTAATAGAAACCGCCTTACGTTCCTCATCATCCTTTGCCTTTTTTGCTGTTTCTACCTGTTCTGCTGCTTTATTATCATCCGCCGCCGCCTTTGCCACCGCCTCCGCAGCCGCCGTCCCCGCCCCCGCAGCCGCCGCCCCCGCCGCCGCCGTCCCTGCAGCCGCCACCGCCTTCGCCAGCGCTGCTGCCGTTTTAGTCTTCTCAGCCTGTGCCTCATCATATTTTTTTGTCAGTTCGGCTACCAGTTTTTCCATCTTTTCATTTCTTGTAGACAAGAAAGTTGCGTTAAATTGTGCATTAGTTAGCTCTTCCGCTGCCGCCTCAGTGCCTATTGGTTTTATATCAAAGTTCTTTTCAAATAAATATGTATGAGTCCGATTATAATTATACATATCAAATGTTAACAATAAAAAATGTTGAGCTAGAAGCATTAACATATCATTCTTGCTAGTCCAAACATAATGATGGTTTTTATTAGCTCTATACTTAAATAGAGTTCTAATATTTTGCGTATAATCCTGTAAATTATGTAACTCTTTAAGTGTGCTTTTATCATCGATACTATTATAATTAAATATTGAAAAAAACTCAATATCACTCCAAGATGATGTCTTGGCTTTAGTAGTTATTTCAATCACTTCAAAACCACTACCATAACTGCCAATAGTTAAATTTTTTGCAATAGATTGTTCTCCTTTATCTGATGTATATCCAAATGTGTCAATTAAGGTGTTTGAATCAAGTTGTTCATTTGATATTTTGTCTACAGGACTAATGTCAGTTCCATCGAGGGATTTACTACTCAATATGCTATTAAATGTGCTATCAAAATTTCCTAGTGACACTAAATTTTTTTTTACAATAATTTTAGAAATTACATTAAGTTTACCGTAAAACTCTTTAAAATGTTGAGAACCAATTTTTTCACTCGCCATTATATACTATAATATATAAATACAATTATTTTATATATTAAATAATTGTATTTATTTAACACACTATAACACTATTTTATATATCAATACTAATATAACATTCATTAACACTACTTACACTATTTAAACTATCAAAATAATTATTATTATAGTTAATAGTATTAACAAAAAAAGGATTGGTTATATATTGTTGTTTAATATAATTATTAACATCGTGAAAAATGTTATATTTTTCACATATACTAACATAATATAAATTTACATTATATATATATTTATAATAGCTAGCTTGAACGAATGTGTTATTTTCTTGAATAAAAAGCGTAAATATATATTTTCTAAAATACTTATGAAGTAACATAGTACATATAAACAAATCTAATATACTATTATTTAGTTTATAACCATTATTGTGACAAAAATTATATGCGGCAGCGCCAGCACATTCGGTATATGGATATGTGTGTGCGTTATATTTTATAAAGTCGGCAATAAACTTTTCTTTACAAAGTTTAACTTGTTCACTATTTGAATAGTCAATATTTAAATTTTGAACTTCATTAAACATTAAGTTACCTAATTCATATGTATTATTAATATCTGTATAATAAATAAGTTTTTTATAGTTTTCATTCAAATTATTTTCTATTACATAACCAAAATCGTAAATAATGATTTTATATGTACTACTATCACTAGTATCACTAGTAGCATTCACCCTAGTATTCACAGTTTGTTGCCTAAATATTTTCCAATTGGCATCGTGCAAATCTGAATGAACGTATTTACTAAACATATAAATATCTTTGATGAAAAGAGAAAATAAACAAATAATAAGTTGTTTATTATAATTACTAATATTTAGACTTTCAAAAGCCTCGCCTTCAATATATTCCATTATTAAAAAATGCGTACTTTTCATTAGCGGCTTTGGAATCATAATAATTTTATGATTGTAATATTTATTATAAAAATATTCATTATTAGCATATTCATTAATCATATTTATTTGTTTTTTTAAATTAATAAAAAAAGCATCAAAATTAAAAATAGCATCATATTTTTTTAAGCATTTACAGTTAGTAACAAAAAAGCTATACATTTTAAAAAAATATATAGGATAAATAAGTTGATATTCTATTTCGGGATGAACTACTTTAATAGCAACACTAATACATGAGTTTTCACTTTTTTCACTAGTATTATAAGGTGGTTTAATAGTGCCTTTATAAACTTGTGCTATTGAACCAGATTTAATAGTATAATTAGTATCTAGTTCAACAAAATCATCAAACTTGATTCCAAATTCTTCATAAAATAACGATTTTGTATAGTTAATATTATGTACATAACAATTTTCATAATATTTTGAAAAAACTTCACTTATAAACTTAGTATTGTTACTATTATTATTATTTTTAAAAAATAATAATTGATTGTTAGTCCATTGAATTAGTTTAATAATAATACAACCATTTAAGTTAATAGTATAACTCAGAAACAGAATTAACTTATTGCTTGTATTATTAAAACATTTATAATAAAAATAGTTGAGTGCCACACTATTTAGAAACATAATGAAGAAAACAAAATATTTTGTTTTGCAATAATAATCAAAACATAAATTTGCTATAAATTTATAGCAAGTAAAAATGGCTTTTATTATATTACTATTAGTCATCATTAATTTATATATATTAATTAATAGTTATTTATTATTAAATAAGTATAAATAATAATAAATAAATAGTTAATAATATATTAATACTATTATTAATAGTTATGGCAACAGATAATGGTATTGTATTAGAAACTATAAAAATTTCAATTTATAATATAATCGAACAAGAATATAAAAACTATTTAGAAACACACAAATTATTATTAATTGAAAAAAAAGAACTAGAAAAAGTAGTAAATGACTATTATAGCACAAATTCAAAAACCATTAAAAGTAAAATAAGAGAGCTATTAAAGGAAAAATTTGGCAATGACTATAATTCAACATTAGTTGAAAATATATTATTAGATATTTTTCAAGAAAAAGATATTAATGTGCTAAAAATAGTAAATGAACTAGATGCGCTACAAAACAAAAATTTGAAAGACTTTGTATTACCGTTAATAAACAAGAGTTTGAATTTAAATATATCATTAATAGACAATTATATAATTATAAACTCAACTAATCCAAAAGCTATAACAGAGCATACTAGCTTATATGAAAATATAAGTAAATATAAATTTATATATTCAATAAATAATGACTTGTTACATAACTATGAAAATGACGAAAAGATAAACGTTATTAAGAAGCATATAGAGGAAAATACAACAAATAGCATTGCTATACAATGCTATTATTTGAAGGAAGAAGTAAGGTCTTAAATATAAATAATATATTGTATAATATATATATTATATACTATTATAAATATATATATAATATGAAAAATATTACATTATATAAAAAGCACAAAGTGCGTAAAACGCGGGGTAAAAAGCACAAGCCACGTAATAATAGAACTAGAAATAGTCTTACTAGAAGAATTAGAAAAACACAAGTAGGAGGAATATGGGGGATTTAAAACTCGCAATACAACTAGTAATGCATCATCATTAGGTAGGCCTCCAGTAGCACTACAACAATATGACCCCTCTACTATTGCTGAACGGCAAAGGTTATTAGACATGTTTAAACACGAGAATGATATAAGACAAATGTATAATGTAGATTTACAAGAAGAAAAACGTCAATTAGATAATTTTGCAAGACAAAAACAACAGCGTCAAGAAACAAGACTAAATTCTCCTAGTCAACAGACAGAAATTGACAAAGCTTATGAAGATTGGCTCGCTAATCAACCGGCAATTCAAGAAAAAAAAGTAGCACAGAGGAGATTTAGAGAAAAAGAAGAAGGTAAAAACCAATATACTTCGTATAGGCCAAGTGGAGTAGGTTGGATGGGGTGGGAAGCTAATGATCAAGCGAATTGGTTAGAACAGGGCACATCTAGTGATGGTGTGTCGGCGGTTGATTGGCGCGGACAAGGCCAACATTGGCATTAAAATCATGTAGCAATCTTAAAACTATAACAACAAATTAAATAATATGCAAATTTTAAAGAAAAAATTGATAATTAACATTAGCCAATGTTAACTATTAATTATTAATTATTAATTATTAATTATTAATTATTATTTATGGAAATATGTGTTACACGTTTTACAGATACAACTTATAATGAAAATAGAAGTTGGTTGGCTAAAAATAGCGAGTCACAAGGTTGTATATATGGAACACCAGTTAAAATAAAAAATTCTATTTTACCAGATTCAACATTATTAGTAATAGAAATGAACAATACTAAAAATAAAATAGAAGGAATTGGAATTATAAAAAACAATTTAATACCAGAAAATAGAAAACACTATAAAATTTATAGTGATAATAACTACAATCGATTTATATATAAATCGCATTTTAGAATAGACAAAGACGATTTTACAGCCAACGAAAAAGAAGTGCTAACTTCATTAGAGCATTTCTTATTTAAAACGCCATATCACTGTAAAAGAGGACAAGGTATACAAAAAATACCGCTTAAAATAGTAAACAACGAAGAACCTAATTTTGTAAGATTTTTAATAAATATGTATGTTTCAAGAAAACTTCAAGAAAAGAACACAACGCAATAATAATAGTTTAATAGTTTAATAGTTTAATAGTTTAATAGTTTAATAGTTTAATAGTTTAATATTTTATTATTGGTTAAATAATAAAACTAAATAATAAAATTAAATAATAAAACTTAGTATTATATTATGACATCTAATACAAAGTTAACAAATCTCAATACAAATATTGATGATTATAGTATTGAAGAATTATATAATTTACTTGAATTAGAAGAATTTACACGCGAACAAATAATTCTAAGTGTTAATTATTTAACAACAAATGTATTTAATAACAACGAAACAATAAAAGAATTTTTTTTAAATATACAAGACAAGCTTTTAAATTATTTAACAACTTACAATAGTTCTTTTGATAATATGCTACATGCTAACGCAAATAGTAATATAGAAACAAATAATGATGACATGAGTGAAACTAGTGACATAAGTGAAACAAATGATAATCTTAAAGAAGGATTTACTGGCTTAAATATGGAAACAGATCCTATAACCAGCACCCTAACAAATGACACTATACAACCATTAAGTAATTTTGTAATTAGCAATGTATTACGAAAAAAGAAGTTTTATTTTGATACAACGCAAAAACTATATTCAAACGAAGACCCAACAAACTGTAAAATGTATATTCAACGCATAATAAATGTTATAAAAGCAAAACTTATATCATTAACTTGTAAAGTCCCATTATTAATACACACTTCAAAACTAAATAATTTTTTTACAATACAAAAATTTGTAGGATCAGTTTGTGATTTTTCAGCACAAATAATAATAGATGATGGCTATTATGAAGAAAGTGTATCAATGGCTCAAACCATAAATATTAATATACAAAAAAAAGCAAACAGTTTGCTAAGTGAAGATAGCTCTGGCTCCTACTTTTTGAAAGATTTAACTTTTTCCTTTAATTATCTTAATAAAAGTGTATTTGAATTGAGTTATAATCGAGTAAATTATGCTATAACTTCTTATAGCATAGATTTTACATCAACAGCAAACACTTATTATGCATTATCTAATATTTTAGGTTTTACTAGTGCCGCTATTATAAATTCAGATATTATACCTAATACTAATACTAATACTAATACTACAGGAGTACTAACGCTAACCTCACCCAAACCTTATAATACTATAAGTAATAAATTACCATTTTTCTTTTGTTTTGAAGACAATAATTATTCAATAAATAGCAACTATATATGTCAAAAAACAAATATTATACAATCGCGTGTATTAGCAAGAATTGCGCCCCTCACTTGTCCTCAAACATCTAATACGTTATCAACCAAATTTAATGAGTTTAATAGTAATGTATTACTATATAATGGAAGAGTAAATATAGAAAATTTTACAGTAAAAATTATAGATATATATGGAAATATATTATTATCTATTGATAATGATTATTGTTTTGAAATAGAATTTGAATGTGAAGAACTTACTTCTACAACTAATTCTAGCATTGTATTACCAAATATAGTATAATATAGTATAATATAGTATAATATAGTATAAATATAACTTTTTACAACTTTTTTATTATAATATTTTAGTACTATAAATGGTGTGTGCTAATTCTTGTTTGTTTGCTTCAATATTTTTAATTGCCAACATTTATATGATGTTTTCGTGCGTCAACGATACTAATAAATCAGAATTTAAGAATACATTGACAAATAAACAAAAGGCAATTTATGAAAATATAATAAATGAGCGTAAGAATATATATTATGGCGGATTTATTTTAGGCATAGCATTATCATTGTTAGCATTATATATTGGAGAGAACTATTTGTTTTTCATTGATAAAAAAAATAAGGCAACACTTCCAAAAGTGTGCACTGTTGCAAGTATAACATTTATAACAAATTACTTTTTCTATATATTATATCCAAAAACAGATTATATGTTATTACATTTAACAAATAAAGCTCAAATAGAGGGATGGTTGGCTATTTACAAAAAAATGCAATATAAATTTCATTTTGGCTTTGTATTAGGAATAATTGCCATTACAATTTATGCCTATGGTTTTTGTAAATAAATAAATAAATTATTTGTATTTTTATTTATGTTTCTTGGAAGTTCTTTTATGTTTCTTGGAAGTTCTTTTATGTTTCTTGGAAGTTCTTTTATGTTTTTTTGATTTATAACGCATGCCTCCTTTTGTTTGTTTAGCAATTGCATCTCTTACCAGCTGAGATAAACCTGTGCTAAGTTGTCCTTTTTCATATGCGGGTCTTAATTTTTGAATATACAATGAGTTCAATGGATAGCCACCACTCCTCGCACTTTCTATATCAGCTTTTGTATGCTTTATGGTTTCATCTAATGGGTCATAATCGGGATTCATGTGTCCAGTCACCTCATATGCCTCATTATATCTCGCATTACGTGTTGCTTTCTTCAGCTCCATATCTGCTATCTTTATTGCCTCCGCATTCCCAGTTGCATTCGCCTCCGCCGCCCTCTTCTCCGCCGCATGCATCGCTGTTATAGCTTCTTCCGTATCTTTTGCATCCTGTGTCAGACTATTTCCAAAATAACTAATTGTATTTATATATATAAAATATATATAAAATATATATAAATAAAATCTCTAAAGTTTTTATGTTTTATATTTTATGTTTTATGTTTTAATTAATGTAAATATTTCATTACCACAGTCATATTTGTAATCGGCAATTGTTAAACCACATAAAGTAAACAATTGGTGCAGTTCATCAATTTTATAAATGTAATAAAAACGCTCATAAATTGTGCCAAATTTGTTATATAGCACAATATTATTACCATAATTGTTAAAACTACGTCTGGTTTTTTGTGGTTGATTAATAGACCATACAGACAACATTATTTTACCACCAGTTTTAATTAAACGCTTCATTTCTAATAGTGCTTTAACTCTATTTTCTTTGTTTTCTAAATGATGAAATACGGCAATACATATAATAGCATCCGCACTATTAGATTTTAAAGGAATAGAAATCATATTTGCGTTAATAACATTTAACTTTTTAGAGTTACAAAGTTTAACAAAGTTTTCACAATTGTCTATACCTGTAAAATTCAGGTTTATACAATTATTATTTATCATATTACGCCCATTACCACATCCAATATCATAAACATTAGCATTTTGTTTTAAACTATTTAAAAACTCACTAACCCAAGACCATTTATATAAACGACTATTGTCAAAATGGTTAGCAATAGATTCATAAACATCTTTAACATTCTTATTTTCTATACTAGAATCATTAGCACACTCAATAGTAGTCATTGTAATACTAAACACTAAATTAGTCATTGTTTATCAATTTTACTTTTTAATTGTATACTTTTTAATTATATACTTTTTAATTATATTTGTATATAATTATATACTATGCGTTCGCAAAAAAGGAAACAACGCAAATATAAAATGAAATATAAACAAAACGGAGGCTCACTATTTTTTGATAAAATACAAGCACAATTTAATGACACAGTTAGTAACAATCCTAATTATCAAAACATAGCCTCTTTTATTTCAAACCCATCATTTGCAATTACAAATATGAGAGATTTGTTATTTACTAGAGCAACTACTTTTAAAGACGAATTATATTCTCGCGCAAAAGCAAGAATTCAAGGTGTTATATGTAGTGCTGGGGGAACACGCAAATTATCAAAACGCAAAAGACGAAGATTAAAATCTCTCAAAAGTTAAAATTTAAAAGTATAAAAATTATAAAAAATATAAACTATAAACTATAGCTATGTTTTATCCTATAAAATTGAGCGCAAGTTTTTTAAGCATTTTTCAAAATGCTTTAATAATGAATGAATCAATATTAAAGAAAAATCTAGATTTAAAAGACTTCAATCTAGACTTGTCCAACCCTGAAACACTTAAATTATATAAAATGAATTTAGAGTTAAACTACATAAACACTAAAGTAGATTATTTAATATATAAATTAGTATGCTTATTTAACTTTTTATTAAGTAAAAAATTTGACATACAATTATTAAAAACATAAATGTTTTACAAATATTATTTAAAACCATAACATTATACTTATTTAAAATATTATGGTTGCGATTGGTATAGATTTAGGCACTACTTATTCATGTGTTGGAGTGTGGAAAGATGGCAAATGCGAAATTATTGCCAACGACCAAGGCTTAAGAACAACCCCTTCTTATGTTGCTTTTACCGATAATGAACGATTGATTGGAATTGCTGCGAAAAATCAAGCATCGCAAAATCCAGTAAATACTATTTTTGATGCAAAGCGTCTTATTGGGCGAATTTTTAGCGACCAGTCTACACAAAATGACATTAAACATTTTCCGTTTAAAGTAATTGATAAAAATAACAAACCACTTATTGAGGCAACCTATAAAGGCGAACTTAAGGAGTTCCAACCAGAAGAAATATCCTCAATGATTTTAGTAAAAATGAAAGAAACAGCGGAAGCATATTTAGGAAAACCAGTAACAGGAGCGGTCATTACTGTTCCAGCTTATTTTAATGATTCACAGCGTCAGTCTACAAAAGACGCGGGTGCTATTGCTGGTCTAAATGTGCTACGTATAATTAATGAACCAACTGCGGCAGCCATCGCATATGGTCTAGAGCAAGTAAAAGACTCTAAAGAAAAGCACGTTTTAATTTATGATTTAGGCGGTGGAACATTTGATGTAACGATTTTAAGCATTGAAGACGGGGTTTTTGAGGTAAAGGCAACAGCGGGTGATACGCGGCTAGGAGGCGAAGATTTTGATACGCGTTTAGTTCAACATTTTGTTCAAGATTTTAAACGTAAGCACAAAAAGGATGTAAGCGAAAATAAGCGGGCATTAAGTCGTTTAAAATCTTCGTGTGAAAATCTAAAGAAGACCTTATCCTCTTCAACGCAAGCAACGCTAGAAATTGATAGTCTATTTGAAGGTATAGACTATATTAGCACTATTACACGAGCCCGATTTGAAGAATTATGTAGCGATTTGTTTAGAAAAACATTTGAACCTGTAGAACAAGTTATTAAGGACAGTGGTCTAAGTAAGTCATCGATTGATGAGGTAATTTTAGTAGGTGGTTCAACTCGCATTCCCAAAATTCAGTCTCAGTTAAGTGATTTTTTCAACGGCAAAGCACTTAATAAATCAATTAATCCAGATGAAGCTGTCGCATATGGTGCCGCGGTACAGGCTGCGCTACTTTCTGGAGTCAAAGATAGCAAAATTGATGATTTATTATTACTTGATGTTGCGCCATTATCGCTAGGAGTTGAAACAAGCGGAGGCGTTATGACAAATATTATTGAGCGTAATAGCACAATTCCTACAAAAAAGTCACAAACCTTTAGCACGTATGCCGATAATCAGCCAGCAGTAACTGTTCGTGTTTTTGAAGGAGAACGACAATTTACAAAAGACAATAATAAGTTAGGCGAATTTACGCTTCATGGAATTCCACCGATGCCTCGTGGTGTTCCGCAAATTGAAATTAGTTATGATTTAGACGCAAACGGTATATTAACTGTTTCCGCTTCTGAAAAATCAACAGGTAAATCTGATAGTATTAAAGTAACAAATGATAAAGGACGCCTAAGCAAAGAAGATATTGATAAGATGTTGGCCGATGCCGAGAGATATAAAGAAGATGATGCATTAGCAAAACAAACAATTGAAGCGCGTGTTAATTACGAAAATCAGTTATATCAATTTAAGTCTTCTTTAAATGACGAAAAGCTGACTTCTAGTATTGAAGAGAGCACAAAGCTAGAATTATTACAAACAGTAGAGCAAGCTATGTCTTGGATTGAGAGAAATCAACAAGCAACAAAAGAAGAATATATTAGCAAATTACAAGAGCTATTAAGTGCGATGAAACCGTTACAAGATGTAATGATGGGAGGACAAATGCCTAACGAAGAACCAACTACAAAAGAATCAGCACCTAAAGAACCAACTATTGCTGACGTGGATTAAAACCTTGAATCTTAAACCTAAAAAATTGATTACCGTTATTATATTAATAAGTTAACTAATATAATAATAAGTATATATATATAGTTAATATATGAAACGTGTTAAATCCGCACCGGCCAATATTGCCGAAATGGTTAATAGAAAAAAACCAGTCCCATTAAGCAGCGCTTCAAATTTAGTCTTACTTTGCAAAACACAAGACCAATACCAAAACCAAGAAAATCAAGAAAACCAAGAAAATCAAGAAAATCAAGAAAACCAAGAAAACCAAGAAAACCAAGAAAATCAAGAAAACCAAGAAAAACAAGAAAACCAAGAAAACCAAGAAAACCAACAAACACAAACACAAGAAAACCAACAAACAATTTTATCAAAGCCAAAAATCTCTTTAACACCCTTTAAAACTCAAAAAAATATTGAAAAAACAGTACATAGTGTTATGTTGGACTATATTGGAGATAAACAAGTATTAAATACAAACGACGAAGGTGTATTGCTAATTAGTATAATGTATTATACTATATGTGAAAAAACATTTACAAAAAAAAATCTAAATGAGTTTATGCTATTTCTTATACAAATTTTTATAAAATATTTATTTACACATAAATTACATAATTATTATATTGACCATAGTGAAGAAATCAATGCTAAAATAGCAATGCTACATCATAGCATACATATATTTTAACATAATACACAAATCTCTCCATCTTCATTGGTATAAGACAATTTTTTTAATTTATAATTTTTGCGCTTCAAAGTAAAATTAATAGCGTTAATACAATTTAAGCAAGGTTTAGCATTCATTAAATTGCTGCCACTATTATTTGTGCGAAACACCAACAAATTAATGGGAACAACTTTTTCGGATTTTTTAAGACGATTTATACAATCTACTTCTGCATGAATACAATCTTTATTTTCTTTAGATGCTTTATTATTCATATTATATTGATTAACGCCAAACGCGTAAAACACACTGATACTTTAACTTAGGCGAGAACGCTACGCATCCAATTTTTGCCTTACCATTGTCCTTATTTTCAATTAGCGCACGCAATGGAACATAAGTATTCAAAATATTACGCAAAGCCATATTATATTATATTATATTATTAATATACTATAATAGTACTAAAGTATATTAATAAATCATCAATTTTTTTTATTGAAAAAGAGGATTTGGTATATTTCTTGTAACAAATGTGTGCTGGTGTGTTACACCATTAATAACTTCTGTTATATTTTCCACACGTTGTCCATTAACAAAACAAACACTTGTTGAACGCATTACTCCTGGATTAAAACCAGGACCAAGATTAATTCCAAAACCACCCAGATTTATATGAACTTGTTGCCCCTGCCCATGTCCTTGCGCATGATGCATATTCATATCTCTAAAAATTTGATTAAATAATTCATTTGGATCAACAAAACCACGTCCAAAGCCAGGACCAAACCCATGCCCTTCGTTTGCTTTATGTAATTTATCAGGATTCATTAATAAATCATATGCTTCGGCAAGTTCTTTGAATTTTGTTTCGGCAGCTTGTTTTTCCTCGGCACTAGCACTTGGGTCTTGTTTATCTGGATGATATTTTAATGCCAACTTTTTATATGCCTTTTTAATATCATCTTGCGAAGCGCCATCTTCAATATTTAAAATAGAGAGACATCTATTTTTATCCATTATAAATTATAAAGTATAAATTTATATATTATATTAAAATATAAGTTTATATATTATTTTATATTATTTTAAAAATATTATAAATAATAATATTAAAAAATAGAAAAATTGAATATACTTTTTATTTTTTAAATTTTTAACTATTAGTTAATTTTGATGTATAGCTCAATGTTTAACGTATTATTTTCATATATTAATTCATATATTAACACACTCATTACTAATGTTGCTGACTTATATAATAATTATGCTATTGAAAAGTATGGCAATGTTTTAGAATATATTCCGCAAGAGCAAATTAAAATTAGTAGTCAGCAATTTGATTTAACCAATAACTTGATTACAACACTAAGTTCGTTTTGTAAAGAACACGTAGTCAATAGTTCAAAAAAAGTTATTGTGTCATTATCAGGCGGCGTTGATTCAATGGTGTTAACTACTATTTTAAAATTATTGGGCTATAATGTAATTTGCGGCCATATTAATTATAATAATCGAAACGAAACATATGAAGAGCAAGAGTTTATTGAAAAGTGGTGCTATTATAACTCTATTAAGTTATATGTTAAATCAGTAACACATATTAAGCGCGCCGAGTCAAATCGTAACGAATATGAAGCAATTACAAAAAAGATTAGATTTGATTTTTATAAAGAAATTATGTTAAATGAAGGACAGTCAATGATTTTATTAGGTCATCATAAAGATGATGTATTAGAAAACATATTTGCTAATATTTGCCGAGGACGTAATATTCTTGACTTGGCTGTAATCAAGCATAGTTGTATTTTAGACAACGTGCATATTATGCGACCAATGCTTGACTTCTATAAAGCTAGTATATATGATTTTGCGAAGCATTATCAAGTTCCATATTTTAAAGACAGCACTCCACATTGGTCTATTCGTGGTAAATATCGCAATAAAATTCATCCACAACTAGAAGACGCATTTCCATCATTAAAATCTAATTTAATGGAATTAAGTAGCCAATCAACAATGTGGAACACATTAGTTCAAGAACAGATTATTGAACCATTTTTAAAGACAGTTAATTATAGCGAAAATAAGTGCGTGTTTAATATTGAAAAATACAAAGATTATCCGCATTGCTTTTGGAATATTGTTTTAATGAAACTGTTTTACAATTATGGAAAACACTGTCCTTCAAAACGCGCAGTTCAAGTATTTAGTGCAGCTATTAAATCTAAAAATAATGGCTATATTTCCTTAACACATGATAGTTTATGTAAAAGCAAGAATTATGAACTAACTATTGAATTCTTGCAAAAAGAATAAGTATAATCTTTAATCTATAGAAGAAATAAAAATATAATTTATACAGATTATAAAAATATAATTTATATAGATTATAAATTATAGATTATAAATTATATTATACTAGCAACTAACATGCCATTAGCTTTAAAAAGAATAATAAAAGAGTTATCAAACATTAATGATAAAGACTATTTAGAACATACTAACTATTCACGCGAATTTAAAAACTATTTAGGTTCTTTAACAATTTTTTTAACTAATATAAACAATGACCCTAGTGCTAACCATTTAGTTATTAAAGAAAAAGACAAACTATTTTTAGAATTAAGTATACCACAAACATATCCATTTAAGTCATATAAAGTAGTAAATTACAGTAGCGCTAGCGCTAGCGCTAATAATACACTATGTTATTATAAATATATGAATAATGTATCAGCTAAAATAGCTAATTATGATAAAAGCATAATTGCATTTTTTTATAAAACAATGTATAATTGTGAGCATTATTTTTTAACGCTTAAAAAATATGATTGCTATTGTTGCTCCTCAATAATGTGCTCTAATTTATGGTGTCCAGCATATACATTTGTTAATATTATTTTGGAACATTTAGAAATTAGTTTTATAGACCGTTATAGCTCACCTATAAATTATAAATATTTAGTGTCTATTTACAATGGTATTTTTTCAAGATTAGCACCAGAAATTATTGATCTTATAATAAGTTATTTGTAAGTTAAAAATTGTATGCTAATTTATATAGTATATATATATATTATATACTATATATACTAATGTCTACTACGGACATTACTATGGATCCAAAAGCTAGTGATGATGTTGATCTTGCTCTGAATCCACAAGCTAGTGTTGCTATGGATGTTGATGATAGTAAGATGAGCGTGAGCGAACAACTTACTAAGGTAGCTAACTATGCCATAAAGGTACTTGAATATGCTAAGACGCTAGGGTTAGAGGCAAAAACAATAAAAAAAATAGAACAACTTTCCAACCTTATAGATATAACAGACGGCGATAATCCATTCTACATGGTAGCATTATTACTAAAAATATGTAAAGCTATTGGAGAATTCATGGACCTATTGGGTCAATCAGATGATAGTTATTTTGGTTATAAACATAATAATAGTACTAGAAATAATGGTATTAATCATCCAATACAAAAAATTATAGATGAGCTTAGGGCAATCCTTAGTGGTCCTAAAGATAATAAGTATGCAAAAAGACAAGAACGTTTTGATTTTTTTAAGGCATTTGCCCCAGATGGCAAAGACTCGGATACTATTATACTAAGAAAATATTTCAATATACTGTTTTCTAAAATGTGTAATTATTTGAATGGTGGAAAAAAAACATTTATTAATGGCAAATTTATTTTTTCAGGAAACGAGCAATATTCAGCAAAAATTGTGATAACAGCTTCTGGAGGTAATTTGATTACAATTTATGCACAATTAGTACAATATTACTTAACACCAGAACCAAAAAAAAAAAATAAAGCTTTTGAAGAAATAATAACTGCTTTTGAAGAATATAGTGGTTTTAAAAGACCTTCAGAAATTAAAGGTAAGATAGAAGCATATGTTAAAGACACACAGGTGCTAGCATATGATGATGTTAGTAAAAAACAAAAAAATGTATATTTAGCAGAACAAATTAAAACAATGAGTAATAAATCATTTTCTGATTTAGATACAAAAATAGGAGCAAATAAAGATGATACTAGACCAACGGCCAATGATGATCCTAAAAACCTATCTGATGAAGTTCAATTTTCATTGTTAAGAGCAAAAATAGAAAAACTATGTAACATTAATAGTCTAACCAAGCTTCTACAATCTGAGTCTCGTTTTGATCTACTCGCAAACAATCATGAGGCATTGCAAGCCATAAGAAAAGAAAATGAAACAAGGTGGCAAGCCTCTTGCCATGCTATTGCTACAAAAAACCCACATATTGGCTTTGATGCTTCAATTGTTGCTGCTTTATATCCTGGACAGATGAAAGAGGATTATTTAAATAGTTTAGAAGATCAATTGACTATATTGGAAGATGAATTAAGGCTTGAATCAATAATACAAGATATGATTATAGAATACACATTAATTAGTGATCCAACAGAGGTAGATAGCCAATCAGCCAAAGAAAAGAGACAAATAATCGAAAGCATTACAGAAATGAAAAGGTGTCTTAAGTATTTGTTAAGTCTTTCAATAAGAAAGGATGCAAATGATAAAGCTACAGCTAGTAATATTGCTACTATGAGTGATTTAATATTAGCGAAGGTTTTGCTGGAGCAGGCTGATGCTATAAAAACCAATAACACTCATTTAAAAAAAGCAGAGATGGAAGTAAAAAACATACAGAAAGAAATAAAAACTACAGAAAATATGATAGAAAAATGGAGGTTAAAAAAAACAACTAATAGGGGAAATGAAATTAAAGAACAAAATATAGCACAGTTAGAAGAACAGTTAGTTAAATATAAAGCAAGTTTTATTGAAGCAGACGCTAAAGCTAAAAATTATAAAAGTGAGCAAATAGAGCTTAATGAAAAACATAGAACTCAATTAGATAATATACCAAGTAGAAGTGAACAATTTATTGAATTAATAAGAAACATATCAATTGTAGCGAATGAGGCTATAGAACAGCTACTTATATCATCGGAATGTACTTGGAAAAATATAGACGAGTGTTTTGCTACTATACATACAATGATGACTGTACCAATTGGTGGGTCAGGTCTAACAGTTATAGACCTACAAACTAAAGTATTAAGTAGGCTACTTATTGATAAAGATGGAAGAATAAAAATTAGTGAGATGTTAAGAGCCATTGAACGGTCAGATACTAATTCAACATTAGGCGCTAGCAGTACAACTACACAATTTAGTAATATACCCGATGATGAAAAACATAGCGATACTGATATTATGCGAAAGATTCAAACTATATTGGAAGAAGTACTACCAAAGCATCCTAACGGAATACGTGCATTAGCAATAGTAATAGGTAAAGATACTAGTCCAGTTGTCTCACAAGGTGATAGTAGTTCAAGTAGTGGATCTCAAATGTCGGATGGCCCAGGTGTATTACCACAATCTTCACAATCTTCACAATCTTCACTGGGTTTACATTTAGAACCACGACTTGTAAAATTAGACTCGGCACAATCTACAAGTTCACATATACCATTTTTTGGAGATAACTTAAAGATATTAAATTCTGCCGAGCTGTCTGAAGGGAGTTCTCAGGGCTCATTACAATCAATAGTATCAAGTCTACCTAGTATATCAGAAGCTGACGAATTTATTGAAGGACTAAGCAAGTATATGTTCAGACCAAAACAGCAGGCTAAAGCACCATATGAACCAAACAGTAAATATCGAAAGCGTGGACGAATTATTACAGTGGCAAGTCAGATTTTGAACGAAGCAAGGAAAACTAAGAGGAAGAGGATGAGGATGGTAACGATAATGGAAGGAGGGACGGCATTGGAATACAAAGATAATATAAAATTGTCTACTAAAAAGAAGAAGTTTGGTAGCAATAAAACTAAGAAACCAAAAAAGTATAGAAAATCTAGAAAATCTAGAAAATCAAAGAAACATAGAAAACAAATATAAAAATAAGTTTCGCAAATCAAATATTTAAATAAAAACTTAAATTGCGAAAACCATTTAAAGTGTTAAGGCTATATTATATAGCACTATGGCACCAATTATTATTAGTAATAGTAAAATTCTCTCTTTTTTCGAGCAACGACCTGAAATGGATGTAGAAGCTACATTATTAAAATTTATAGATATTATGGAAACACTTCAAGAGTCTATGAATAAAACATTAACAAATAGTAGTGTATTAGAAATCTTAGATAATTTGAAAACTATGAATACTAAATTTGAACGCAGT
>Ga0194129_10002227_pt1 | contig 29552 bp, 29 predicted proteins | sample TA2KigCa35mmetaG_FD_150862 | JGI IMG/M metagenome (GOLD analysis project Ga0194129, IMG submission 150862) | Freshwater microbial communities from Lake Tanganyika, Tanzania - TA2015038 Kigoma Deep Cast 35m | ecosystem: Environmental > Aquatic > Freshwater > Lake | place: Tanzania: Lake...
ATTGATGAGCGAGGAACGGCGCTTGATACCGTGGACCTCGTAACCCTTAGCCAGCAGGTATTCGGCCAGGTAAGAACCGTCTTGACCGGTGATACCGGTAATCAGTGCTTTGCGGGGAGTCATGGGTCTATGTGGTTTTAGGGAGGCTGTTCAAAGAAAACTAAAGGAAGGCTGCCGACGAATTGTCGTTGGTTTTGGTCACCGTCGGTTCTCGGCGTTCTTTGTCCAGGTGATTGAAGCGTGAATTGTTGGAGATGAATTCCGGGATATGCTTTTTGAGGGTGGCGACCAAATGGTAATCATCCCCGGACAGGAGGGCGTCTCGGAGTTCCGCCAAGGCATCGTTGGCCTCATCGTAAGAGGCAGATCGAACGCGGGCCACCAAGATTTTGGGATGATGGGTAGGCAAGGTATTTTCTTCGCCCGCCAGCAATTCCTCGTAGAGCTTCTCGCCGGGCCGAAGACCGGTGTATTTGATGGCGATGTCCTTGCCGGGTTGTAGGCCCGATAAGCGGATCATTTGATGGGCCAAATCTGCAATCTTGACCGGCTCCCCCATATCAAAGACATAAATTTCTCCCCCCAGCCCCATGGTTGCGGCCTCCAAGACCAATTGACACGCCTCGGGAATGGTCATGAAATAGCGGGTGATTTCGGGGTGGGTGACCGTTATCGGACCCCCGGCCTGCATTTGCCGTTTGAAGAGAGGAATCACCGAGCCGTTGGATCCTAACACATTTCCAAATCGGGTGGTTACCACTTCCATGGGGCGTTCGAAACCCGGGGCGTCGGCCATGGCTTGGGCGATGATTTCGGCCATGCGCTTGGAGGCACCCATTACGTTGGTGGGGTTCACAGCTTTGTCGGTGCTGATCATCACAAATTTGCCTACCGCGTACTCGCGGGCCAAATGCAAGAGTGAAGAAGTTCCTAACACATTGACTCGCACCGCCTCTATTGGGTTTTCTTCCATCAGGGGCACATGTTTGTAGGCCGCTGCATGAAAGATTATTTGGGGCCGATGTCGGCGTAGGATATAGCGCATTCGCTTAGTGTCGGTAATGTCCGCCACATAAAAATGCAGAGAACCTTGGCCCGCTTTTATGCTGCGTTGCGCCAGATTCAATTGCAAATCGTACAAAGGGGTTTCGGCCTGGTCCACCAGGATGAGTTGGGCCGGGTCGTAGTGCATCAATTGTTGAACCAATTCAGAACCGATGGACCCGGCCGCCCCGGTAACAAGAACTACCTTTTCGCGAACTAATCGGCTCACCTCGGAATTACTCAGGTTAATCGGATCGCGCTGCAGCAGTTCCTCAATAGCGACCGGAGCGATTTGTCGGATTGACAATTCCCCGTTGATCCATTGTTGCAGGGGCGGGACCACCTTGACTTGAATGTTACGACTCATGCAGAGGTTCACAATTATTTTCTTGCGGCGAGGTTCGATGTTCTGAATGGACACAATAAGCTCTTGTATACCGTGGTCATCCAAGAAATCGGTGTTCAGAATGGAGCCGTGGTAGATTGGAATCCCCTCGATGCTTTTGTTCTGCATGCGGTCATCGTCGTCCAAGAAGGCTATAATCTTGTTCTGAACGCGGTTATCCCTAGCGAGGACATGGAGGGTCATGCGCCCGGAGGAGCCCGCCCCGTAGATCAAGACTTTGCGCAGGGGACGATTTTTGTTATTGAAGCGGTTGAAGAGACTCTTGAACACAAAACGACTCCAGATCATCGCGAAGGAGAGAAGGAGAAAATGCGTCAAAATGAGCGAGGCCGACAGGTTAAAAGGGGTGTCCAAATTCCCACTCTGCACCTGGGTCACCATATGTATCGCCAACAGAATGCTGGCGGCCGCGGTATTCGCCCAGAGAATACGAGAGGCATCGGCAATGGAGGTGTGGCGTATGATCCCCACAAAGGAGCGAAACATCAAGAAGGAAATGCCGTATAACAACAAGACCACCGCAGACCTTTCCATGAGGGGAAAAAAGGTCCATTCTGGTTCGATTTGGAAATCACCTAACAAAAGCACCGATACCCAGAAACTCAAATACACCAAGGTCATATCAATGGCGTATACCGTCCAACGGGAAATCACGTTACGGGAATACCAGTCAAGAATTCTTCGGCTAATTTTCATGGTTGTTCTTGGATTAATTGAATTAAATCACCGACGCTGTTTAGGCGCCGAAAATCTTCGGCACTCCTAACAGTGGCAGTTTCTGACAATCGGGCAAAGATTACTAGTTTAGCCATAGAATCCCAATAAACCAAATTGTTTAGTAAATAATCTGCGTTGTAAGCGTTCAAATCCTCTTGGAGGACCTCGTTCAGGAAGGCCAACCAGTCATGACGGTTCATGGGGTTCTGCATCATCGGGCTTGGGGCAAAGCCGGCACGCCCATCCACAGGGTACCGGGAGCACTCAAGTTGGCATGGGACATGAGGCAGGCATGGGGGCCCAAATGCTGGCGGTTTCCGAGCTTCTTGGCTTGGAGGATGGAGGAATGCAGGGCTAAGAGGTTCGCATCCCCTACCACCACCTCCCCGGCCAAAGCAACTTGCGGCATGAAGGCATTCAGAGAACCGATGCGGACCCCGTGCCCCACCGTCACCCCGTGGTTGAAACTGTTGAAATTCCCCATCGCAATGTCCGTGGTGAACCAACCCCCGCCCTGGATCACATTCCCCTGACCCATGCGCAGTTCTTCGGACTCCACTTGAACCGTACGGTGAACGATGTTCGGAAATTCAAAGCGTTCGATGTTACAATCCAAGGTCTTCAAAATGGCTTCCTTTATTTCCGGCAAGAAGGTTCCCATCAAGAGCGCAGTGCCGGCTGGCAAATCCGCTGCGGCACCGATGGGGCCTCGGTATGTTGCGGAGGAGGCTTCGGGATGTGGTGGGCTGTCGTCAAAATACCCGGCGTAGCGATATTCCTCCGAAGCGTACGAATGACGCAGAAGCTGAATCAGCTCGGGGCCAAAACCCCCCATCCCCAAGATATAGATTGCTCTCAAAACAACGATTGAATGATGCGGACCACCGAGTCCAAGTCCCCTTGGGTCAGGTTAGAGCCGGAAGGCAAACACAGCCCCTGATCAAAAAGTTCCTCGGCAATACCGCCTCCGTAAAAAGGGGACTCCGCAAAGACCGGCTGCAGGTGCATCGGCTTCCACAAGGGCCTGGATTCGATATTATCCCGCTCCAGGGCCATACGCAGATCCTCCCGGGTGATTCCCCCGCTGAGGGCCGGATCCAGGGTGATGGTCGTCAACCATCGGTTGGAGTACGAATCCGAGGCTTCCTCTTGCCAGCCAATCCCAGGCAGGGATCCCAATTGTTCACGGTAATAGGTATAATGGGCCCGACGAGCCTGGACTCTAGCGTCCAAGACCTCCATCTGGCCTCGACCAATTCCCGCTAACACATTGCTCATTCGGTAATTGTACCCGATCTGGGAATGCTGGTAATGCGGAGCAGCGTCTCGGGCTTGGGTCGACAGAAAGCGTGCTTGGCAAATCCAATCTTCGTGGTTGGACAAGAGGGCTCCGCCGCCGGAGGTGGTGATGATTTTGTTCCCGTTAAAACTTAGGATGCTCAGATCCGCCAAGGAACCGCAGGCTTGGTTCCTGTACCGTGAACCCAAAGCCTCGGCTGCGTCTTCGATGAGGGGAATCTCGTATTGTTGGCAAATCTGTTGAATGCGATCCATCTGCGCGGGCATTCCGTACAAATGCACGGCAATCACCGCTGCCGGCTTGGATCCCCTGCTCGCCATACGATCATCGATGGCTACCTGCAGGGCCTCGGGGTCCAGGTTCCAGGTTTGCCTTTCGGAATCCACAAACACGGGGATTGCTCCTTGGTAAACGATGGGATTGGCCGAAGCCGAGAAGGTCATGCTCTGGCAGAGAACTTCATCGCCGGCCTTGACCCCCACGAGGATTAGGGCCAAATGCAGGGCCGCCGTTCCGCTGCTCAGCGCAGCCGCATGGTCCACCCCACAAAAAGTTGCCAAGTCTTTTTCGAAACCGTCCACATGCGGGCCCAGGGGGGCAATCCAATTGGTCGCAAAGGCTTCCTGCACATAGCGCAGTTCGTTATCGCCCATGTGCGGGGAGGAGAGCCAGATTTTGGGATTCATCGCGTGGATTTAGGAGCAATGGAATGCTGGTAATACAGGGCCGGGATAAGGAGCATCAACAAAACCGGATTCATAACCAAGCGATGCAAATAACTCAAGGCGATATGCTGGGAGGGTGGCAGGAGCCAAAGCCCCATGTAATACAGGGGCAACAAGAAGCCCAAACCGAACCACATGATCCACCAACCCAATCGAACGTAGGACGTCTTAGCAAACAAAGCATAGATAATACCCAAAGCCGCCATGTCGTTGACCAAATAGCGAAGCACCTTGTTGAGAATGGCCGAGGAGGAGAGCGCTGATTCCGTCGCGGCCACGGCTTGACCGCTCGTCAGGAGTTGGGTCCATGAAAGATCCCGGTAATGGTACGAAGCCACCAGAATTCCTCCCATGGCCAAGAATAGTATACCTCTACTGAGCTTTTTCATTCTCTGGTTTAATTATGCCAAGACGCGTCCAGAGTATCCATAACACGAGAACCAAGAGATAGATGGAGCCGGTAAAAAGATTCTTCTGCACCGAATACCAAGAGCCGTCGCTGTGATGAATAATCAAGGCCAAAACCGCCACACGGATAACATTGAAAGCATGAATGGCCACAATCCCCCAGGCCACAAAGATTCCTTTGCGTTTGGACCATGGACCAAAGGCCAACACAAAGGCCAGAAACAAAATCATCACCGAGAGGCCGTTGCAACCCTCGATGACTTTGACTTTGGCGATGCCGTCGATCAATACCCGTTCTTCCTGATAACCGGGGCTGTGCTCCGATAGCGCCGTATAACCCACTGCCCTTAGAGCCAAAGCGGCATGTTCCCCTAGGATGCGGGACATGGGATCCACCTGGGCCCCGCTGCGTTGGAGGTAACCTTGGTACGCCAGGCTCATCCCCGCATAGACCGCCAAGAAGATCAACAAGAAGCGCAACGCCGGTCGGAACTCCTCCAGCCATGCAGGAAGGAAGCGGGCAAACAAATCTTTCATTGGGGGATGGAACTTTTGAGGCGGGTGTTCATGGCGCTGTTTTGATGAAATCGGTAACGAACCGGACGATAGGGAGCCTCCAGCAAGGCCGACAAACGCTGTCGGGTGCTTTGCTCCCAGGCAAGGGGATCGGCCTCGCTGTGCAACCATAGATCCACCTCCAGAACCTTGCCCATCATGGGATGGTCCGGGGTGGATACCGAGGCCTGCAGAACCGATGAATCATTCCGAAGGGCATTCAAAGTTATCAAAGGATCCACCAACACTCCCCCCACCTTGATGCGGTCTTGGTGACGACCCAGGTAACGAAGGGTGCCCTCCGTCAAAGCTTCGGCCCGGTCCCCCGTGGCGATCCATGCCCCGTTGGGGGCTTGGACCCAAAGTTCTTGTCCCTTCAATTTCCAAGGGAATAGGGGCTTCCATACCCCCGGTTGCTGGCCCGAGGCCATGGGAAGGATGCCCGCTTCGGTGCTGCCGTAGGTTTCTTTCCAACGGATCTGGGGTTGCAGGGTGGCGATTTGGTCCCGCAAGGCGGGGGCCATGGCCTCTGCACCATAAGTAATCAAACGCAGATGGGGCCAGGTTTGATCAAAGAAACCGGCCTGCCATAAGCCAAAGAGATGGGCAGGGGTGGTGGGCAGGGTCTGTATGCGATGCTGCACCATAGCTGTCCTAAGATTATCGATATGCGAAGGCTCGACCCGAACTAGATGGATTCCACGGCTCAAGGCATAGAACAGGGTATGTAATCCCCCGATATGGTCCGGAGCCATGAGCCATGCCATGGCACCGCTGTTCCTGGCCCGACGCAGAGGGTATCGCATCCACCAATCGGACCATCGGTGGGCCACCCAACGCACTTGTCCGGTGGAGCCGCTGGTGCTCAAGTGAAGGGAGCCTTGGCTCAAGTCTTCCGCAGGGTCATGCCCGATACGAAGGAATTGACCGTGGGCGGCCGATCGTAACAACGAAAGCACATAATCCTTTATGGGTTGATCGCCCGGGTACAGGGTATCCGCATACGGAGATGTGTTATCGTCCAATGCCCTCGCCAAATGCGCATAGGACAGGTTTCCTTCTGTTGTACTCAACCATGGAGCCTGACCCAGGGCCCTAGTATGGGCTATCAACGATTCAACGACAGGCACGGGAATAGACGATGACACCGGTGCTATGATCTTGATACCAAGATTGAATTTGGAGGTACAGTTCTTCAGGGGTGGTGAGAGTGGATGGATCTAAGCGATCTAGGGCCTCTTGTTGGGCGGTGGCAGGCACCGTTCGCCACAGAGGGGTATCCACAGGGCCGGGGGCCAGGCAATTGACCGCGATGCCCATGGGGGCAAGTTCCTTGGCTGCCTGCCGGGTGAGCTGTTCGTTCGCGGCTTTCATGACGGCGTAGGGTGTTTCGCCGGCCAAGACTAGGGGAACCGCCACGGTGCTGAACAAAACAATCATGGGGCGGGGGCTGGCTGGCAGGTCCTCTCCCTGGCTGGATTCCGCAGACGAAGACAACCGTGGCATCAACCTCGGAAAATCACGGACCAATCGGCAGGCGGCCCGGAGGTTCAATTGCCATTGCTGTTCCCAAGCCGTGTCACTGAGGAGCAGCATGGGTTGGATGGCAGCCTGCCCGGCGGCATGGATCAGGAGGTGCCAAGGGGCCCGAGACCTCAGTTCCTGCAGGGCCTCTTGGTAGAATTGATCATCGCAGAGGTCCACGGCCACGGCTTGGACCCCGGCGGGAGCCGTACCTCTACGGGACCAGCCCGTCACCTCCCAACCGTCCTGGACCAACCTGGAGGCGATGGCCGCACCGATGCCTGAGGAGGACCCGGTAACTAGGGCGCGTCGTGGTATCGTGGTATCGTGGAGGGTCAAGATGCAGGGGATTCATCCAACCTGGCCTGCAGGTAAGCGGCCATGGCGGGTAAGGTGCGGAAAGGGGAAAGAACAGAGGCCAGGCCTTGGTGATCGGCCAAGACCAAGTTTCGTTGGTAATCGCGGAAGAGGGCGTCCTCGATGTGCATGATAAAGTCCACCAAAGCAAAGGAGTCCAAGCCTCCTTGACCGTAGAGCGGCTGTCCCAAGTTGGGGTCATCGGCCATACCGCGCAGAATGCGGTAGGTTCTATACTCCTGTTCCAGCCAGGGGTAACAATCGACCATCGGGATGCAATTCGTGTACAGGATAAATGCGGGTTTGGGAAAGATCCGCAAGGTGAAAACCCCATTGAAATCCGGAACCAAAACCGACCAGCATGGCGCGTTCCAGTTCGGGATGCGCCGCGCCAGGAAAACAATGCGATAGCAGGATCCCCAAACTGGCCGAACCGGTATTGCCGTAGCCTTCCAATGCCGAAGGGACTCGCATGGGATCCAGGTCCAAGGTCCGTTGCATGTACTGGAGCACGGTGCCCCCTGCTTGATGAAAGAGCCAGGTGCTAATGGCGGCCTTGGTCAGGTTCTGTTCTTGCATAAAGGACTTCAAACGTGGTACCACTTCCCTGACAGCAAATTCAAAGACGGCCAAACCGTCCATCCGCAAACAACCTGCGTGATCGGTGGCCAGAGACTTGGTCTGATCAGGAATGGTCCCCAATCCAAATGCCCCCTGAGCTTTGGTTGAATCGGAATCTTGGTGCAACCACCAGAGGGTAGCGCCGTCCCCAAACAGAGTCTTGGTGCTGCGATCTGCGGGGTCCATGAGCCGGCTATGGGTTTCGGCGGCAACCAAGAGGACATGTCTGCAACCGGGCTCTCGCAGAAGCATCTGGGCCTGGTACAAGCCCCAAACCAATCCAGCACAGCCGTGGGACAAATCCCAACACTGGATGCTCTGATTCCATCCCATGGCCCCGGCCAATAGGGCTGCATTGCCCGGCACACGATGCGCTGGCGTTTGGGTCACGAAAATCACCGCATCCGGAACTTCTTCATCCTTGCTGAGGCCTTGTTGCAAAGCCGCCACAGCCAAATCCAAGGTGGAACAAGGAGAGCTTCGAAGCGAGGTTAAGCCGGTATGCTTCTCGCTTTGGTCGCTCTCCTTCAGTAAGCCTTCGGCTAGCCAATCAATTTGCCTTTGACTAGTGGATGGGACCACAGATGAAATAGCACTAATCCTCAAAATTGGTGGTTTGGTTTCAAAGAAAACTTATGGAATATGGTAAAATAAGTAATCAGAAAATGGCCTTTTAACAAAAAAATTCATTTATATCTTAACAAAAAAAACAATTTTCCAGATGCCTCTATAATAATAGTTAACTCAGATTATGCCGTAATTAATTTATAGCTAAACTTTAGTTTTAATCACACGATCTCCAAAACCTCTACCTAATAAAGTGAGAAAAATATATTTAAAATAACTTTTTATTCCAAAATTTTGAATCATTTCAGCATCAGTTACAGCAAGCAATTTTGGCTTTGACATATCAATTTTTTTAACTTGAGAAAGTCCTGTTATGCCAGGTCGTACAGAATAAACGCCTCTATCACTACGTTCGGCAATAAGCTCATCTTGGCCAAATAAGTTTGGTCGGGGGCCCACAAAACTCATATCACCTTTAATGACATTTACTAGTTGAGGCAATTCATCGAGTTTAGACCTACGCAATAGACTTCCCCACTTGGTTATTTCGCTAGCCTCAATCAAATGTGTTGCCACGGCTTGAGTGTTCAGTCGCATACTTCGAAATTTCATTAATTGAAAGGGACGCATACTTTTGCCACACCGTTTTTGAATAAAAATCGGAGATCCAGTATCAAGTAAACCAACAAATATTAAAAAAATAAAAACTGGACTTAATAGAATAAGACCCACTGCGGCAAATAAAATGTCTAAGAGCCTAATCATTATTGATAAATGTTTTTATTGTCCTGGTGATCCCTTCTCTACTATCCGTTGGTAATTGCTTACCCAAGGCTTCCACAAGTTTTAAATTGCTAACCACGGCAGATTCTGTTAATTTTTCAAGTCGTTCTGAATTAAGGGGTAATTGCAATATGTCACCTACATTAGCAAGATAGGCGATCAAAACCTTAGGAAGCTTCCAAATTCGAGTACGAACTGCCAATACATCGGATATTATTTCAATAAGCTCGATAGTTGAAATAGGACGATCGTCACATACATTATAAATACCAGACTTGATATCATCCCGGTAAATGAGTTCACGGAACACAAAATTCAAGTTAGAAATGCTACAAAATGATCGAAGATTTTCAAAAGAACCCAAGGGCCACGGAAATCCTTTTGAAACAACCTTATACAACAAATTTAAATTACCCTTATTTCCTGGTCCGTGAATCATTGTCGGCCTCAAAATATAAACACGCTTGTTTTCAGGAAGGGATTTACTTAATATATAGTTTTCGGCGAATAATTTGCTTTTACCATAAACCGTGGTTGGATTTGCTTCAATTTCCTCTGTCAAAATTTCGGGGTAATTTCCAGCAGCTTTTACCGAACTTAAAAAAATGAACGTTTTAGCGTCAGAATTTAGGAATGAATCAAAAACTTCTTTTGTGAACTCCGTATTAACGTAATAATATTCTTGATCATCCACAGTCGATTTTGTATCGTGCGCCTTACCTGCAAGATGTAAAACGGCGTTTACATCTCCAATCTCAGGTTGAGTTCCACGTTGGTATCTAACAAAATTAAAATCAACATTTTCAGAAAGGAAATTACTTCCTACAAAACCTGATGATCCGGTTATATAAATTTTCATGTAAAATTTAAAATTGTCCTTGCAAATTCTTGATTAATTTTCTCACGCATGTAGCGGTCTGTAAAGAGACTTCTATCAATTTTTACAGGCATTGAATGAGATTTAACAAAATTTACCAGTGCAATTGCATCACAAGGGCAAAACACAAAGCTTTGTTTTACTTCAGATTCAATAAATTGTCGTGAAAATCCAGATACACCCGCAAGAATAAATTTTCTAAAAGCGGCAAGCTCAAATAACTTAGAGGGTAGAACTTTATCAAATGCCATATAGTCATTTAAATGAATAAGTAGATAATCAGCATTTTCATACTCGTGTATTAAAGATGTCCTTACCATCGGAGGTAATAACCTAACATTTTTAATATCAAGTTTATTTATTGCTTCCTCTAAAAGCTTCTTAGCTCCTCCATCACCTATGATAATAAACTCAATTATGCCTCTACCCAATCGGGCGGCTTCAGGAATTATTCTGTGCAAACCCTGACCCTCACCTATATTACCCGCATACACTATCTTTCTGACAGGTGTTTGCTTTAATTCTCGTTCAATATCGCTCGTCCCTACTAAAAATTCCTCATCAATACCATTCGTTAAGAACGAAGTGCTTTGACAATTAAATTTTTTAAAATACGGCTCAAATCCTCCCGAAATCAAGTTTATGTGAGTTGCGTTACTAAATGTGATTCTCTCGACATATCTTAAAAATGGAAGGAGCAGTAACTTCGCTGCACGGGATTTCACAACATCTTTGATTGTATCAACAAAAATATCCCGAATATCCAAGACCAATTTAGAGTTGGTTCGTTTTGAAAGTTGATACCCCAAAAAGGCAGTAAACAATCGGCTTGAGGAAGCAAAAATTAAATCGGCTTTTAGGCCTTTATTCAAACGTAGTACATGAAGATAAAAAGCTGAAAAAGAAATAATCTGATCCCTCATTCCACTCCTGTGCGCCGGTAGTTTCACCCTAAAAATTCTTATATTTTCAAACTCCTCGAATTCAGGAGCCTCCATGCTAAAGGAACTGTATCGATTGGGAAGAGTTGTGTATATGTCTACTTGTATATCCCTCAATTTAGCTTGACTCGCCAATTCAAAAGCTAATGGCGAATTTCTAAATGATCCAGCGCATAAATCGGGCTTAAAATAAAAAGTCAAATAAACTATTCTGCGCATGCTGGCCAGCTGATTGTTAGACTAGATGAAAAGGGGGTTGTGCCTTTTATTAATATGCAGCTGTTTTGCCTTTTTTCACCAAACCTCTCGTAATAAGATGACTTAATTAGCTCAAACTCCTGTTCAAATTTCATTACAGCTAAATTTTCCCCCCTCTTCTTTACAAAAAGAATTCTATTGTTCCTCTCCACCTCGAGTTCAGGATGTAGATAAAAGCGACTAATTATCTCATTATTTGAACCGTTTACATAATCATCAATCCTGCAATTACCCATAGAAATAGTCCATTCTCGCCTATGGACCGCCCTATTTTTTAAACGGTGATATCCATTATGACTAGCTTTAAAACATATGCTAGTTAGATTTCTTAAGATTTTCTTATCTAATATTCGAGCCCGACGTGCAACTCTAAATCCAGACCATACCTCAGATGAATCATATCCGTCAACCTCTATTGTAGAATGTGCAGATGTCCCCCTTTGGCGTAATCGCTCATCTGAACTTCCGTACTCACCAGTGCCAGAATTTACGATAATACGATTTCCTAGAATAGAGAGCTCAAACGACAGGGTATCTGCATGTGCATGGCCAGGCAAATAATCAGGGCCAATATTACCACAATCTGCAATTAAGTGGATATTTGAATTGCGAACTACTACGTAACCTGACTTATTGAAATCATTCAACTCATTGGCAGTATTGACTCTAAGGTCAATTCCCAAACTATTTGCATAAGTCCTTAGGCTTTCTAGGGTAGGAGCTATGCCATTAGAACAATCGTTGAAAAAAGCAAATTCATTGTTAGAAAATGTAAGTTGCTCAAGCCAGAAAAGTCCCTTTTTGATCTTTTCTCGAATCGTCTCAAGTGAAAGTTTGGTTTGGATTAAATCTGATACATTGTGTAAATCGATTAAATCCTCCATAGCCAAAGCATGGTACATCGGACTTAATTCAAAGTGGCCACCATCAGTTAAAAACTGTTCTTCAATTTCCTCATTCAAAATTTTAACCCCTAACCTTAATATTTTATCCTTGGGATTAAGTCCAAAAAATCCGGCTGAAAAAATCATCGCCTTGGCATTAACAAATAAATGATTCCCCAATAAATGGAATTCAGGTCGTGCACTAAGCCACTTGGATTGTATCCATAAACTTTCGATAGCCGTGGCACTTAAACAACCAGCCGTCCAGTGCCATTTAATCCAATTTATGATTCTTAATGAAGTTGGGTAGGGTTCCCATCCAGAACCTTTGCCAATAGGATTCTCTAGAATCCAATTCTCGATAATGTTAGCTTTAGACTCAATACTCAGTTTTTCGTCAAGTAGAAATTCAAAATAATGTAAATTATACCTCCATAACTTTGAGGCTTTTGGATTGTCCCATCCTCCCTCACTTAAACTGAAAGTCTCATTTAGAAAGGTGAAACTATCAAAATCCGCTGTAATTCCAGTACGCCCAATAAAAAACTTAGATGCAGCAATTGTATTAAATTTCTTTTGGGATTTATATAGACAAATAAATCTTGGAAATAGATAAACTGCACGCCAAAATATCTGTCTAGGCCTCAAAAATTTAATCGTATGAAAGAGCCGGCTGACTTTGTTAAGCAATTTCCAATAATTTACTAACAATTCGCTTTGCCGCTAAACCATCCCAAAGTTCTGGAATAGTGCCTTTCTTCCAATTTCCAGAAAACAATCGATTAAGAGCTGGACCTATCGCAGAAGGGTTCGTTCCAATCAGCTCATTAGTTCCATTTACAACAGTTTCAGGCCGCTCCGTATTATCTCGTAAGGTCATGCATGGCACACCTAATACCGTTGTTTCCTCCGTGATACCTCCAGAGTCTGTAAGCACACATTTAGCACGTTCCACGAGATAATTAAATTGTAAGTATCCAAGAGGCTCAACAAGATGGAGCCTTGAATGTTTCAATCCAATGACCTCTAAAATCTTTCGAGTCCTTGGATGCACTGGGAAAATTAAAGGTAGGTCTTTTGAATTATTGATGATTTCAGAAATTAATTCCTTCAATTTTTGTTCATCATCCACGTTGGCCGGCCGATGTAAGGTGATTACTAAATAATTTTTATCCAAAAGCCCTAATTGCTCCCAAAATGTAGGTTTTTGAAGTCTAGGTTTATTCTTCAACAATGTATCAATCATGGTATTTCCAACAAAAAAAATTCTCTCGTGCTCTACTCCCATTTTCAAGAGGTTTTCATTGGCAGCTTGCGATGTGGTGAAAAAGTAATTTGTAATTGAATCTGTCACCATACGGTTTATTTCTTCAGGCATAGACCAATCCCCCGACCGTATTCCAGCTTCAACATGCGCAACTGGAATATGTAGCTTTTGGGCTACTATAGCACAAGCCATAGTAGAAGTGACGTCACCAACAACCAAGCACAAATCTGATTTTTCTGTGATGAGAATCCTTTCATAACCAATCATGATGGCTGCAGTTTGTTCCGCTTGGGTGCCTCCACCTGCATTCAAATTGATATCTGGCTCAGGAATTCCCAACTGCTCAAAAAAACTCCCAGACATGTTCTTATCATAGTGCTGACCTGTGTGAATCAACCTAAAGCTTATAGATGCACCGACACCCATGGCGCTATTGATCGCATCAATTATTGGTGAAATCTTCATGAAATTAGGACGCGCTCCAGCAATTAAATCTATTTTCATTTTTATATTAACTTGCGTAAGGTTGTAATTGACTTATATAATGCTTTTCGATAATTCATCAATGTACTTTTTCGATAAGACTTGACGGTCATAATTAGTTTTGGCATAATTGTATCCGTTTTCCCCCTCTCGCAATAATCGAGAAGGATCATTCAAATATTCACGAATAGTCAAGTTATAAGCAGCAGTATTCTCTGGCTCCACATAAGAGCCAGCTTTTACATCCTCCACTAATTGACGCGAAACACCGTCAATTGCCATCAATACAGGTTTTTTACAAGAAAAATAATCGAAAGTCTTATTCGAATAAACCGTTTTGAAAGTATCGACTCGCTTCAAAATAGAAGCCCCCATGTCGGATGCCAAAATGTATTTGAAAACTTCTTGTTTTGGCACAGAATCTATGAATCGAACATTATTCAAACCTCTTCTGTCCGTATCATTAATCAACCGTGCTTTTTCCATTCCCTGGCCTATTAATAAAAAAAGTACATTTGTATCCGACAGGGCTTCAGCGGCATCCAATACTTGATCAAGATGATTCGCGACTCCGTGTGCTCCTACATAAGTGATTACAAAATGGCTCTCTAATGAATGTTCTTTGCGAAATGCGTTCGTATCGAAATTCTGCAGTAATCCATCGCTTAGGGCAAAATCAGCAGCATTTGGAATCATAATCAATTTATCAGCTGGCACTCCCTTCTTATCCAACAAGGTATTGTAAAAAGCTGGAGTAAGTACATTGATACGTTTAGCTTTTTTATAAATAAACGCTTCAAAAGCCAGGGATAATTTGATGATCCACGTATTCGTAAGTACTCCAGTATCAATCGCTGATTCAGGCCATAAATCTCGAATTTCAAAAATCAATGGAATCCGTTTTAGACGAGATAGAATGTAACCAGTGACTCCAACAAAAAGGGGAGGTGAGGTAACCAAGATGAGATCGTATTTCCCCCGTACAATAAATAAACCAGCCCACAAAGAAGACATCATAAAGGAACAATACCCCCAAAACCTACCCAAAAAGCCTGAATTATAAGACTCAGAAACATGCGTACGAGTTACCTTAATGTTATTTTGTAAACGTGTTACAAAATATTTTCCTTTGTACTCCTCCCGCTTTTTAAGTCCATTGGCATGCATCATACCCGCGATCACCACTACCTCGTGGCCTAATTCGGTCCACGACTTACTGATTTCATTCCAGCGCGAACCACCAGAATCATCTTCCTCTAAAAAGTATTGATGTACCAATAATATCCTCATTCCCATTTAATAGAGGTCATAAGTTCCCTGGTTGAGGTACTAAATTGATAAACATTTATTTCATGCTTTTCAAAATAGTAATTAGAGCTTTGTCCTGATATTTTTTTGGGTTCGATTTGAGATCTGTACCCATCGATAACATGTATTCGTTCATTTAAATCGAATGGTGAATGCCAACGAATGTGCAATAACTCGTTAGAAGTACATTTAATTGAATCCAAAACTTCCACACCGTTGTCAAGTAAGGTGACTTTTCTTGTGTGTTTGTATTTGCCCTTAACAGTGTAAGATCCTTCCCAAACATTGGTCTCCATTTTCTTGCCTTTGATTTCACTATATTCAGTAGTCAACCAATTGCCGTATAAAAACCTACTAATTTTGGGCATTTGTTCTAGAAGCCCATACTGCACTGTATTATGAGATGTTACAGACTTGAATGCGTCCGATAGTTCCCCCGCATTGTAAGAATAAGTGCCTTGGTCGGATAACCAATTTTTTCCGTCTACCCACAAATCAACATGAAAGGCATCACAAGAGCTAGGTCTGAATTTATCATTCGGTAAAACCATGAATAAAACAGCCCTATTATTTCGAAGAATAAGGTATTGCCGATCCAATAACTCGCGATTAAAATTAGTAGGAGACTTAACAGGTGCTTCATTGAAAACATCCTTGACATGCCAGTACAAAGGCTCGTCCCAAGGGCCTGTATCAAATACACGCACTCCATCAAGCAAAGCAAAAATTAATTGAGTTGAAGGCCTGAAGTCTCGGTAATCACAACCATGCAAAATCTCCAACATCGCCCCGTCATTCGAGCCAATATTTGGTGTTTCCCCATTAGAACCTACAATCATTTTAAACTGCCAAAGTGCAAGTGATCTAATTCTTTGCAATATTTCAAATTCAAAAGACTTTTCATCAAGCCTTTTCATATGAAAAAGCACCCAACCCATTGTATCGACTACCACACGATGATAATTGACCGATTTCTGAGAGAAACTTCCTTGCTCTTCGATCAAATGCTTTATCCTCTCCTCCAAAACAGCCCTACCTTGCTTCTTCCATCGCATCCAACGTGAACTTTGTAAATTATTAGGGTCAGCCTGCAATAACCAAGCTGCCCCGATGTACAAAGCGGCAGCCTCAGTGGTGCCATGGTTGTTATCCTGAGCTATGGCATATCGTATATTGGGATGAATTCGCTCCAAGTGATCAATTATCCATGAAATAAGGCCTTTGGATGGCAACGAACTTTGGTCCAACACCTCAGCTGCTGTTAGAAGTTTCATTAAGCGAATTCCAGCCTCTTGACCACACTTCCAATTTGGGCCGATATTTTTAGGATTGTGAAATGACCAATCAATCAGCCATTCATTGATGGTATTCAGATATTTGTTTTCTCCAGTAACACGATAGGCTCTGCTTAAATCAAGCAACCAATTGAATCTCGAAGGCTCCCACAAAACCTTAATATCTCCGATATTTTCGTCAAAGTCAGACCATTCCGTCCAGTGCTTCTTTTTCAATTCAACACTACGATTATCGAACGGATTCTCTGACCATTTCTTTTGCTTGTTAATTTTGAATTTGTGAAATGAGAAATAGATAAAATCATAATACATCCATGCGTCTGCACGAGCAATTAGATCATCCTTCCAAGATTCCGGATAGGAACTAATACGGTTAATGTCCTTGAAAACGGTAGAAAGTATTGATTCACCGGGCTCAAAATTCATTTTACGTATGCGTAGCTTCAGACTCAAGCGATACCAAAATATATAAACCATATTCCAAAGGCCCAGCCTTGGAAAAAGTTTGACTAAACAAATTGCTTTAGGAATCAATTCCTAATCTCCGATAAGCAGTTTTATCCAAGCATGCTGCTTAAGGCTCTGTATCGCCGCAAAGCTGGCCTGGGTAGTATTTATAAGGCTATCAAAAGGGATTAGAGCGTCCCCGCCCCTTTGAATTCGTTGAACCAAGGAATGGAACTGGTTTTTATGCCCTTTGTCCAAAGATGTTCTTAATCCATTGAAACCTTTAAATCCATACGCCTCCGTTTTTCTGAAATTATCCATGACTATGGTTCTCTCTTGCGAGTAAACTTCTAGTCTTTCCTTGGAATAGGCCTTGCTACCGTTGGCAAAATAGTTAATGACCGCATTGCTTCCGTCCTCGTATTTCAATAAGATAGAAGCATTGTCTGTATTATCCTGTGGGTTTATACCCATTGCATTCATACAAACAGCTACCACCTTAGAGCCTGTTATGTAACTACATAAATCAATGAAGTGACATGCTTCGCCAATAATTCTTCCTCCACCTACATTGAGGTCATGCACCCATAAATTAGCCGGTATAAAGCCCGCATTCATGGTAGCAATAATGTTCATAGGTCCACTTCCTACCTGCTGTTTTATTTTAATGGCATGAGGAGAAAAACGCCTATTAAAGCCTACGGTTATGCTACCTTTTGAGTTTTCAGCGGCATGAATAATCTTTTTTAATTCCTCTTGGTTTAATGCCAAAGGCTTCTCTACAAATACATGCTTGCCTGCATTCAACGTTTCAATCACCATGGAAGCATGTAAATTATGCCGTGTGGTTATCATCACCAGATCCACCTCTGGGTCTTTTAGAATTTCTTGATAATCGGTAGTACTGTGGCTAAATCCGAATTTCTTAGCCATAGCCGTGCCCGTTACGCCTCCTCTGCTCGCAATGTATTTAAAATGCGCACCTGAACCTTTTAGAGCAGGTAACATGGTCATTTTGGTAAAATTGCCAGACCCAATTATTCCAACTACCCCCTTTTGTCCCTGAAAACTCTTGGTATTTAGGCTAACCGTATTTTTTGCGGGTTCATTGGTTTTTGGATATTCTAGAATGGAAGCAATTGATGAGGATTGCCCTATGTTTCCATAAATTTTATGATATTCATGCAAGGGGACTACTTCTGTGATTAGCTCCTCCACTTGTAATTTTCTAGAGGCAATACTTTGTAGAATCGCTTCAAAATTTCTCTTTTCTGTCCACCTAACAAAAGGTAGGGGATAATCTATACCTCGTTGCTCATAATTATCATCATATCTACCAGGACCGTAAGAACATGAAACTTGGAAACTCAATTCTTTTTCATAAAAATCAGCGCGGCTTATGTTTAGCCCAATGACCCCAACCAATACTATCCTGCCTCTTTTCCTGCTCATTTTAGCCGCTTGACTAATGATGTCATCCGATTTGGCAGAAGCCGTAATCAGTACGGCATCTGCACCGATACCCCCTGTTTGCGACTCCACAAGTTTTACAACATCTTCGTTTTTGGGATTACAAGTAATCACACCCCACTTTTTTGCAAGCTCTAATTTGGCTACATCAAAGTCGATGCCAATTACTCTACAACCATTGGCGATGAGTAGTTGAGCAGTAATAAGACCAATAAGACCCAAACCTGTAACAACTATCGTTTCTCCCAACGTGGGATTGATTAAGCGTATGCCTTGGAGCCCAATACTTCCGATTACTGTAAAAACTGCTTCTTGATCGCTAACTTGCTCAGGTATTTTGGCAACCAAATTTTTAGGAACACTTACCACTTCTGCATGCTGACCGTTGGAAGCAACCCTATCTCCTATTTGAAACTCGGTAACTCCGTCACCTACCCCTATGACCCTTCCCACATTGCAATATCCTAAGGGAAGGGGTTCTCCTAACTTATTAAATACAGCCTCTAACGTAGGTAATAAACCCTCAGTTTTGATTTTATCTAATACCTGCTTTACTTTATCGGGCTGCTGACGAGCTTTAGAAATTAGGTTTGATTTACCAAATTCAACCAACATTCTTTCTGTACCTAAGCTCACCAATGAATAGGCCGTTTGTATCAATACTTGACCCTTAGAAACGATAGGAGCTGGAACTTCTTCTAGTATGGTTTCTCCCGCTTTAAAGGACTGTATTATTTGTTTCATTTAATTGAAGCTAAAAAAAATTAAAACTTTAATTGATATAATTCCTTCCTTTCTTCATAAGAAGGATAATTAATTAAGACAGCCCTATACTTACCTTTAAAAACAAACAAACTACCAGCAGATACCCCAATTGTTTTGTAGCGAGCTACGGCTTCTTTAATATCTTCTAATGAACCGGCACCTCCAACAATAGTCATTGGTATTTCAGTGTGCTCCCTAACTAAATCAAATAATTTAAAGTCGAACCCTGTCATTTTCCCGTCATCATCAACAGAATTAACAACTAATTCACCAACACCTATTTCATTTATTTTTTTCAAAAAGTCAATTAACTTTACACTTGCATTTCTTTTCGCATTATGTGTGACAAGTTCATGACTACCAAATAATTTCTTTTTTCGTATATCTACAACTACTACAACACTTTGAACTCCCACTGCATTACCTATAGCCTTAAGAATCTCAGGATTCAAAAGAGCCGCTGAGCTTAATGCAACTTTCTCCGCCCCAAGACTGATGATTTTCTTCGCATGTTCAACCGTTTTCACACCACCCCCATAACAAAATGGCATTCTACATTCAACGGCTAAATTTTTAATCAATTCAAAATTTGGCATTCTATCTTGCACTGTAGCATCAATATCGAGCACCATTAATTCATCAACTTCTTTTTCATTAAATATCTTCACCGCATTAATAGGATCTCCTACATACTTTGGGTCTTTAAAATTGACAGTTTTAACTAACCCTTTTTTATGTACCAACAAACAAGGAATAATTCTAGATCGTAACATTATAGCTTAGCAAAATTATGAAGTAAATTAACTCCGTTCGAATGGCTTTTCTCGGGGTGAAACTGGAAACCAAATATGTTATTATGATTAATGGCAGAAGAAAAAGAATAACCGTAATGTGTTGTTGATAGGATGTCATTATCAATTGAACATTCAAAACAATAGGTATGTAAAAAGTAAAAGCCTTTATATGGATCAATATTTTCGAATAAAGGGGTTTTTCTTTTTATCTCAATTGAATTCCAGCCTAGATGAGGTAATTTAGGCTTTCCTTTCAATTTTGTAACATCAAATTTCTTAACATGACCTTTTATATACCCCAAACCCTTCAGTGCACCTTCTTCACTTGTTTCTGCTAAAATTTGCATCCCTACACAGATCCCTAATATAGGTACCTTATTTTCTAAAACTTCTTTATCTAAAACTGATCTAAAACCAATTTCATCTAATTTTGAAATTGTTTCATCAAACGCTCCGACACCTGGCAAAAAAATCTTTTTCGCCCCAATCACATCATCAGGATGTTTGGCTATCATATAAGGAATATTGAGTTTTTCGTAAATGTTGGCTATAGCTCGAATATTACCAGAACCGTAATCTATTATTGTTATCATCGCTTAATTGATCGTTCAACACCTAATGCCTTTAATGCTTTTGATCCAAGCTTAAAAACCGATTCATAATTCTTGTAATCCCAATAAAACTTCTTTGGCATAGTGAAGTAGTGTCGTAATTCTTCGGGAGTAATACCCAGCTTAGTTGCTATATAATTAAACTCATCCTCGATAGTTTCGGGATTATAAGCTGGTTTTTTTAATTTTTCCAAAGCCTCCTCACGAGTCATTTGTTTCGTTAGGATTAAACTTGAGTATTGTACCTTTCTTGTATCAAAACCAAAACGTTCAGGAAGCCAATATCCTTCATAGAATTTTGTAAACCTTGATTCAAAATGCTTTTGTGGATAGGGCTTCCATCCATACTCCTCCGATAATAGTTTTAGAGCTTCCTTTTTAATGTAGGGCCTATAATTAAGGAACTTTACAACCTGAATATTTCTGATATATCTTAAATAAAATTTATGTCTAAAAATGGGACTAAATGGATATGTTTCCATCTTTACTGACCCAAACTTTTTAATAATATCTTTTAACTGAGCCATATCAGTACCATAGTAAAGCCACTCCATTGGATTCCTTACACACTCTGTCGAGATATTACCACCATTTAAGATATATTTAATATTGTGCTTATCAGCAAAATTGTATAAAGTGGCAATGAATGCATGGTCCTGAGGAATATCTAAATGAGGAATTCCTGACTTGAAACAGGCTAGCTGAAAATCCTTCATTTCCTCCCAATTAATAACTTCTGTATAGAGATCAAGCCCTAATTTATCGATCATTACTTGGATATTATTGACAGCAAGCTCAGAATTCCAGCCACCGTCCACATGAAAAACGAGAGGACGAAGTCCGAATTCCTTAACTGCTAAATGAAGCATGTAAGAACTATCTACCCCTCCACTCATGCCAAGAATGCAATCAAAGTCCTTGCCTTCTCCTTCTTTTTTAATTTTGTGAACAATTTTTTCAAGCTCTTCTTTTCCCCTTTGGTCGGTATGCCAATTAGGAAGTACATTTTTGTAAAAATCTATGCAATGATCACAAACACCATTATCATCAAATGAAATACGAGAGTCTGACTCGTCCATGACGCAATTGGAACAAATTATAGGCATAACAATACTCATTATAAATCTTTACATGGTAATCTCATCTTAATTAATCTTGCCGGGACCCCAGCATATATTGAATTTGATGGTACATTTTTAGTTACTACACTGCCGGCTGCTATTACTGCTCCATCTTCTATATGAACTCCAGCAGTAATAATACAATTAGCTCCAATCCAAACATCTTTACCTATAATAATTTGGGAATGACTGTCGCCTGAAACTGGAAAAGGAAATCCAATTGGCGGAATTGAATGATTGGTAGATAGAATTTGGGTTCGGTATCCTATTAATGATCTATCCCCTATACTAACACCTCCTCCTGTGGTAATAATAACATCTTTAGCAAGGTCTACATAATTACCAATTTCAAGGTTTTTTCCTGGAATTATCCAAACTCCGGGATAGATAAATACACCTTTGCCTATCTTAGCACCCATTATCCGTAGAAAAAAGACTTTAAAAAAAATAAATAGCCGGAACCGGGGAAGTGAAAAAATAAATGACATTATCGTCTCATAACCAATAACCAAGAAAAGTTTAAAATGATACATATAATTTTAGCTTGATTCGTAAATTTTTTTTATATAGTCGATTTCGAGTTCCGTTCGTTCATCTATATTAGGATAAGTACTTAATTGCTCTAACCCATTTTTTACCAAAATACCATACAATACTTTATTTTCTAACAAAAATCCAATAGATTTTACAATCTCCTCGGGATTATTCCTTGCTACATAAAGAGCGGCATTTTTACAAATGGATCTAGACCATAATTCATCTGCTACTACTAATACTTTATTAAAATACCAAGCTTCTAAAATATTATTGCTAAAGCTCTCCAATTGACTTAACAAAAATACAAAATCTACTTTAGAATATAGCTCTGATATATATTCTTTCTTAATACTTCCAACAATATTAATTTCATTTTTCAAATTTAAATCTGAGATTTTTTTCAAGAAACTTAAACATTCTTTAGAAGTATCTAATTCAGCTGTGAAAATGATACGAAAATGAATACCCTTTCTTTTAAAAGATGATAATAACTCAGGAATAATCATATAATTCTTATTTTTTTGCCAACTGCAGAAAAATAAGCCTACAAAAGTGCCATTTCTATTATCTTGAGTGAAAAAAGATTTATTATCCGGAAAATCAATAAAGTTTACTGAAGGTAAAATAAACTTGGAATTCTTTATTTTATGAATACATTTACCACGTTGCATCATTGCCTCATTTTCAAAAATAACCCCCGCTACACGCTTGACTGCTCGTATCCTATAGGCATCAATTATCCTTTTCCAAAATAGTTTTAAACCTTTGTAATTGGCCCAAAAATTAACTTCTGGGTAATAGATGTTAGAATCAGCAGAGCCACAAATCTGAGGTACGCCTTTGGGAAATAACCCATACCCAAAGTAAGAATAAATAACATCTATCCTATACCTTGTTATAATTTTTTTTCCATAAAAGAATTCAAATAAAATACGGTTTAAAGGATTCTGTGGAAAATAAATTACTTGAAATTTTGAGTTTATTTTTTGAAGAGTAAAGTCAATTTCTGTATTTTTAACGACACAAAAAACAAAACTAAACTCATCTTTATTACCATATAATCTTAATAAACTTTTAATGAAATTTAAACCAACATTCTGGCCACCACCCTTTTTTAATGTCGATAAATTTATTAATAATCTCATATTACAAAAAACACAATCATTTATTTAGCCACGTTAAATTTTTTTCTTTTTCAAAAATCCTTGACATTCTAATTGAATTAGATGATAGGAACAATTTATTACAAACTTTTAAAACTGTAATAATATTAAATAAAAATTTAATCGGGGAAAACAATTTTACTTTAAAAATATAAAAAATTAATAAAAGAAAAACCTTTAGCAAACTTACAATAATACTTTGGTTAATATTTAACAATTCCAACATTGCTGCTCTTTCCAAATTGTTACTATCAAAAAAACCTTTATTTCCAAATAAAAGTCTATCGTGTACTAAATTGTAATTTAATATACAATAAAAGGCAAAGCCGTGAAAATTTAACCTGTGTGCCCAATTAACATCTTCTCCATAATGAAAAAAATACGGGTTAAATCCGCCAATTTTTTCAACAATTTGTCTTGGGATTAGCCAAAACGCTGCATTCGAATAGTTAAGTTCTATCAATAGATTAATCCGGTTGTTATACTTTTTAACAACACATTTCCTTTTTTTTAATTCAGCAGATAAATACTTATTGAAATTAATGTCAAAATCATTTTCCTGAGAATTTAAATGAATTGGGGTGATCACATTTTTAGAATAAAATTCCAAATCACCCTTTATGTCCTCAAATAGATAAAACGGATCAAAATATACATCTTGATTTAGCAACAACAAAAAATCAAATTCACCTTGGATAAAATAATTAAATCCTAAATTATTAGCCCCACCAAAGCCCAAGTTGAAGCTTTGTTTTTTTATTGTTATTTTCGCAAATTCAATGTTCTCTAAAATAAAGATTGTTTTATCAGTAGAGTTATTATCAATTACATATATTTCCGAAATGTTTGATACATTCCTTAATTTTTCAATGCACTTATAAATATATTTTTCTGCATTATAAGTTACAATGACAACTAAAACTTTCATAATATTTTTTCGTTAACATAATAATTATTTACTGAATATATAGAATTTTAAAGATTATAGAAATTTGTGCTTATAAGTTTGAGAAATTAGAATTCATTATTGAAAGCATCTTTGTAAGTACCCCTTATTCCAGACAGGTTTAATTGTTAAGTAAAGGTTGAATTTGTTGTTTCCATTCGGAGGGCGTTCGGTTCTGTAGGCCTTCATGGGGTCTTCGTTCGTTATACTCTTCGATCCATTCTTCGGTGAGGGCTCTGACTTCACGGATATCGGTGAACACGTAGGCGTCTAGAATGGCTTCGCGGTACACGCGGTTGAATCTTTCGATGTAATCGTTCTGCATGGGCCTGCCCGGTTGTACAAATTGAATCTCAATTTCATGTTCCTTGCACCAGCACTCAAAACTTTGGAAGTGAATTCAGGGCCGTTGTCAGTTCGGATAACAGTAGGCTTGCCACGCCATGCGATAACGCTCTCTAGGGATGCGTTTGGAGGATAACAAAGTATCGATCTCAATAGCCAATGCTTCCCGTGTACAATCGTCCATGACGATGAAGGTTCGGAATTTGCGTACCCCCATGATGCTATCGCTTATAAAATCCATGCTCCAGCTATAATTGACGGCTACTGCTTGCTAAAGGGTCTGCCAGACTCGGGCCGGCAAAGGTCGCTTTCCTCTGCGCTTCTGATTCATTTTGAGGAGCTATACCCTTTGGTAGTAATACTGAGATCTTGGTATGGAAGCCAGTTTGCAGGCCCTGCTCACCGGTACGCCGTGATCGCGTACCAATTCTTCGGCTATTTGCCGCTTGGTGGCAAGGCCCAGCCTTTTTTTGAGAACAGGTCCCTCAAAAGCTGGTTATCCATCGCTAGGTCGGCGTACATCCTCTTTAGGCGAGAATGCTCCTCTTCCAGGGTTTTGAGTTTCTGGACATCGGACACATCCAACCCCCCGTATTTGGCCTTCCACTTGTAAAAGGTGGCGGGTGCAATACCCATTTCTCGACAGATGACCCCGGTAGCAACGCCGGATTCATGCTTTTGAAGGGCCTGTACGACTTGAACTTCGGTGAATCTTGATTTTTTCATGGTAGTTTAAAATTAAAGGAATTTCTCTACTTTTAAACTGTCTGCATTTTAGGGGTACTTACAGGTGTCTAAAATATGATACCTAATTAATACCATATTAGAACGATTCCTTAAAAAATTTCAACTTCAGTAGGTTTTAAAATTGGATTTTGTCAGATTGCGTACAATTATTTTGAGTTAAAATGAAAATATTTCTCTGCCCCTAGATAATTAATTTTTAAGCAGAACCTCCCTTAAAAATGTTTAAATCAAAATCAAACTTTTGGTAGAAATATAATGGCCACTTCCAAAATTGATATAATAATTGACCAATAAATGGTGGTAATATAACACAATAAAGACCTATTCCTGGAAAATATTTTATTAAGAAAAAACTAAGTAAAAGAACGAAAAATCCAGTGAATAAAGAGGCCTTTAAAAAAGGAACCTCATCATCTAGTGTAATAAAATTTGCGCACAAAACTAAATGAGACTCAAGGAAAGTCATCAGAATTAATATGTAAAGAAAATTTCTATCAAGCACAAGCGAATTACTATTAATAATTCCAGATAGATGAGAATTAAAAAAAAATAAAAACAATCCACCAGACAGAAAAATTATAATTTGAAGAATTAAGGCATTTAAATAATGACGCTTCTGTAGAAATAACTCTTTATTAAGGTTGTAAAGAATTAGCTTTGGTAATTTGGCTTGAAAATAAGTGTTGCTGACCAAAGTCATTATCGATAGTAAATTTAAGGTTAATCCATAGGATCCCAAAACTTCAACGGAAAAATAAAACGAAACTAAATAAAATGAAACTTTATTAACAAGAAAACCTCCTAAATTAGTAAGACCGGTTTTGATGGCAACTTTAGAAATGGATTTAAAAATATTATTTTGTTCTGTATTTAATCCAATATCTTCATAATGGTTGTTTCTAAATTTCCTCAATAGAATATAATATAGGACTCGATTAATACAAGTGTACATCAACTGACAAAAAGAAAGGCCTAATAAACCATAATTATTAAGCAAAAAAATATAAACAAAAAATAAATAAAATAAAGAACTTAGTATATTAGTTATCTTTAATTGAATAATCATACCAGTAGCGTTCAAAATACATTCTGTATATAAAAAATACATATTAATAAGAACACTAGATACATATACGAAATAAGAAATATAAACTAAAATTTGATCAGAATTATATCCAACTAAAAGATTTATTTTTAGGTGATAAAAAAAAATAATAGAAAGAAAAAACAACAAAACTGCGGCTCTGATATAAAATCTCTTCATTATTGAAACCAAAAGACTAACCAAACCTAAATTAGCCTCTTTTACACCTGTTGTTAAAATGGTTTTTGATTCAGATATTCCATTTATATGGTAACCTAAATGCCTTGTAAAAACGACACTAAAACCAAAATCAATTAATGAACCGATACTACCATAAGATAAAAAAAATATCCAGATCCCATAGTCAATACTATTTAATTGTTTTAGGATAATTGGTAAGGCAATTATACCTAAAGAAAATTTTGAAAAAACAGCAAAAATGCTAGTAATATAATCAAAATTTTTTTTAATTAAAGTAATCAATTTAGGGATATAAAACATTAAATAGAATAAACATTAGTAAAAAATCAATATACTCTAATCATGTTTTTTGATATTCCGAAATAATTTCGTAGTAAATTATTATTTGACAATTTTGTCTTTAATTCCTACTAAAAAATAGAATGAATATTTAAAATAAAATATTATACTTATCGATTTCCAATTTACAAATTTGTAAATTAAAAGTAAAAGATTTAAATTCCTTAAGTAGCAAATCATAGGAATGTAATCTCTGATAAGTAGTTTGTTTAATGAAGGTAAAGTGAATAATGATCTGTAATTATTAAAATAAAAAACGAGAAAATCATAATTAAAGCCTTTGCTCTTTGATAAATTAAACAATGAATTTCTAGTCCAGTCGATAACAGCAGTAGCAACAGGAATTTGGTATATCGGAATACTTAATGAATTTGCTTTTAGTAAAAAAGTAATATCCTGATACCTTTTTAAACTTTCATCAAACAATAAATTCCCAAATACATCTTTACTAATACAAAATGTAATACAAGAGGCTGTCTTACCAGAAACAAAAATATATTCGGAAATATTAGGAACCTTATAAAACTCCTTTTCCTGATTTAGACGTGATATACCTTTAGAATTAAATAAATAAGCACTTGAAAATATTATAAAAGGCGGATAAATTTCCCTCTCCTTTAGCGTAGTTATGTTTAACTCTATATGAGTATTTAACCAATAATCATCTGCGTCAAGGAATAGAATTAAATCACCAATAGCTGAATGAATTCCTGTATTTCTGGCTGCAGACCCATTTCTATTTACTTCATGATGAATGATTTTTAAATGTTCAATTTTAAGGTTTAAAATTGAACTTTCTACATCTGTCCAATCTGGCGAGTTATCATTAACTAGAATGATTTCTGATGGAGATACCGTTTGCGACATTATACTAATTAATGCCCTAATTATGGTGCTTTTTGAATTATAATATGGAATAATTACAGAAACCTTCATCACCTAATTCCAATTTTTGATTTCAAAATATATTTAGAAATAAATATTGAAAACAAGGCGCCGGAGACCATATCAATCCGCCAGAAAGGATAATAAAAAATACCGTATAAATATAAAGTGAGAATTGTAAGGAAAACCATCAACAATCGTGGAGTAATATTTCTATTTAACTTTACTATTGTTACATTTAAAATAGCATTCATAACTATCGCAAAAATAATTGTTCCAAAAAATCCAAGATCAACAATTAGGTCGCCTATAAAAAAATTAAATATACCAATATCCATTCCAGAATTTGAATAAATTTCATCACGGTACTGAGCCAAACTAAAAGGATTTATAAATTGCAGAATAGCTATAATTCTATGTAAGAAAACTTCGTCATTATGAAAATTTATAAAAAAATCATTCAAATAAAACGGCGCCTGTCCAAAATACAATAGATTGGAAATAAGCCAATTGTTGTCCCACCTTGAAAATGAAATTATATAATTTAACGATATTATTAATGAAAAAATAACTCCAAGAAACAGAAAAAATATATATTTTTTTTTTCCAGTATAAGTTTTCCAAAAAAGATAAGAAAATAATCCCAAGTCTAACAGCCAATAGACGATTTGTGTTCTTCCGGCAATTAATAAAGAATCTACACTGCCAATTAAGGAAAATATTAAAAATAGTATTTTTTGTAAGGCGCTAATTTCTGGGTCTTTAAATGATATGAAGAATAAGAAAAGTGACAATAGGCTAGTTTTTGATAAAAAGATACCTAATCTTGATTCAAGTTTTTCGAAAAAATTTAAACCGATTCTCAGATCAGAACTAAAGTCTAAATCTGACCGAATTTCTCCTGCTTTATTAAAAATGTTTAGGAAAAAAGATTCTTGCTGAATTATATTAGTGTATAGAAATAAAGCCAAATAGAATAAATATATGCTATTGAATATTACTAAAAATGACTTATTAACTGAAATCTTGTTTACCAATAACAAAGGATCCCTTAACCTTTTTAAAGGCCAGGTCGTAATGGCCATAATCACGATAAAAAATAACCCACTTTTTAGCTCAAGGTTATTAGAAGTCAGTTTTAGTTCATTTTGATAATCTAGTGAATATATTATCTGTGCTGATAAAAAAATTAGTAAATATATGAAATTAATATAAGCATATAATTTGTTTGACTTTGAGTGTATTTGCATAATCAAATATGCTATGCAAAGAATTATCATAGGATTATGCAAAGAATTATCATAGGATTTTGTTTACATCAATAATTCTAATGGGTTTTTCTTTTGAAGGTTTTTTTTTGTGACTCTATTTTTAAAAATTATTTGTTTATTGTTAAGTTTGGTGCATTAAGTTACCTTGATGCTTTCATTATTTAATTTTGTTTTATAGATTTTTTCACCCAGATATTTTTTTTAAAAACCTGATAGGCTCCTTATTCTTTATTCATAAATTTCGGTTATCTAGTACTTAACATTAATAAATCTACTAGATAAAATTATATTCCTTTTTTCAAAAATTACCACCCCCCTCGTATCCACCAAAGCTTTGGATTTAGCGGCGATGTCTTGATAATCTAATCCACTATGGTCAGTTACCACCACCACAGCATGGCATTGCTGGAACAATTCATCGCTCAGGGGAGTCGAGTGGAGGGGTAAATGAGGAATCTCCGTATGCCCATCATCGGCAATCGCCGGACAATACGGATCGTGGTAAA
>Ga0194129_10002228_pt1 | contig 29548 bp, 20 predicted proteins | sample TA2KigCa35mmetaG_FD_150862 | JGI IMG/M metagenome (GOLD analysis project Ga0194129, IMG submission 150862) | Freshwater microbial communities from Lake Tanganyika, Tanzania - TA2015038 Kigoma Deep Cast 35m | ecosystem: Environmental > Aquatic > Freshwater > Lake | place: Tanzania: Lake...
GATTCGCCGCCCGGATTCGCCGCCTCCCGCTTCGCTCACCCCTCGCGCCCCCTCGGAGTCCCCCATGAGCACGCTCGCCTCGCGCCCCCTCGCCGCCCTCGCCGCCCTGGCGCTCGCCGCGCTCTCGCCGCTCTCGCCGCTCTCGCCGCTCTCGCCGCCCTCGCCGCTCCTCGCCGCCCCCCTCACCGCCGCCGGCGCCCGCGCCCCCGTCGCGGACTTTGAGCTCAAGGACCTCAAGGGGCGCGTGGTGCGCCTCTCGGAGCTGCGCGGCAAGGTGGTGCTCGTGAACTTCTGGGCCACCTGGTGTGGCCCCTGCAAGCAGGAGATCCCGCACCTCAACAGGCTCTATGAGGAGCTCAAGGGGCGCGGGTTTGAGGTCCTCGCGATCAGCACCGACGGCCCTCAGACGGTGGCGCAGGTGGCGCGAATGGCGCGCAAGTGGCCCGTGACCACCCTCCTCGACCCGGAGGGGCGCGTGGTGGCGCAGCTCAACCCGCGCGGCGTGGCGCCCTACACGCTCATCGTGGACGCGCAGGGGCGCGGCGCCTTTGAGCACGACGGGTACCACATAGGCGATGAGGTGAAGATGGAGGAGGCGGTGCGCGCGCTCCTCGGTGAGCTAGAGGGTCAGGTCGCCGCCCCCGCCGCCCCCGCCGTCCCCGCCGCCCCCGCCGCCCCCGCCGCCCCCGCCGCCCCCGCCGCGGGCGAGTGAGCAGGGCGTTGGATTGGCGCTTGGGGGCGCGCTCGGGGGCGCGCTCAGGGGCGCTCGCGGTGACGCTCGCGGGGGCGCTCGCCGTGACGCTCGCGGGCGGCGGGCGCGCGCGCGCTGAGGACGCGCACCTGCGCCTCACCGCCAGCCTCACCGCCGAGCGGCGCGACAACAACCAAAACAACAGCGCCGATGACGACGACTACAGCGTCTCCTATAACCGCCTCAGCTTCAGCGGCGCCCTCCTCGGCGTGCGGGTCAACGGGCGCGTGGACTCCATGGGCTTCCTCGACCGCCCCGACGCCCTCTACCGCACCGAGCCGGCGCGCCTCGAGCGCCTCAACCTGCAGCGCGGGGTGGGCGGCTGGCTGCTCGAGGCGGGCGACATCTACCAGCAGCTCGGGCGCGGGCAGCTCCTCTCGCTGCGCAAGGTGGACGAGCTCGGCCTCGACGTGGCCCTCCGCGGCGGGCGCGTGGGCTACAGCTCCTCGTCGCAGGTGGCGGCGGCGTTCGCCGGGGTCGCCAACGTCGTCAACCTCGACTCCGTGTCGCAGCGCTTTGTGGAGGACCGCCTCGACCTCATCGCCGGCGGGCAGTACGGGGTGCGCGGGGCGCTCGGGGAGGTGGGGCTGATGTATGTGGCGCTCCGCCCCGAGGAGCAGCAGTACCCCGGCCTCCCCCTCCCCGACGCCACCAGCGCCGGCGGCCTCTACCTCGACGCGCCGGCGCTCACCGAGTTCGCCGCCCTCTACGTGGAGCTCGACGCCCAACAGCGCCGCGCCCTCGAGCGCCTCGCGGAGGGCTACGCCGCCTACGCCAGCCTCGACCTGCAGGGCGATGAGACGTCGCTCCTCTTGGAGGGCCTCTGGCTTGAGGACTTTGAGCAGCGCGGCAGCCTCAACACGGCGCTCCGGAGCCGCTTTAACTACGGCCTCGGCCCCACCCTCGAGCGCATCGACCAGGAGGTGGCAGAGCTCTACAACGTGCGCGGGGGGCGGGCGCGCGTGCAGCGGGACCTGCTCGACGGCGACCTGAGCCTGCACGCCAACGGCCTCTATCGCCTCAACCTCGCCGGGCGCCCCATGGAGATGAGCCAATATCACGCCTATGGCGGCGCGGAGCTCTCGTACGCGGAGGGGCGCTCGCGCGTGGCGGCGAGCGGTGGGCACAGGCTCGATGAGCAGGGGGCGGCGGTGGTGCGCCGCTGGACCCACGCCGAGGGCGACTGGGTGCAGGCGCTCGGCGCCTCCTACGCGCTCCACGTCACCACGCAGCTCCAGCGGATTCAGGTGCTCTCGGACGCGCCCTTCCTGCGCGGCTCCACCATCGTGGGCGTGGAGCGCGCCGGGCTCGGCAGCCTGAGCGGGGAGTGGGGGGTGGACACGCAGAATCCCGCCGCGCGCAACATGTTCTACGCCGGCATCCTCAGCTGGGACATCTCTCAGGCGCTCCTCGTGCGCGGCGTGGTGGGCAGCCAGCGCGGCGGCATCAAGTGCGTGGCGGGGGTGTGCCGCGATTTTCCGTCGTTCTCGGGCTTTCGCCTGCAGGTCATCGGGCGCTTTGACCTCTAGCGCCCCGCCGACGTCGCGCCCCTTGGCGCTGTGTAGCGCCATGGAGGCGTCCGGGGACGCCCTCCTCGCCGCGCTCCTGCCCCACCTCCGCGCCCTGCGCCCCGACCTGCGCTGGGCGGGCATGGGCGGCCCCCTCTCGGCGGCGGCGGGGCTCGAGGTGCTGGTGGACCCACGCCCGCTCGCCGCCCACGGGCTCACCGAGGCGCTCGGGGCGCTCCCCGCTACCCTGCGCGCCCTGCGCCGCCTGCGCGCCCTCGCCGGGGACGCGCGCGCCCTGCTGCTCGTGGACGCCCCAGAGGTCAACACGCGCCTCCTGCGCCACGCCGTCGCGCGGGGAATCCCCGCCGCCTACCTCGCCCCCCCGCAGGCGTGGGCGTGGCGCGCGGGGCGCGCTGAGCTCCTGCGCGAGGCGCGCTGGCTCGGCTGCCTCTTTGGCTTTGAGGCCGCCTGGTACGCCGCCCGCGGGGCGCGCGCCGTGGAGGTGGGGCACCCGCTGCGCCTCGCCCCCCCGCCCCTCCTCGACCCCGACGGCGGGCACGTCCTCCTCTGCCCAGGGAGTCGCCCCTCGAGCGTCCGCCGCGCCCTCCCCCTCGCCGTGGGCGCCCTCGCCGCCCTCAACGCCCGCCGCGCCGCGCGGGGGGAGGGGGCGCTGCGGGGCGTGGTGGCGCTCAGCGGCTGGCTGGCGGGGAGCGGCGCGGGCGAGGAGGCGCGCGCCCTCGCCGCGCGCCTCGGGGTGCCCCTAGAGGCGCGCGAGGGGCTGCGCCCCGCCCTCGACGGCGCGCGCGTGGCGCTCTGCCACGCCGGGACCGCCACCCTCGAGCTCGGGCTCGCGGGCCTCCCCTTCGTGGCGATGGCGCCGCTCAGCGCCCTCCGCGCCGCCGTGGCCCGCCGCCTCGTGCGCGCGCCGCGCTACGCCCTGCCCAACCTCCTCCTCGGCGCGCCCGGCGGCGCGCCTGTCTGTGAGGAGCTGCCCCCGCGCCCCCTCGACCCCCTCGCCGCCGCCCTCGCCCTCGAGCGCCTCCTCGCGCCGGCGGCGTGGGCGGAGGCGCGCGCGCGCCTCGGGGGCCTCGCGGGTCGCGTGGCGCCCCTCGACGCGCCGGCGGCGGCGCGGGGGGCGCTCGGGGCGCTGGGGCTCTTGTAGGGCGCGGGGTGAGCTGTTAGACTGTCGCGCGCTGCGCGCGTCCCTCGCGCCCGCCCCAAGCCAACGCCGCGCGCCCCCTCGAGAGGCGAATCAAGACAGCATGAGCAGACCCCCTCGCACAGCCCCTCAGCGCGCCCCTCAGCGCGCCCCTCAGCGCGCCCCCAAGCTCGCCCCTCAGCGCGCCCCCGACTCGGCGCGCGCCCCCCTCGCCGCCCCGCTCCTCAGCGCCGAGCGCCCCCTCATCACCGCCGCCTTTATGGTCAAGGACGAGGAGGAGTTCCTCGCCGACGCCCTCCGCAGCGTGCAGGGCTTCGCTGACGAGATCGTGGTGGTGGACACCGGCTCCACCGACCGCTCCGTGCAGATCGCGCGCGAGTTTGGCGCGCGCGTGAGCTTTTATGAGTGGAAGCAGGACTTCTCGGACGCTCGCAACGAGACGATTCGCCAGTCCCGCGGGCAGTGGATTTTGGTCATCGACGCCGATGAGCGCCTCGATGTGCGCCCTGAGCTGATCAGCCGCTTCCGCGCCGCCCTCGCGCGCTTTATGGAGGACGCCCCGTACGTGGGAATCTCCATCAGCGTCATCAACATCCGCCTCGACGGCAGCGAGATGAACTCTCTGCCGAGCGTCCGCTTCTTCCCCAACCAGGGCAAGATCTTTTACCAGAACCGCGTCCACAACCAGCTCGTCTTGGAGGACCGCAGCGCGCAGATGAACATCAAGCTGTGCGACTTTGTGACGATCAAGCACCTAGGCTATGACCCCGTGGTGTACGCGCGCCGCAAGAAGAGCGACCGCTCTCTGCCGCTGATCCAAAAGATGCTCGAGGACGATCCCAACAACATGGTCTATCGCTTCTATGAGGGGCGCGAGTTCTTTATCAAGAAGATGTACCAGGACGCGGTGCGCTCTCTAGAGATCGCCGTGGCGGGGCTGCTCGACGGCGAGCCGGGCTACTTCTCGGAGACGCTCAAGACGCTGCTGAGCGCCTACGAGCACGCGGGGACGGGAGATGAGCACGTGGCCACGTTCGCCGACCTCGGCATCGACAAGGCGCCCGACCAGCCCGACTTCTGGTTCTTTCGCGCGGTGGTGGCGTTCCGCCAAGGGCAGCACGAGGAGGCGGCGCGCCTGGCGTCGGAGGCGCTGCGCCGCCTCGACACCTTTGAGCTCAAGGAGGTGAGTCAGTCGCACCCGATCATCGCCAACAACCCGTGGCGGGCGGCGGACCTGCTGGCGGAGAGCTGCTGGCGCCTCAACGACTACGAGCGCGCCTACCCCGCCTACCTGCGCGCCCTCGAGGGGCGCCCCAACGAGGGCCCGGGCTGGGCCAGCCTCCTCAACAACCTCATCGCCCTCGCCATCGAGCGCGGCGACATCGAGCGCCTCCCGGGCCTCTTTGAGCACCTCCTCTCGCGCCCCGACACCACGCTCGACATGTTCGTCTTCCGCGTGCAGCAGCTGCAGCAGCAGGGCGACGAGGAGGGGGCGCGCGACCTCCTCATGTGGGGTCGCCGCCGCACCTCTCGCCTCCGCGCGCACGCCGACGCCCCCGCCGTGGCCGCCGCCCTCGGGGTGGCGCTGTAGCGCGCCCCTGCCCTTACCCCTGCCGCCTCTCCCCCTCCCTCACCCCGCCGCCCCGCGCGGCCCTGGAGACCTTCATGGACCCGATCATCTATAAGTGGATGCACCTGAGCGGCCTCGCGCTCACGCTGCTCGCCCTCGGCGGGCTCGCCGTCCCCGCGGCTGAGGGCGGGCGCTGGCGCATGCCGGCGCACGGCGTGGGGCTGCTGCTGGCGCTCGTGGGCGGCTTCGGCATGCTCGCCAAGTACAAGATCGACACCGCGCACCCCATGGTGCTCACCAAGATCGCGCTCTGGCTGGTCCTGGGCGCCTCCGTGGCGGTCTTTAAGCGCAAGCCCGCCCTCGCCGCGCCCCTCGTGGGGGCGACCTGGGCGCTCTTTGTGGTGGGCGCCTACCTCGGGCTCCATCTGCGCAACGGCTGAGGGGCGCGATGTCTCGGCGCGGGCCGCTCGGCGCCCTGAGGCGCGTGGCGCTCATCACGCGAGATGATGAGCAGGAGTATCCCGTTGACCTCATCCGCGCGCGCCTCGCGGCGGTGGGGGCGGAGCTGGTGGACGGGGCGGGGGCGGAGGGCGTGGACCTCGTGGTGGCGCTCGGCGGCGACGGCACCGTCCTGCGCGCGCTGGGGGCCTACCCGCAGGCGCCCACCCTCGCCGTTAACTTTGGGCGCGTGGGCTTCCTCACGCAGTGCGACCGCGACGGCCTCGAGGAGGCCCTCGCGCGTGTGGTGCGGGGGGAGTACTTTGTGGAGGAGCGCCTCGCCCTCGATGTGCGCCGCGGCGCGCTGCGCGCGCGCTGCATCAACGAGGTGGTGTGGAAGGGCATCGCGCACATCTCCGAGGTGTCTTTGTGGGTGGACGGCGACCACGTGCACACCTCGCGCGGGGACGGGCTCATCGTGGGCACGCCCACGGGCAGCACCGCCTACCTCATGAGCACGGGGGCGCCCATCGTCACCCCGGGGGTCAGCTGCCTCATCGCCAACCCCCTCAACGAGTACAGCTTCAGCAGCCGCCCGCTGATTTTCGCCGGCGACGCCTCCCTCGAGGTGCGCGTGGAGGACTGCCGCGCGGGGGACCTGGTCTTGGTGATCGACGGCGGCGAGCGCCTGCCCCTCTCCGCGGGGGAGCGCGTACAGGTCTCGCGCGCCGCTGACCCCACGCTGCTCGTGGCGTTTGAGCCGAGCTGCTTCTTCCGCAACCTGCGCGAGCGCCTCCGCTGGGGCTGAGGGCGCGCGCCCCCGCCCCCGCCCCCGCTCAGGGCTCCAGCGGCGCCTCCGCCTCCTCCGCCTCCACGTCCGGCAGCGGCTCGCTGGGGCCCGCGCCGCCCTGCTTCTCCTTGTCGAGGCGCTCATAGAGGCGCTTGGCGCGCGCGGCGCGGTGCTTTTCGGTGTGGCGGTAGCGGAGGTAGAAGCGATAGTAGAGCCGTCGGGCGGCCACCTTGTCGTTCTCCATCTCGTAGGCGCGCGCGAGGTTGTAGTCGATGTCGGCGCGCACCTTGCGCTCGTGGGTAAAGGTCTGCGCCTTGGTGAGCAGCTCGATGGCGCGCTTGTAGGACTCTAGGCGCAGCGCGCAGTTGCCTTGGTAGTAGAGCAGGTCGCCGAGGTAGGGCGGCGCCTCCTCGTAGCTGAGGGAGGCGGCGAACAGCTCGTCGGCGCGGCTGAAGTTGCGCTGCTCAAAGCTCCGCACGCCCTGCTCGTACTTCTCGCGCGCCACCTCGCCCTTAAACTTCACCACCAGCTCCTCGAGCAGCCCCGAGAATGACAGGCGGCGCAGGGCGCCAAAGCGCTTCACCGCCTCCTCCTTGTCGCCGCCCTTGATGAGGCGCTCAAACTCCAAGAGCTCCTTCTCGATCTGCTGCCAGCGCTCGAGGTCCACCTTGAGGTCCCCCCCCTGCCGCTCTAGGGCGCCGATCTCGCGGTCGCGCCCCTGCAGCTTCACGCCGTAGGTCTCGAGCTTGGCCTGGAAGTTCATGTAGAGCCCGGCGAAGGTCAAGAGCACAAAGAGCACATACGCCACCGCCGAGTTAAAGAGCGAGCGGTGCTCCTGGTGCGCCTGGCGATACCCCACCTGCTTCATCTCTGCCCCGAGGCCCTTGACGAGGTTCTCCGTCTTGATCGCCACGTGCCGCGCCTGCATGGCCTCCTCGCGGAGCCGCCCGAGCTCTTCGAGGACCTCTTCTTGGTAGTCGTTCTGTATCGGCAGTGGTCGGTGTGTGGACATGTGCGCTCTTGCCGTGTGTTGAGTCGAGGTGGCTCAAGAGGTGTGACGGGTGGGTGTAGCACAGCGCCTGCGCGCTGTGAAGCGAGAGGGGGGAGCGGGAGTCAGCGGTGGGGAGTCGTGGGGAGTCAGCGGGGCGGTGGGGGGGCGGGAGGCGGCGCGGGGCGGGCGGCGCGCCAGCGGGCGAGGGAGAGCGCCACGCTCTCATCAAAGAGCTCCGCCACGCGCTCATAGCCCCGCCGGCTGAGGTGGACGCCGTCGCGCTGCGCGAGGCCGGCGCGCTGCCAGGGGCGGAGGTCCTCGCCCATCGCCGCGCGCGCGTCCCAGAAGGCGCAGCGGTGCGCCGCCGCCGCCGCCCGCTGCGCCGCGTAGAGCGGGTCGAGGCCCGGGTGGGGGGCGCCGCGGCGCAGGGCCGAGAAGGGGCCCGTGAGGAGGCAGTCGGCGTCGGGGGCGGCGGCGCGGAGGGCGAGGAGCGTCTCGTGGAGCTCGGCGCGGTAGGCGTCGTCGTCCCACGCGCTCGCGAACAGCTCGTTGATGCCGTAGCTCAGCACCACCGCCGTGGGGCGGAGGGGGGCGAGGCTCTCCTCAAGGCCCCGCGCGCCGTTCTTGAGCAGCTGCTTGGCCTGCCCGCCGTTGAGCCCCACGGCGTCATAGATCAGCCCGCCCGCCGCCCGCTCCAGCGAGAGCCCAAGGACCCTCAGCGGCGCCCCCCGCCCGCCGGGGCGGATTCGCACCGCGTGCGGCTCGTCGGAGAGGTGGAAGGTGTGGGCGACGAGCTCGGTGCGCGGGCGCTCGGCGCTGATGAGCCCGTAGGGGACGTCGTCCACGTCGAGCTGGAAGGGGCCGCTGAGGGGGCCGCCGAGGGTGAGCACGGTGAGCGCGTCAAAGGCGCTGGCGGGGGCGCCGGGGCGGGTGAGCACCTCGAGGGCGTCGCGCGGGTCGGCGCTCTCAAAGACGCAGCCGCCCGGCCCAAAGCTGCCGTCGCGGCGGTCGCGCTTGAGGGTGTGCACCGCCCACTCGCCCTCAGAGCGCTGCAGGACGTGGCGCTGCCCAAAGCTCTGCCACGCGCGCCCGGGGAGCACGAACCCGCGCCCCCCGTCGCCAAAAGTCCGCTGCCAGCGCTCGCGCATCGCCCCCGTCCAGAAGTCCGCCACCACGTGGGAGTCGCCCACGTGCGTCACCCGGACCCGCCCCTCGCCGCGGGCGCGGGCGTCGAGGGCGGCGAAGAGGCGGTCGAGGTGCTCGGCGCCCTCGATCGGCAGACGGGCGCCGAGGGTGGGCTCGGCGCGCAGGGGGGCGGCGAGGGCGAGGGCGAGGGCGAGGGCGAGGGCGAGGGCGAGGGCGAGGGCGGGGGCGCGGCGCGTCAACATGAGCACGTCCTCTCCCTCACCGCACGTCGATGAGCGCCGGCGTCGGGGCGCCCAGCGCCGCGGCGGGCTCCCCCGCCACCCAGAGGGTGACGCGCGCCTCGGGGGACGAGGGGTCCACGTCCTGCACCGCCACGCTCAGGCGACCGCGCGTGAGCGCCAAGGGCAGCTCCACGGTCACGAGGTAGCCCCCCTCCGGCGTCTCGGGCTGCGGGTATCTGTGGCGCTTGGGGGGCGCGCCGGCGCGTGGCCCCTCTACCCACCGCGCTAGGGCTACATCGAGCAGCGCCTGCGCCCCGCTCACCTCCCCCTGCCGCACCTGCAGCTCGAGGGGCGCGCTCGGGTCGCCGATCCAGAAGGTCACTCGGTCGCCCGGGGCGCGGTGGGGGTCGCGCACCCACACGTCCACAAAGAGCGTCTTGTCGGTCTGCGCCGCCGACACCCGCGCCGACAGGTCCTCGACGCCCCCCCAAGCGCGCCCGCGCGCGTCGACGCGGCACAGGTGCCCCGTCAGCGGCGGCGTGGGCGGGCGCGTGTAGCGGGCCACGCGGCGACTCTCGAGGCGCTCAAAGCAGGGGCTGGCCTCGAGGGGCGTGAAGTGCGTGGGCAGCAGCTGCAGGAGCGGGTGGTCGGGCGGAAGCCACCGCGCCCCGTCGAGGCGCTGCAGCTCGGCGTCAGGCGCGAGGCTGAGGAGCGCCGGCGCGCCCCCCCGCCGCCACAGCGACAGCGAGCGGCGCACGTCGGGCTCATAGAGCGCCAGCGGCTCCGCCACCAGCAGGCGCTCCTCCCCGGCGCGACTCGGGCCCTCGAGCAGCAGCGCCAGCTCCCCCCCCGGGTGCAGCAGCGCGTCCACCACGCCGCCGAGGAGGAGGCCGTCGAGGTCATAGAGGGCGCCCTGCGCCCCCTCGCCGCCCGCGGGGGCGCGCCAGGAGAGCTCACCGGCGCGGACCTCGGGGGCGGCGGCGCGGAGGCGGAGCGCCCCCGACGAGAGCGGGCAGCCCCCCGCCCCCTCCGCCGCTCCCTGCGCCGCCCCCTCCGCCCCCCCCTCCGCCCCCTCCGCCGTGAGCAGGAGCCACGAGGTGGGGCGCTGCGCCGGCAGCTGCCAGCGCACCAGCCACTCCGTGGGCGAGAGGCAGGGCGGAATCAGCCCCGGCAGCAGGTCGCGCGTGGCGCGCACCAGCATGTCCGCCTCGCGGAGCGCCGTGAGCGCCTGGCGGTTAGCGAGGTCGAGGGTGTAGAGGCTGCGGCGCGCGCGGCGGCGCCCGCCCGCGCGCTGCTCCACGGCGCGCGAGAGCGTCACCCACTCCCCCGTGAACTGTAAGACCTGGTGCTCGTCGCTAAAATCCCCCTGCGCCGCCGACGGGTCGAGGTGCGTGGTGAGGGGCGTGCGGACCCGCGCGCCCTCCGGCCCTGTGTCGCCGAGCAGCGCGCGGTCGAGACTCACCCACCGGTAGAGCCAGCCATAGGGGCGCGGCGAGGCGCCCGGGGGGGGGGCGGCGGGGGCGCTGTGGGGCGTGAGGGCGTACTCAAAGAGCACGCCGCCGGGGCCCGCGGCGTACAGGCGCGGCGCGCGGTACAGCACGCCCTCGCCGGCGTCCACGATCCAGGTCTGCGCGCGGGACCAGAAGAGCGCGAAGGGGCCCGTGGCGGCGCGCGCCGCCCCCCCGCTCAGCGCCCCGCCCGCGCCCGCGCCCGCGCCGAGAAGTAGAGCAGCGACCCAAGGAAGCACAGCCCGCAGAAGACGGAGGTGAAGTAGCTGAGACGGGCGAAGAAGTCTTGCCATGAGAGGCCGCCACCGCCAAAGTTCTTGTAGAGGTTGATGCCGATGCTGCCGAGGTAGCCGAAAGAGTCGGTGAGGTAGATCATAAACCCCGCCGTCCCCACTGCGCCGATCGCGGCGATGAGTCTGTCGAAGAGCATACTCCCATAGGGCACATACGCCAAGTACGCGCCGAGTCCCGCCGTGATCATCCACACCTCGCCGCCGAGGAGCCCGGCGCGGAACCCGAGCGTGCTGAGCCCGATGAGCGCGCAGCCCCCCAGCATCACCCAGTGCACCCAGATCATGGCCCTAAAGTTGTCCTCCACGCGCACGAGCAGCGCCAGCGCCGCGAGCACGCCGAGGGCGACGGGGACCTCGGAGTAGGCGAAGATCGCCGGCGCGTCCTCGTAGCCGAGGGAGGCCCACAGCTCCGGCGCGAAGTTGTCGCGGAAGTCGCGGTAGGCGGTGAGCACCACGTAGAGCGCCGTGAGGAGCGACAGCCCGAGGGCGGAGGAGCGAAAAAACGCCCAGCGCGCCGCCGCGTCCATGGGGGCGCGCCGGGTGCGCTTGGCCTCGTCCTCGGCGGTGGGGGGCGGCAGGCGCCAGAGCAGGTAGACGCACAGCGCGAAGGGCGCCAAGAACAGCAGCCCCGTGGCGGCGGGCATCCAGCGCTCCCCCACCCCCCACCCCATCACGCCGCGCCCCGCGGATTTGACCACCCCGCTCGCCAGGATGTAGCTGGCGCTGAGGCCGGCGCCCAGAATCTCGGTGACCTGCCGCCCCTCAAGGAACCCAAAGACGAGCCCCCAGATCATGCCGAGCGGGAGGCCGTTGAGCAGCAGGAAGGCGGGCCCCCAGGCGGGGGGGGCGAGAGCGAAGCCCACGAGGCTCAGCTCCGCGAGCGCGATGAGCACGAGGAGGGCGAGGGGGCGGTGGCGCGCGCCGAGCTCCGAGATCACCTTGACGCCGAGCACCTTGGAGAGCGTGTAGCCCACCAGCTGCGCCAAGAGGAGCGCGATCTTGTAGTCGAGCCCCCACAGCGGCGCCTCGCCCTCGTAGGCGACGGCGGTGAAGGGCTTGCGGAAGGCGTACATGCAGAAGTAGCACGAGAAGGCGGCGCTGATGGCGTAGAGGGTGAAGACGAGCTGACTCTGCGCGCTCAGCCACCGCGTGAGCGGCGGGGCGGGCCGCGAGGGGGGCGCGGAGGGGGGCGCGGAGGGGGGCGCGGAGGGGGGCGCGGGCGTGGGCGTGGGCGGCGTGGGCTGCGTGGGCTGCGTGGGCTGCATGGGGGGGGGCGCTGCTCCTGTGTGGCGCGTGAGGGGGCGCGTGAGTTGCTCTTGCGCGGAGGCATTTTTTTCGCTCTTATCTTCCGCCCTAAAAGCCCCGCGCGGTCCTCAAGTAGAGGCGCGGCGCGCGCCCAAGTAAAGGCTCGCGTAAAGGCTCGCGTACAGGCTCAAGCCAAGAAAGCGACCCGCCGATGTCGATAGAGACGAGCAAGCCCGCCACGCCCCTCAGCGACGCGCAGCGCCTCGTGGTGGCTCAAGAGGAGGAGGCGCTCAAGAAGGTGATGGCGAGTCTGGCGCACCTCGAGGAGCCCGAGAGCGACCTCGACGCGGTGGACGAGGAGCTGCTGGCCCTGCGCGAGCAGCTGCAGGAGGCGCACGAGTTCGACCGCGCCGCCATCCTCGACCAGATGAATCGCCTCGCCGCGCTCCGTCAAAACCACGAGGGGCGAGACGACAAGCAGAGCGAGGCGGAGTTCCTGAGCGCGCCGTATTTCGCCCGCATCCTCTACCAAGAGGAGGACGAGGACGGCGAGCCGCGCGGCCCGCAGCGCGAGGTCTTTATCGGCAAGCGCTCCTTCTTTAGCCCCGACGGGCGCGTCAAGGTGGTGGACTGGCGCACGTCCCCCCTCAGCCGCCTCTACTACATGTTCCGCGAGGGCGACGAGTTCTATGAGCGCCTCGGCGACCGTGAAGTGGGGGGGCAGCTCAAGCTCCGCCGCGCCCTCGTGGTGCGCGCCGGCGAGCTCCGCCGTATCCAGTACGGCGTCAAGGGCGACCTCACCCTCGAGCGCTCGTTCGCCGGCGAGTGGAGCGCCGAGCGGCGGGAGCGGGCGCAGCTGACGGGGGGGGAGGGCGTGGCCACGCGCGTGCGCCGCGGCGCCCCCCCCGCCACCGCCGACGCGCTCCTCCCCGAGATCTCGGCGCTCATCGACCCCGAGCAGTTCAAGCTCATCACCCACGAGCAGTCGGGGGTGGTGGTGATTCAGGGCGGCGCGGGGACGGGCAAGACCACCATCGCGCTCCACCGCGTGGCCTACCTCCACTTCCAGAACCCCAAGCGCTACCACCCCCGCCGCATGCTCATCCTCACGCCGGGGGTGGCGCTCAAGCGGTACGTGTCGCAGGTGCTCCCCGCCCTCGACGTGGCGGGGGCGCCCATCCACACGTTTGGGGAGTGGGCCTTTGAGAGCGCGCAGCTCCTCTGCCCGAGCCTCAAGCACCACCGCCTCGTGGAGCACACCCACGTGGGGGCGCAGCGCCTCAAGCGCCAGCTCTTCACCCTGCAGCTGCTCGAGCGCGCGGTGCGCGAGGAGTGCGACGCCCTCGAGGAGGGCCTCGAGCGCGCCGGCGGCAAGGGGCTGCTGGCGGAGTGGCGCCGCCTCCGGGATCTGCCGCAGCACCCGCGCCTCAAGCGCCTCTACGCCTACGCGCAGGGCGCCCCGGAGCGCTTCTCGTCCACGGCGCTCCGCGAGCTCGAGCGCGCGCAGCGCCAGCTCCGCGACCCCAAGGACACCTGGGCGGACCTCTTCACCAACCCCGCGCGCCTCGGGCGCTGGCTCGAGGAGCTCGGGGCGCCCGCGCCGGAGCGGGAGCTGCGGGTGGTGGCGGACCTCATCCACCAGCAGGCGCGCCCCCCGGAGCTGCTCAGCGACGTCGATGAGGACCTGCGCGTGGGGGCGGACGGCGTGGCGCTCAGCGACGATTCCGGGCGCGGGCGCCTCGACCCCGACGACTGCGCGCTCATCCTGCGCCTCGCGCAGCTCAAGTACGGCGCGCTCACGGGGCCCTCCGAGGAGCGCCTGAGCTACGAGCACGTGATGGTGGACGAGGCGCAGGACCTCTCCCCCGTGGCGCTGCAGGTGCTCTGCGGCGCCACGCCCCCGCACGCGCCCGTCACTCTGGCGGGCGACACGGCGCAGCGCGTGATCTTTGATAACGGCTTCTCTCGCTGGGGCGAGGTGCTGCCCTTCCTCCCCGCCGGCGCCTCCCTGCTGCCGCCGCTCAAGGTGTCGTACCGCTCCACGCGCCAGATCATGGAGCTCGCCCGCCACGTGCTCGGCGACCTCGCGCACGACTGGACCACGCGCGACCTGCGCGACGGGCCCGCGGTGGCGTTCACGCGCTTTGAGGAGCGCGGGGAGGCGGTGCAGGCGATCTGTGACGCCCTCGGGCGGCTGATGGACGCCGAGCCGCGCGCCACGGTGGCGGTGGTGGCGCGCACGCCACAGGTGGCGGACCGCTACTTTGAGGGACTCCGCCAGGCGCGCGCGCCCAAGGTCCGCCGGGTGGCGGAGCAGGACTTCTCGTTCTCGGCGGGCGTGGACGTCACCGACGTGCGGCAGGTCAAGGGCCTCGAGTACGACTACGTGATCGCTCTCGACGTGACGGCGGAGCACTACCCCCTAGAGGAGTCGGCGCGTCACCTCCTGCACGTGCTCGCCACGCGCGCGGCGCACCAGCTCTGGATCGTCAACGCGGGGGAGGCGACCCCCTCCCTCCTGCTCCCGCCGCAGCTCACGGCGCGCTGAGCCGCTGAGCCGCTGAGCCGCTGAGCCGCTGAGCGGCGCCCCCCTGGAGGGAACAGCTCTTGATGTCTCTCGTGCCCCCTCGCGGCCCAGCCCTCGCCGCCCTCGCCGCCCTCGCCGCCCTCGCCGCCCCGGCCGCCCTCGCCGCGCCCCCCGCCGCCTGCCCCGCCGAGGAGCGCCTCGACGGGCTCACCCCCGGCAGCCGCGACGAGCACCAGCGCCTCGACTACTGGCTGGCGCGCTGGGGTCTCCTCGGGGACCTCGACGCCCCGCTCATGGACGCGCGCGCCGTCGCCGCCCACAACGACGCCCTGGCGCGCCGCGCGGGGGAGCCGCGCGCGCAGCCCGACCTGCGCGTCCCCCTCTCCGCTGAGGTGCTCAACGAGCAGGTGCGCGGGCGCCTCGCGTACGTGGCGCAGATGTTCGACGAGGGGGTGTACGTGAAGCGCGGCGGGGGGCGGCTGTCGGCGGAGGAGCGGGCGCTCCTTGAGGCGCGCCCGCTCACGCCCGCGGCGACGCCCGAGCTGCGCGTGGCGCTCACGGAGCTGCAGACGGGCTGCGCCCCCGTGCTCGACCCCATCGAGAAGCCCTCCGCCGACCGCACCATCGACCGCAACGCCTGCACGCGGGTCAAGGAGCAGGCGCTCGTGGAGGTGCTCGCGGCGTGGCCGGGGGGCTTCACGCTCATCCGCTCGCGCCTCGCCCTCGGCTGGCTGCCCCCGGCGGCGCCGGGCGCGCCCCCGCGCCTCTCGCCGCCCGTGTCGCCGGCGCTGGCCGACCGCTACGTGGAGGGCCCGTTCGCCTACCTCCGCCCGCCCCGCTCGGCGTCGCGGGCGCGGGTGCCGCGCGTGGGGGGGCGCCTCCTCATCGCCGACGCGGAGGGGGCGCGGGAGGTGGAGGCGCCCCACGACCTCCCCCACCCGGCGCTCACGCGGCGCGCGCTCCTCACGGAGCTCTTCCGTCAGCACGGCGCCCCCTACGGGCTCGGCGGCGACGGGGGGGGCACGGACTGCTCTCAGACGCTGGTCAACGCCCTCGAGGCGGTGGGCCTGCGCCCGCCGCGCCACTCGTCGCACATCGCCGAGTTCGGCACCTTCAGCGTCCCCCTCACGCCCGAGATGTCGGCGCGCGACCGCCTCGCGCTGCTCGACGCCGCCCTCGCGCGCGGAGTAGTTCTGCTGTCGCTCCCCGGGCACATCGCCGCCTACCTCGGGCGCGACGCGCGCGGCGAGCCTATGATCTTTCACGCGATGTCGGACTTCCAGCGCGCCTGCGCGGGCGGCGGCGAGACGATGACGCGGGTGGGGCGCGCCACGGTGACGACGGTGTGGCTCGGGGAAGGCTCGTCGAAGGGCTCCTACCTCGCCCGCGCCACGCAGCTCACCGCCCTCGGCGGCGGCCCCCCGCCCGCCCTCGAGGCGCTGGCCGCCGCGCGCGCCCCCGCCCCCCTCGCCCTGCCGAGCCGCGCCGAGTGCCGCGCCGTTCAGAATCGCGCCCGCATCTTTACCTCACCGGCGCGCCCGAGCCTCGAGCAGCCCCTCCGCGTGATGGTCACGCGCCCCGACGCCAACACCCCCGCCCGCCTCGCCCTCGTGGCCCCCTCGGGGCAGGCGGTGGAGCCGGCGCTCGTGTCGCTCGGCGGGCCCCCCTACGCGCTCTACGCCGAGCTGCCCCCGCCCACGGAGGCGGGGGAGTGGCGGGCGGTCTTTGGCGAGGGGGGCGACCTCTCGTCGTGCACCCACTTCTCGGTGGAGCGCCGGCGGGCCCCGCAGGGCGCCGAGGACCCGGCGCTGTGGACGCCGGTGGAGGAGTGGGGGCCGCACACGGAGGCGCTCTACGCGGCGTTCGTGCGTCGCCTCTTTGACTACCCGCTCGACGACGACCGGAGCTGGCGCAACCTGCAGGACCTCCTCGGCGAGCCGGGGCACAACCTCCTCCGCGACCACCTGAGCGCGCAGGAGGACGAGCGCCTGCGGCTCGAGCCCGACTGCGCCGACCTCCCCTACACCCTCCGCGCCTACTTCGCCTGGAAGCTGCGCCTGCCGATGGGCTACATGAGCTGCTCGCGCGGGAGCAGGGCGCGAGCGCCCTCGTGTCAAGACCGGCGGGATTCGACGGAGCCGCGCGAGGGGCGGCGGGTGGGCGACGATTTCCAGTGGTTCGCGCGCCGTCGCCTCGCCGGCGCCGTCCACTCCGCCAGCGCGCGCACGCTGCCCGACGACGACGAGACCGACCTCTACCCCGTGGCGCTCACCCGCGAGGCGCTGCGCCCCGGCGTGGTGTTCGCCGACCCCTACGGGCACATCCTGATGGTGGCGGGCTGGTCGCCGCAGGGGGCGGGGGGCTACGGGGTGCTCATGGGCGCTGACGGGCAGCCCGACAGCACCATCAGCCGCCGGCGCTTCTGGGAGGGCTCGTTCCTCTTTGACCCCGACCGCGCGGCGGTGGGGGCGGGCTTCAAGGCCTTCCGCCCGCTGGTGAGCGCCGCCCGCGAGGGGCGCGCGGGGCGCCCGCGGGGCCCCTGGCGCGCCCTGCGCAACGACGAGCTCACCGCCGAGCGCATGGGGCCGCTCGCCTACAGCGAGGAGCAGTACGCCGGCCCCAAGGAGCGCTTCTACGACGCCATGGGGGCCCTGATCAGCCCCCGCCCCCTCGACGCGCGCGTCCACCTGAGCGCCCTCGTGGACGCCCTGCACGAGTCGGCGCGGCGGCGCGTGGAGTCCGTGGACAACGGCGAGGCGCACCACCGAGCGCACCCCCGCGCCGTGGTGCCCATGCCCACGGGCTACGCCATCTTTGAGACGAGCGGCCCGTGGGAGGATTTCGCCACCCCCTCGCGCGACATGCGCCTGCTCATCGCCATCGACACGGCGCTGAGTCTGCCGAGCGCCCTCACGCGCGCGCCGGAGCGCTTTGGGCTCACCGCCGCCGAGCTGCCCGAGGCGCTCAAGGCGGTCAGCGCCGACCTCCGCGCCGCCCTCCGCGCCCGCGAGTTCACCTACACCCAGAGCGACGGCGCCCCCCGGCGCCTCACGCTAGAGGACCTCGTGGCGCGCGCCGCCGCCCTCGAGGTGGCCTACAACCCCAACGACTGCCCCGAGGCGCGCTGGGGGGCGCCGGAGGGGAGCGCGGAGCGCGCGTCCTGCGCGCGGCGCGCGCCCGACGCGCAGCGGCGCCTCATGGAGCGCTACCGCCCCTGGTTCCACGAGCGCCGCCGCCCGCCGCGCGGGTCGCGCTGAGCGCTCCCCTCGAGCCGCCCTCAAGCCTCGCTCAGTGCTCCACCTCAGGCGCCGCGCTCGACGGGGGCGGCGGCGTCCAGTCCACGGCCATGCCGAGGTGCAGGCCGCGAATCTTGAGCGCCTCCATAATGTCGGTGAGACTCTTCTTGCCAAAGTTCTTGATGTCCACCATGTCCTTCTCGTGGCGCTGCACCAGCTCGCCCACGTAGATGATGTTGGCGGCGCGGAGGCAGTTCTGGGCGCGGACGGGGAGGTCGAGGTCGCTCACGTGGAGGTTGAGCATCTCGTAGTAGGAGGGGCGGCTGGTGGGCGACAGATCGCCCTCCACGCTCGCCTCCTCCTCCTCCTGGAAGTGGATAAAGGCGCTCATCTGCTCGCGGAACAGGTGAGCGCAGTACACGATGGCCTCCTGCGGCTTGAGCGCGCCGGTGGTCCACACCTCAAGCGAGAGGCGGTTGTAGTCGGTGCGCTGCCCCACGCGGGCGTCGGTCACCTGGTACTGCACGCGGCGCACGGGGTTAAAGAGCGCGTCGATGGCGGTGAAGCCCGCCGGCACGCCCTCGTGGGCGTCGGAGGTCGCGTAGCCGTACCCGCAGCGCACCTCCAGCGAGAGCTTCTTGGCCTTGCCGGTCACGGTGCAGATGTAGAGGTCGGGGTTGTAGAGCGTGACGCCCTCGGGGAGCTTGAGGTCGCGCGCGCGCACCTCGCCGCTGAGCGAGGTCTCCACGCGCAGGGGGGCGCTGAGGGCGCCCCACAGCTCGAGGAGCTTGAGATTCAGCGTCAGCTCCTCGGCGGTCTCCTTGAGGCCGCTGATGGCGCCGCCCTCGCCCACGCCGTCCACCTTGAACGCGCTCACCGCCGCGCCGCGGATGGCGGTGTGGAGGAGCGTCTCGAGGCTGTTGCCGAGGGTGTGCCCGTAGCCGCGCTCGAGGGGCTCCACCACGTACTTGGCGTACCCGTCACGCTCCTCGACGGGGACAACGCCTCGGGGGCGCTTGAGGTTGCGCCAGTTGCGAGCGATCATCGGGCTGACTTCCATCATGGGCATGCTCCTTCGCTGAGTGTCTTAAAGCGCGCGAGCATACGACGATCGCCGAGGGCTGTCAACTCCCGCCGCCAAGTGAGGGGGGGCGGCCAGGGGGCGCTACCCCTGCAGCAGCCGCGCCGCCCGCTTAGCGAAATACGTGAGCACCCCGTCCGCCCCCGCGCGCTTAAAGCACATCAGCGACTCCAAGACCACCTCCTCCTCGCTGAGCCACCCCTGCGCGAACGCCGCCTGGTGCATGGCGTACTCCCCGCTCACCTGATAGGCGAAAGTGGGGGCCTTGAGCTCCTCCTTCACGCGGCGCACCACGTCGAGGTAGGGCATGCCGGGCTTCACCATGATCATGTCGGCGCCCTCCGCGAGGTCGAGGGCGGCCTCGTGGAGCGCCTCATCGGAGTTGGCGGGGTCCTGCTGGTAGGTGCGCTTGTTGCCCTTGCCCAGATTCCCCGCCGAGCCCACGGCGTCGCGGAAGGGCCCGTAGTAGGCGCTGGCGTACTTGGCCGAGTAGGCCAAGATGAGCGTGTTGACGTGCCCGGCGCCCTCGAGGGCGGCGCGAATCGCGCCGATGCGCCCGTCCATCATGTCGGACGGCGCCACCACGTCGGCGCCGGCGGCGGCGTGCGAGAGGGCCTGCTGGATGAGCGCCTCCACGGTGCGGTCGTTGAGCACGTAGCCGCGCGCGTCGATGAGGCCGTCCTGCCCGTGGGTGGTGAAGGGGTCGAGCGCCACGTCGGTGATCACGCCGAGGTCGGGGCAGGCGTCCTTGAGGGCGCGCACGGCGCGCTGCGCGAGGCCGTTGGGGTTAAACGCCTCCTCCGCCTCAAGGCTCTTGGCGCTCGGCGGCGTCACCGGGAACAGCGCCACCGCCGGGACGCCGAGCGCGTGCGCCTCCCGCGCCTCGCGCACGAGCAGGTCGATCGACAGGCGGCTGACCCCCGGCATCGAGCGCACCTCCTCGCGCGCCCCCTCCCCCTCGATCACGAAAAGCGGGTAGATGAGGTCGCTCGGCGTGAGGTGCGACTCGCGCATCAGGCTGCGCGAGAACTCAGCGGCGCGCATGCGGCGCAGGCGCGTGTGGGGGAAGCGGCGCTGGGAGGGCTCAAAGGGCACGGCGGACTCCAGGGGGGGCGGGGGAGGGGGGGCGGGGGGCGGCGGCGCGCGCCCCAGAGCGGGGGCGCCGCGCGCGCGTTTCGGGCGGCGGCGCGCTCACCCGCGCAGCGCCGCCGCCACGCGCGCGTCGCGGGCGAGGGCGGGGTGCAGGGCGGCGAGGCGGCGCGCGGCGCCCCGCAGGGCGCGCCCCTCCGCGCCGAGCGCCGCGCGCCCCAGCGCGCCGAGGGCGCAGAGCCGCCCAAGCGCCTCCGCCGCCCGCGCCATGCCCGGGCCGCCGAGGGCGGCGAGCTCCACGATTCGCTCGTGCGCCGGCGCCCCCAAGAGGTCTGCGTCCTCTGCGCCCTCTGCGCCCTCTGCGCCCTCTGCGCCCTCTGCGCCCTCTGCGCCCTCTGCGCCCTCTGCGCCCTCTGCGCCCTCTGCGCGCGCCGCGCCCTCGAGCGCCACGTCGAGGGCGTGGGCGAGGGCGGCGAGGCGGTGGGGGTCGCTCGGGGGCGTGTGCGCGAGCGCCTCGCGCGCCCAGCGCGCCGCGCGCGCGCGCTCGCCGCGCGCCCAGGACCAGCGCGAGAGCGCCAGCGCGCGCTCGCCGCGCTGCGCGGCGAGGCGGCAGGTGTGCAGCTGGGCGCCCGAGAGGTAGCCGAGGCCCTCCTCGAGCGCCTCCATCGCCTCCGCCGCCAGCCCCGCGCCCTCGTAGGCGTGCGACAAGAAGAGCCACACGTCCGGCTCGCGGGGCGCGCGCTCGAGGGCGGCGACGGCGGCGGCGAGGCGCTCCTCGAAGGGGGCGCCCGCCGCGTGCAGACTCATCAGATAAGACGTCGTGGCCTCCGCGCGCAGGCGCTCGTCCGCCTCCGCCGCCCCCGCCACGCTCAGGAGGGCGGCCTGCGCCTCTCGGTGGCGCCCGGCGAGGGCGTACTCGCGCCCCAGGTAGAAGCGATAGCGCAGCGTGTCGGGCTCCTCGCGCGTGACCTGCTCGAGCAGCGCGATGTTGCGCGCGAGCTTGCCCCGCGCCGCGTACACCTGCGGGTCGTAGCCGAGGTGGACCACCTCGAGGCCCGTCACCCGCGTGTGCTCAAAGACGCGCGCGGGGTCGGAGAGGGCGCAGAAGGTGTTGTGGACGCGCCCCACGTAGCCGAGGTCGGGGTGGCGCGGGAAGATGCGCTGGCTAAAGAACGAGTGGGTGGGCGCGCCGTCGAGGCCCACGTTCACCACGTTGAGCATGAGCGCCTGGTAGGGCCAGGCGGCGGAGGGGCGGAGCAGGTCGCGGACGTTGGCGGGCTGGGGGCCGCGAAACCGCTCGTCGGCGTCGAGAATCGCCACCCACGCCCCGCGCGCGCGCCGCAGCGTCTCATTGCGCGCCCGCGAGAAGTCGTTCACCCACTCAAAGTAGCTCACCTTGGCGCCGAGGTCGCGCGCGATCTCCACCGTGCGGTCGGTGGAGCCCGTGTCCACCACCACCAGCTCGTCCACCCACTCGCGCGCGCTCAGGAGCGCCTCCTCCAAGAAGCGCTCCTCGTTCTTGACTATCATGGCGAGGCTGAGGAGGGGCTGAGGCATGGGTCATCGCCGCGGAGGGGGGAGAGGCGAAAACAAAGAGAGGCGACCCGGGGGCCGCCCCTCTCGCGCCCCAGAGGGCTCAATGGGCACAGCAGGATTTGAACCTACGACATCCTGGACCACAACCAGGCGCTCTACCAGCTGAACTATGTGCCCATCTCAGCGCGCTCGCTAGAGCGCTCGCGCTGATCTGTTGACCTGTGTAGCGCCTCGGCGGCGCGCTGTCAAGGACTTTCGAGCCCCGCGGGCGGATTCGAGGGCTCGCGGCTCAGCTCGCGGCTCAGCTCGCGGCTCAGCTCGCGGCTCAGCGCGCCCCTCAGAGCGCCCCCGCCCGCCGCCACCGCCCCCGCCAGAACGCCCACGAGAGCAGCGCCAAGCGCGCCCCCCAGTCCACCGTCGTGCCCACCCACACCCCAAAGACCCCCCACCCGAGGTGATGCCCAAAGAGCCAGCACGCCCCCACCCGAAAGGCGAGGGGCGCGACCACCATGATCACCATCGGGCTGAGGGTGTCCCCGGCGCCGCGGAGGGCGCCTGAGAGGGCGCAGCTGCCCGCCATGAGGGGCTGCGCCACCGCCGCCGCCAGCAGGCAGGGCGCGGCGGCGGCGGCCACCGCCGGGTCGCGCGTGACCAGGGCCACGAGCTCCTCCGACCGCAGCGCGTAGAGCGCGCTCACGGGCAGCATGACGCAGACGGCCAAGAGGGCGGCGCCCCAGCCGGCGGCGGCGGCGGCGTGCAGGTCGCCGCGGCCCGCGCGCTGCGCCACCAGCGCCCCCGCCGCCACCCCAAAGGCGTCGGCGCAGATGAAGCCCACGGACTCCACGGCGAGCGCCGCCTGATGCGCGCTCATCGCGAGCACGCCGAGGGCGGCGATGAGCTCGGCGTACACCAAGTAGATGGCGTGGTAGCCCACGCGCTCGCCGAGCGCGCCGCGGGTGACGCGCGCCACGGGGGCGAGGGCGGCGAGCGTGGCGCGCATCCCGCCGCGGCGGAGGAGCCCGCCGAGGGCGCCGAGGAGGTCGGCGAGGGGCACGCGCGGCGGGCGCGGCGCGCGGGCGAGGAGGGCGGCGGCGAGCAGCCCCTGCAGCGCGAAGGTGGCGGCCGAGCCCCAGGCCGCCCCCGCCACGCCGAGCGCGGGGAGCGGCCCCGCCCCGTAGATGAGCCCCCACGACGCCCCGAGGTTGAGCGCGCCGCAGGCGAGCGAGATCCACATGGGCGTGCGCGTGTCGCCCCCCGCCTGCATGGCGGCACAGGCGGCGCCCCCGAGCATCTTGAGCGGCGCCGACCAGAAGAGCGGCAGCGCGTAGCTCAGCGAGAGGGCGGCGAGCTCCGGGGCGGCGCGCCCGCCCACCCAGACCACCAGCTCTGCGAGGGGGCGGGCGGCGGCGGCGAGGGTGAGGCCGAGCGCGAGCGACGCCGCGCACACCGCCCGCGTCGCCGCCGCCGCCCCCGCCGCGTCCCCGGCGCCCACCCGGCGCCCCACCACCGCCACCAGCCCCACCTCGAGGGCGCCGAGGAGCGCAAAGAGCGTCCACACGCTCGGCCCGCACACCTGCATCACCCCGAGCCCCGCGGCGCTGTAGCGCCCGAGCAGGGCGCGGTCGGTGAGGAAGACCGCCGTCACCAGCAGCCCCTGCGCCATGGCGGGGAGCGAGAGCGCCCACACCTCGCCCATCGGGAGCGCCCGGAGCGCCCCCCGCGCCACTTCAAGGTGTGCCACGGCCCCTCCAGCGCCCCTCAGTCGTCGTAGAAGATGCTCTCGCGCCGCTTGACGAACTCCTCAATGGAGCGCTTGAGGGTGGGCGAGAGGCGGGTGAACTGCACCCCAACCCCGTTGGGCACGTTGGAGTTGGGGGCGGTCGAGGAGCGCACCCAGCGCACCTCCCCCTCCACCAGCTCCGGGGCGCTCATGGCGGGGAGCTTGAGCTCAAAGCGGAGGGGCGTGCCGAGGGCGATGAGCTGCTCCGTGGCGATAAAGACGCCGCCCTCGGAGATGTTGTCGGTGAACCCGATATAGAAGTTGTGGTCGCTCTCGGCGCTGACCTCAAGGGAGAACCGCTCAAAGCGCGTCTCCATGCCGAGCGCCACGCGCGCCAGGCGCCGCTCCTCGGGGGCGGGCGCGGCGGGCGGGGCGGGCGCGGCGGGCGCGGCGGGCGCGGCGGGCGCGGCGGGCGTGGCGGGCGCGGCGGGGGGCAGCTGCTGCGTGCTCTGCTGCGCGATCAGCGCGTCGAGGGAGAGCAGGGCCTGCTCAAAGCGCTTCTGTTGCTGAAAGGCGGGGGCGAGGGACTTCGCCACCTCCTCCGACGAATCGCGGGTAGCGGCGAGCGCGGCGCGCGCCTCCTCGAACTCACGCGCCGCCGCCGCGCGCTCCTCGGTGATGGCCCTGATCAGGCGCGCCGCCAGATCGGGACCGAGCAGGGCGCGTTTCGCCTCCGCCGCCCCCAGCTGCTCGCTGAGCGCCTCGACGCGCGCCTCGAGCGTCTCCTCCTTGCCCTCGAGCGCGGAGAGCTCCTCCTGCGAGGCCTGCAGGCGGGCGCGGAGGTCGGCGAGGGCGCGCTGAGAGTCCTGCAGGCGCTGGGCGAGCGCGGCGCGCTCCTGCTTAAGCTGCGTGACGGGCGGGTGGGCGGGGTCGCTCATGGGGTTCGCTTTCTGATGGAGCCTATGTCTGCGGTCTGCGGGCTTGAGGCTAGACGAGCCCGAGGTCCACGCGGAAAATCTGCTGGCCGAGCAGGACGAGGTCATTCTGCGACAGCGGCACGTTGCCCTGCACGCGCAGGAAGGTGCCGTTGGTGCTGCCCTTGTCGGTGAGCGTGGCGCGCTCCTCAGCGAACGAGAGCGTGCAGTGCGCCCCGCTCATAAAGCGGTCCTGCTCAAAGGTGATGGCGCCGCGCACGCGGCCGATGTCGAGGGTGGAGTCGCTGAGCATCCAGGCGCGCCCGAGCTCGCCGTGCCCCACCACGTGCGCCAGGCGCCCCCAGGTCTGATAGGTGGGCGAGCCGAGTCGGCGCGTGCCGTCGGTGCTCGGCGCGCCGCGCCCGGGCTTGATGCGCTCAAAGCGGAAGAGCTGCTGCCCGGCGCGGAAGAGGTCGCCGCTGTGCAGCTCGGCGGTGCCCTTGAGCTTGACGAAAGTGCCGTTGAGCCCGCCCTCGTCGCGCAGATAGACGCTCTGGCCCTGAAAGAAGAAGGTGACGTGCTTGGGCGAGAGGTAGGGGTCGCGCTGGAAGATGGGCCACGGGTAGTCGCGCCCGAGGGTGGCCTGCTTGATGTTGAGCGACAGCGCCTCGCCCTCGCTGCCGTCGGGGTGGATGTGCACCAAGCGCAGGTACTGCGTCTCCGCCGTCTTGGCCGGGACGCCGAGGGGGGGCGGCGTGTGGTGGGCGGGCTCGTGGCGCAGATCCTCGTCGTAGCGCGTGCCGCAGCCCCCGCAGAACGCGAATCCCTTGGGCACCACGGCGAAGCAGTGCTTGCAGACCCGCGGCGCCTGCGCCGCGGCGCGCACCGACACGGCGGGGGCGGGCGGCGCGGGGCTCAGCGCGGCGGCCGGGGTGACCGCCGGCGCCGCGGGGCGCGCGTCGCGGGCGGCGGCGAGGCTCGAGGAAGAGAGCTCGTAGGTCTCCTCGGCCTCCTCGGCGCGCTGAGGGGCGCGCGCCGCCGGCGCGGCGTCGTCTTGGGGCTGCAGCGCGGGGGGCTTCGGCGCGGGGGACTCCTGCGCGGGGGACTCCTGCGCGGGGGACTCCTGCGCGGGGGACTCCTGCGCGGAGGGCTGATCTTGGAAGTGAAAATCAAAGGGCAGGTCCAGCGCCCCGCCCCCCGCGCCCATCAGCTCCGCGAGCGCGGCGGGGGCGGGCTCGGAGGGGACCTCGAAGGCTGGCAGCGGCGGGGGCAGGTCGTCCTCGGCGGTGAGGGGGGGCAGCGCCGAGTCGCGCGCCGAATCGAGCGCCGAGTCGAGCGCCGAGTCGAGCGCCGAGTCGAGCGCCAAGTCGAGCGCCGAGTCGAGCGCCGCGGGCAGATGGAGGCCCATGACCGCCGGCGCCTCCTCATAGACGGCGTCCGGCGCGGCGGAAATCAGCGCCGCGGGGCGGGCGGCGGGCTCGGCGCTCGAGAAGGCGTCGCGCAGCGAGGAGCGCCGGCGCGCCTTGGGCGCCGCCTCCTCCTCGTCGCGCAGCTGCGGCAGCTCGGCGCCGCAGCCGAGGCAGAAGCGGTAGTGCTTGGCGTTCTGATGTCCACACTGGGCGCAGGTGCTCATGTGCTCTCCTGGGTTCGGGCGCGTCGCGGCGATTAAACAGAGACCTGGCTCTGCGAGGAGTGGGGGGCGTGGGGCTGCACTTGCAAGAGCTGCTTGCCGATCAAGATGAAGTCGCCGACGCTGAGCGGCGCCTCGCCCTTCACCTGCACGAAAGTGCCGTTGCGCGAGCCCATGTCCGTGAGGACGATCTTGTCGTTGCTCACGCTCACGTGGCAGTGCCGCGAGCTCATAAAGCGGTCGAGGGGGAAGTTGAGGTCGCAGCCCTGGCGCCCCACGCTCAGGCTGCCGTCCGTGAACGGCACGCAGAGGCCGCGCCCGCCCCCCTCAAGGAGCTGCGTGAGTCGCCGAGGGGCGCTGGCGGGCTTGGGGTTGGCGAAAAAGCGCACGCCCTGCTCGGCGTCCTCAGGCAAGAAGGAGCCGCCCGCCGAGTACTCCTCCACGCAGTACATCTGCTCCCCGGCGATGAAGACCTCGCCCTCCTCGAGCTGCGTGGGCTCGCGCAGGCGCACGAACACGCCGTTAAAGCTCCCCTCGTCGCGAATCAGCAGCGCGCCGCCGCGGTAGAGGAGCGTGGCGTGGAGCGGCGAGATGTAGGGGTCCTCACGGAAGATCATGTTGCCCTCCACGCGCCCGATCTGGGCTCGGTCGCGCACCCTAAAGCGCACCTCCTTGAGCTCAGGGCTCCGAATCAGCACCAGGTCCACCGCCGGGGGCTCGACGGCGGCGGGCGCGGCGGGCGCGGCGGGCGCGGCGGGGGGCGACAGCATAAAGCCGCACTGGAGGCAGAAGTGGCTACGCGGGATCACGCCGGCGCCGCACTGAGGGCAGTGTGTGAGGTGGCTCATGTTCACTCCAGTGGTGAAGCCCGGGGGGGACCCGGGGGGGGAGCCCGGGGGCGGCGCTTGGAGGCGCGCGCTGGGTCGCGGGAGAGCATAGACGAGGACGAGCGCTTTCACAACCGCCATGGCTTTTGAGGCGCGCGGTGCTATGGTGTGACGCCCCCCCAGCCCCCCCCACAGGACCTCCGATGAGCGACCCCAAGACTCCCAAGCCCCGCGCCGACAAGGGCGCCGCGCCGCAGATCACCGAGGCCTTCGTCAAGGCGCTCCCCAAGACCGACCTGCACGTGCATCTCGACGGCTCCATCCGCGTCAGCACCCTCATCGACCTCGCCCGAGAGTACAACGTCTCGCTGCCGAGCTACACCGAGGAGGGCATGCGCGAGCTGGTCTTTAAGGAGCGCTACGCCAACCTCGGCGAGTACCTGCGCGGCTTCGCCTACACCGTGGGCGTGATGCAGAGCGAGCTCGCCCTAGAGCGCTGCGCCTACGAGTTCGCCGTCGACAACCTCAACGAGGGCGTGCGCTACTTTGAGGTGCGCTTCGCCCCGCAGCTCCACATGCACAAGCACATGAACGCCGTGATGGTGATCAAGGCCGTGAATCGCGGCCTCAAGCGCGCGCAAGACGAGTTCAACCGCCGCCCTGAGGTGGAGTCGGGCGCCGAGCCGCGCTTTGAGTACGGCATCATCGTGTGCGCCATGCGCATGTTCAATGAGCACTTCAGCGAGTACTTCAGCAACCTGATCGCCGCCCACCGCTACACGCCCATCAAGGACGTCTACCGCATGGCCTCGCAGGAGCTCGCGCGCGCCGCCATCACCGCCCGCGATGAGCACGGGCTGCCCGTGGTGGCCTTTGACCTCGCCGGCGAGGAGGCGGGCTACCCCGCCGAGGACCACCGCGACGCGTTCGCCTACGCGCACAAGAAGTTCCTCAAGAAGACGGTGCACGCCGGCGAGGCCTACGGGCCCGAGAGCATCTTTCAGGCGATCACGGACCTCTACGCCGACCGCATCGGGCACGGCACCTACCTGCTCGACCCGCATGCCATCAAGGACCCAGAGATCAAGGACCCCGAGCGCTATGTCAAGCAGCTCAGCCAGTACATCGCCGACCGGCGCATCACCCTCGAGATCTGCCTCACCAGCAACCTGCAGACCAACCCGCACATGAAGAGTCTGAGCGACCACAGCTTCCGCGAGCTCCGCCGCCACAGGCACTCCACCACCCTCTGCACCGACAACCGCACCGTGAGCAACACCACGGTCACCAAAGAGCTGCTGCTCGCTGCAGAGCACATGCACTTTACGCTCGACGACCTCAAGAGCGTGGTGATCTACGGCTTCAAGCGCAGCTTCATGCCCACCAGCTACCTGCAGAAGCGCGCCTATGTGCGTCAGGTCATCGACTACTATGAGCAGGTGGAGGCGCGCTTCCTCAAGGGCGAGATCTGAGGCGAGATCTGAGGCGAGCCCTCACGCCCTCACTCCCCCCCGCCCTCCCCGTTGAGCTTAAAGCCGTAGTGAATCAGGCGCCACTCCTGCTTCTCGCGCTTGAGCTCCCACATAATCCAGCCATCGGAGTACACCCAGGGCTGCAGGGCGAGGGTGATGTGATCGCGCTCGTTGGTGAGCAGCAGCTCGTGGGGGCCAGCGGCGAGCTGCTTATTGTCGAACGTGAGCTGCCCGAGGGGGACGCCGTCGAAAGTGACCTTAAAGTACTGTGAGCCAATGACGCGCAGGCGCCCTACGCCCTCGGGGTAGGGCTTAAAGCGCAGCGTGTAGGCCTCGCCGAAGGCGGGGCTGAGGCGCCAACGCTCGGGGCGGGCGCCCTCGAGGACCCCCTCAAAGTCCACCGTCTCTGTGCTCTCGAGGGGGTATATCGCGAGCCCGCGCTCCGCCAGCAACGTCCCCTCCGCGTCCTCGGTGTGCCTAAAGCGCCTAAACCCCACTCGCCCGTCCTCCGACTCCAAAAAGATGAGGCCCTTGGCGTTGAGGGCCTTGAGGCTGAGACTCTGCGTCAGCTCCTCGCCGGGGCTAAAGGTGGCGAGGAGCGTGTGGGGCTGCGCCCCGGGCTGCTCCACACGCAAGATGACGGGCGCCCCCGAGGGGACCCGCACGGCGCCCTTGGCGGAGGGCTTGACGCGCTCGCCGTTGACGCTGAAGGTGATGGGCGCCTTCTGGGTGGGCACCGCCGACGTCACCTTGAGGTTGAGCGTGGCGCTCGGCGCGGCGCCGGGGGTGAGCATAAAGAGGCCGGGGAGGGCGTCGAGCTGCTCGCGGCGCAGGGTGACGCGGTGGGGGAGGTGGTCGGGGAGACTCACCACCACGTCGAGGGGGTAGCCGGCGCGGAGCGTGAGGTCGAGGGGAGTGGCGCGCTCCTGCAGCGCGCCGTTCACAAAGACGCGCGCGCCGCTCGGCACCGTCTTGAGCGTGTAGGCGTGAGGCTCAAGGCGCGGCGCGGGCGCCGGCGCGGGCTCAAGCGCCGGCGCCGCCGTCTGCGCGCCGAGCGGCTCGCCTTGAGGCTTGAGCGCCTCCGGCGGGTGAGAGAGGAAGTACCCCGCGCCGATGAGCGCGGCGATGAGGAGCGCCGCGAACAGGCGGGGGGCGAGGGGCTTGTGAGAGGCCGAGGTGAACGGCGCGGCGGGCGCGGCGGGCGCGGCGGGCGCGGCGGGCGCGGCGGGCGCGGCTACGCTCACCTCGATGTCATTAAAGTCCTCGTCCGCGGCCGCTAGGATGTCGAGGGTGCGCAGCGGCTGGTATTTGGCCTGCGGCGCGGGCGGCGCTGAGGAGGGCGGCGCTGAGGAGGGCGGCGCTGAGGAGGGCGGCGCTGAGGAGGGCGGCGCTGAGGAGGGCGGCGCTGAGGAGGGCGGCGCGAGCGTCCCCGTCACCTCCTGAGGCGCGTCGGGCGCGTCGGGCGCGGCGGGCGCGGCGGGCACATCCAACGGCGCCTCGCCCGCCGGCATGTCCTCATCCAAGGGCTCATCGATGGTGTCCACCGTCGCCTGCTCGTCCGCGGGGGCGGGCTCAGGCGGGGTGGGCTCTGAGGTGAGGCGGGAGGCGAGGGGGGAGGCGAGGGGAGAGACCGCGGGCGCGGCGGGGGGGGCGGGGAGGGGCTCGGCGGCGGCGAGGGCGGCGGCGTCGGCGGCGTCGGCGGCGGCGAGGGCGGCGGCGATCTGGTCGGCGGTGAGCGGGAGGGTCGCCTCTGGTGAGGGCATCTCGGGGGGAGGGCTGAGGGGCGTCTGCTGCGCGCTCAGGTCGAGCGCGTGCGGCGCGAGGGCGCGCAGGTCGAGCGCCATAAAGCCGTGGGAGGTGCGCAGCGGCTCGCGCGCCGCCGGCGACGGCGCGCGC
>Ga0194129_10002229_pt1 | contig 29548 bp, 22 predicted proteins | sample TA2KigCa35mmetaG_FD_150862 | JGI IMG/M metagenome (GOLD analysis project Ga0194129, IMG submission 150862) | Freshwater microbial communities from Lake Tanganyika, Tanzania - TA2015038 Kigoma Deep Cast 35m | ecosystem: Environmental > Aquatic > Freshwater > Lake | place: Tanzania: Lake...
GGCAGCAACAACTGCCAGAATTCCAGATCCAGCCAGTGGCCGAACTTGAAGCCCGCCTCGCGGACCGTGCCGCAGCAGCGAAAGCCGAGCGAACTGTGCAACGCGATGCTCGCCACGTTCGAGGCGTCGATGCCCGCAATCAGCATGTGGAGCCCGGCCCGCTTTGCCTCCACGATCACGGCCTGCATCAACTGCCGGCCCACCCCCTCGCCCCGAAAGCGCTCCTCGACGTAGACCGAGTGTTCCGCCGAATACTTGTAGGCGGCGCGCGGCCGGAACGGACCCCAGGTGGCGAACCCCGCCAGCACGCCCGGCTCCCACTCGATGCCCAACACCGGCACGCCATCCCGCTGCCGCACGGCGAACCACTCCCGCATCGTCTCCTCGCTCCGCGGCGCGTATTCGTAGAGCGCCGTCGAGTTGAGGATCGCCTCGTTGAGGATCGCCCGGATCGCGGGCAGATGGTCGGCCGTGCACCGGATCGCGGTGCGGCGCGGCGGGGCGGGTTTCTTGCGGGGCATCGGCTCTGGGCCGCCTTCAGCGGCGAGGGGGGGCGGAGGGAGGCGTCAGCAGTGAGACCACGACGAGCACCAGGAAGCCGAGCGGGATCGTGACGAGGCCCGGCTGGCTGAAGGGCATGGGTGAGCGGTCACGCGCCAGGCCGTAGACCTTCTCGAAGGTGTCGGCCGAGAACAGGATCCAACCCAGCGAGGCCACCATGCCGATGGTCACCGCGGCGATGATGCCCTGCCTTGTCGTCCGCGGCCAGAATAGCAGCATGACCAGCGCTGGCAGGTTGGCACTGGCCGCGATGTTGAACGCCCAGCCGACCAGGAAACTGACGTTGAAACGCCGAAACACGATCCCCAGCGCCATCGCCACGATCCCGAGCCCCACGGCCGCCAGTTTGCCGCAGCGGATCTTCTCGTGGTCCGTCATGTGCATGCCGAACACGTTCTCGACCAAGTCGTGGGCCACCGCGCCGCTGCCCGCCATGATCAACCCGCTGACGGTGCCGAGCACGGTCGTGAAGGCGATCGCCGAGATCACGGCGAACAGGGTGTTGGAGAAGCTCTTCGCCAGCAAGGGCGCCGCCATGTTGGTGTCGGTGGGGTCGAGCGCGCCCGACGTCATTGCCCCCAGGCCAAGGTAGAGCGTGAGGATGTAGAACACCCCGATCGCCGCGATGCCGACGACCGTGCTCTTGCGGGCTGCATAGGCGTCCTTCACCGTGTAGTAGCGGATCAGGATGTGCGGGAGGGAGGCGGTGCCGCAGAACAGGGCCAGCATCAGGCTCGCGAAGTCGAGCCGGTCGCCGAGCCGGCTCGTGGAGAGGCCCTTGAAGAAGACCCCCGGCTTGAGCAGGTCAGCGCCGCGACGTTCGGTCGGCGTGTAGGTCGTGTGCGTGCCCTCGGCGTCTGTCCGCTTCGCGGCCTCCCAGGTGACGATCGTCGAATCCTCGAGGGCGGCCAGATAGGCCACGGGCCCGAGCGGCCCGGTCTCGCGGGCGGCGCCGAACCGCTCGGGCAGCCGGACGATCGTGCCCACGGGCCGCAGGTCGTGATCCCGCGACTGCGGCTGGCGATCCACCAGTCGCGTGCCGTCCGGCCGCACCGTGAGCAGCTGCGGCGCCAGGTCTTCAAGGCCGTCCCGGCCGGCGTTGACGGCCAGTCCCCGGCCCAGGATCAGCAGCGTGAGCACGCCGCAGAATAGGACCAGCAGCGATCCCTTGATGAACTGCACCCATGTCGTCGAGACCATGCCGGCCGTGACCACGATCAGCGTCACGGTCACGCCTACGAGGATCACGCCCGCCTCGTGCGGCAGGCCGAGCAGCGGCTGGATGAGCGAGCCGGCCCCGACCATCTGCGGGATCAGGTAGAAGACGCTCACCACCAGCGTGGAGATCGCCGCCGCCAGCTTGATGCCGCGGCTGTTGAAGCGGCTGTCGAGTGCGTCGGCGAACGTGAACTTCCCGAGTGACTTGATCGGCTCGGCGATCACGAACAACGCCACGATCCAACCCGCCAGGAAGCCGATCGAGTACAGGAAGCCGTCGTAGCCCGAAAACGCGATCATGCCGCAGATGCCCAGGAACGAGGCGGCCGAGAGGTAGTCGCCGGCGAAGGCGATCCCGTTGACGAACCAGTGGATCTGCCCGTGGGCCGCGTAGTACCCGCTGGCCGACTGGCCCCGCCGGCCGAGCCAGAAGGAGAGTGCGAGCACGCCGAGCACGAAGCTGGCGAAGATCGCGACGGCCATGGGCGAGGTCTGGTGGATCATCCGGCGAAGCTCTGACTAGCCATCCACCCGCAGCCACATCGAGGCCGCGGCCAGCACAAACGCCGAGCCGATCAGCCCCATGCCGTAGAGGATCGCGAGGTTCACGCCGCCGAACGGCTGCAGCGACAGCAGGTCGGGCCGAAACAGCACCAGGGCCATGAAGCCGCCGTAGAGGAGCACGTAGACGGCGAACAGCGCCAGGGCCGGCCGGCTGGCCGTGTTCGTGCGGGCGTGCCGCGGGTCGCCGTCGGCCATCCGAGTCTCCTCCTGTCGGCCGTCCTCCGGCCCAGAATCGTCTGAGGATACACCGCCTCGGGCCGCCGCAGGCGATCGGCCAGCCCGGGGGCATCACTCCTTGATCCCCGGCCACGTCGCGCCCTCGGCCTCGACCTCGGCGGTGTAGGCCCGCAGCCGCTGCATCATCCCGGCCAGCCGGTCACCTTCCGTCCGTGGCGGCGACCGATCGGTGACGCGGGCCGCCTTGCCGGCCGGGTCATCGGCCTTGCGCTGGGAGGCGAACTCGTAGAGCGGCACCGGCTTCTCGACCCAGCCCGGCGGTCGGCGGGCCGGCGACGCCGGATCGATCAGGTCCGCGGCCATGCGCACCGCGAGCCCACGGAGCTTCGCGACCACCTCCGGCTGCTCGGCCGCCACGTCGGCCTGCTCGGCGATGTCGGCCTCCAGGTCGTAGAGTCGCGGCTGTTCCAGCGACGCCGGCAGGGGAGCCGCCTTGCGGCCCGGTCGCTCGGGCTGGTTCGCGATCGCGAGCTTCCAGCGTCCTTGGCGGACGGCGTCGAGACGGTCCTGCATGAAGTAGTAGTGGGCCTCGCGGGGCGACTGCGTCGCGGTGCCCAGCAGCAGCCCCGAGATGTCGCGACCGTCGATTGCCGGCTCGGCCGGCAGTGTGACACCGGCCAGCGCGACGAACGTGGGCAACAGATCGATCGTGCCGCAGACGGCGTCGCAGCGGCTGCCGGCCGCGATCCTACCGGGCCAGCGGGCGATCGTGGGCACCCGCATCCCTCCCTCCCAGGTGCTGCCCTTGCTGCCCCGCAGCGGACCCGCCGAGGTGACGTCCTTGACCCAGCCGATCCAGGGGCCGTTGTCGCTGGTGAAGATCACGAGCGTCCGCTCGTCGAGTCCGTTGTCGCGTAGCGTGTCGAGCACGCGGCCGACGCTGCAGTCGACCTCGGCCACCCAGTCGCCGAAGGCACCATTGTCGCTCGTGCCCCGGAAGGCCTCGCCCGGCAACAGCGGGATGTGGACCGCGTTGTGCGGGAGGTAGAGGAAGAAGGGCCGGTCCTTCGATTCCTGGATGAACCGCACTGCCTCGTCGGTGTACCGCGCCACGATCGTCCGCTGCCGCTCGTCGGTCAGGAGTTCGGCGATCGCCTCGTCCCGCAGCAGCGGCACCACCCGCTCGCCGCTCGCCGCCGCCACCCGCTGCATGTCGTTGGAGTAGGGGATGCCGAAGTAGCGGTCGAAGCCCTGCCGCGTGGGCAGGAACTCCGGCTGGTCCCCAAGGTGCCACTTGCCGATGCAGGCCGTGGCATAGCCGAGCGGTCGCAGTCGTTCGGCGATCGTCACCTCCGCAGGGTTCAGGCCCTCGGCGGACGCCGGGCCGAAGACATAGGGCCGGCCGACCCGCGGGCCGTAGCAGCCGGTAAGCAGCTGGGCCCGCGAGATCGAACAGGCCGGCGCGGCGTAAAAACTCGTCAGCCGCATCCCCTCGGCCGCCATCCGGTCGAGCCGGGGCGTCTTCTGGCCGGTGGCGCCGAACGGACCGATGTCGCCATAGCCGAGGTCGTCGATGAAGATCACGACCACGTTGGGGCGGTCGGCCGCCGCGACCAGGCCGGGACAGGCCAGTCCGGCGAGCCACCAGACCGCGGACACGAGCCAGACGGGTTTCATCGGGACGGTTCCTCGGGGGGCTGATCGGAGAAGCGGTACGGGTCGTGGCGGCGGCGCATCTCCGCGACGAGCAGCGCCTCGAGTTCGGCCCGCCGCGCTGCCTGGGCGGGCTCGGCGGCCAGGTTTCGCTGGGCTGCGGTCGGTCCTGCCCCGCTCACCGCAGTCACCGCGGGGTCATGGTGCTCCACCAGGAACTCCTGCGGATTCTCACGCAGATCGAACAGCTGCGTCACCAGGCCGCCCCGCGACGACTCGTACTTGAGCAGTTTCCAGTCGCCGCGGCGGACGCAACGGATACCCGGCTTCGCGCCACCACAGTAGGCACCGTAGAGCACCTCGCGGACCTGCGGCGTAGCGCCGGTGAGCACCGGCAGAAAACTCGTGCCCTCGTCACTCGCGGGCCGCTCGACGCCGGCGACCTCGCAGCAAGTGGCGAGCAGATCCGCGAGGTAGACATTGCCGGCGGCCCGGCTGCCCCGCGTCACACCCGGCCCGGCCACGATCATCGGCACCCGCCAGGTATGCTCGTAGAGGTTCTGCTTGCCCATCAGCCCGTGGCGGCCGATCGCCACGCCGTGGTCGGACGTGTAGAAGATCCAGGTGTGGTCGAGGTCGCCGGTACGACGCAACTGCTCGAGCACGCGGCCGATCTGGATGTCGATGTTCTCGCTGCAGGCGAACTCGCGGCCGACCTCGTTCCTGATCGTGGCCTCGTCCCGCCGCCGCCAGACACCGCTGACGGCGACTTCGTCGCGGACGTCCGCGTGGCCGTCGCCGAAGGGATGCCGGGGCAGCCAGTTGGCCGGAAGCGGCGGCTGCCGCTCGTGCATCGACGGCGGCTGGCTCGGATCGTCGTGGTTCGTCGCGCCGTACTTGGCCAGCAGTTCCGGCGTGCCGTCCCGCGTGTCATGCGGATGGGAGAAGCCGAGATGAATGAAGAACGGATCGGTGTCCCCGGTCACCGCGCGAGCGGCCAGGAAATCGAGCACGCGGTCGGCGTGCCAGCCGCTGCCCCCCTCGGCCGTGCCGGCCCGCTTGACGGCATCGTGGCGGACGGTGAACCGCCGGTCGGCGGCCTCGTAGCTGTTGCCACGCTTGCAGGTCCGCATCGTGTCGTACCCGGCCCGGTTGAAGACCGCCGCCAGCACGTGCTCCTCGATGTTGGCGGGACAGCGCCGCTGGAAGCCGAGCGGGCCGAGGCCGGTCTTCTCGTCGGGCCCGATCGGCAGATGCCAGAGGGACCGGCCGGTCATGATCATGTGCCGCGAGGGCGTGCAGACGGCGCCCGAGAACGACCCCATGTGACAGGCGGCGTCGAGCACCATGCCCCTGGCCGCCAGGGAGTCGATCACCGGCGTCTCCAGCCGGGAGCCCGGATCGTAGACGCGCAGGTCCAAGGGGGATTGGTCGTCGGCGATGACGAACAGGATGTTGGGCCGCCTCGCCGGCCGGCCCACGACCGATGCGTCGGCCGCCGTCGGGGCGGCATCGGCGGCCCGTCCCGCCCGGTGCGACGCCTCGTCGGCGAACGGCAGCGGCCAGTCGGGATGGGGCACGTGCTCGCGGTTCATGGTGGCCTCCAGCCGTGCGACCACCTTCGGATGCGCGGCGGCCAGGTCGGTCGCCTCGGCCGGATCGGCTTCGAGATCGAACAGTTCGATGGTCCGGGGCCGGCCACCCCGGGCGGCGGCCGCCGCCCGGCCGATTGCCTTCCAGCGGCCGTCGGTCACCGCCTGCCAGTTGCCCGCGGTCAGCTCGCGATACAGCAGCCGCTCGGCAGGCGGCTCGGCCCGACCCTCGACGGCGGCCGCCAGGCTGAGCCCGTCCCCGCCCGCCGGAATCCGCTCGTGCAGGCCCGCCAGATCGAGCAGCGTCGGCAGCCAGTCCTCGAACCCCGTGGCTGTCGTAATCGCGCGGCCCGGCTGAATCCGCCCGGGCCACGCGATCGCCGTCGGCACCCGCAGCCCGCCCTCGTAGGGTGAACCCTTCCAATCCCGCAGCGGGCCGTTGCTCTCCAGCCGCCGCGTGTCGATGCCACCGGTGCCGGGACGGGTCGCCCCGTTGTCGCTCGAGAACACGAAGATCGTGTCTTCGGTGAGCCCGAGTTCGTCGAGCGTGGAGACGATCCGGCTCACCTCGCGATCGAGCCGCGTGACCATCGCGGCGTAGGTCGCCAGCGGCCGGCGACAGGGCACGTAGCCCGCTCCTCCCAGGTAGGGCTTCTCGGCGCCGAATCGCGCCTCGTACTGGCCGAGCGACGGCTCGTCGGCGGGCACCTGCAAGGCCAGATGGGGAACCGTGGTGGGCACGTAGAGGAAGAAAGGATGCTCGGCGTGCTCGCGGATGAAGGCCAGGTATTCGACCGCGATCAGATCGGCCGAGTAGTTCCGGCCGACGAATCTCGCGAACGCCGCGGCATCGGCCCCCTGTCCGGCGGGCACCTGGCCACCACGGGCCACGGCGGCGTCGCCCGCCAGCGACGGATTCTCGATCGTTACCCGCTGACGATCCCGCCAGAGATGGCCGGGATAGAACCCGTGGGCCTCCCGCTGGCAGTTGTAGCCGAAGAATCGCTCGAAGCCGCAGGCGAGCGGGTCGGACATGCTTCCCGGCGGCCCCAAGCCCCATTTGCCGAAGGCCCCTGTGGCATAGCCGGCCTCCCGTAAAATGCCCGCGAGCGTCACCGTGCCGGCCGGCATCGGGAACTGCCCCTCGGGCTGCACCTCCCGGTTGCTGCGGATCGCGGCATGCCCCGGGTGCTTTCCGGTCAGCAGCACACAGCGGCTCGGCGCACAGACCGCACTGCCCGACCAGTGGCGAGTCAGCCGCGTGCCGCGGGCGAAGAGGGCGTCGATCGTGGGCGTCTGGATGTGCCGCGAGCCCGTCACCCCCAGGTCACCGCTGCCGAGATCGTCGCACAGGAAAAAGACGATGTTCGGCTTGCGGCCGGCGGCGGGAGCGGCCGCGGCCGGCCGCTCCGTCGCGGCCGACACTAGCACCGCCTGTGGGGCCGCACTGGCCTGCCGGCCGAACTGCCGCCGGAAGGCGACCTTGAAGGGATTCTCCGCGGGACCCGCGCACCTTTCGTTGACGAGTGCCGGCTGCACGTCCGCCCACCAAGCGTCGTAGCCGGCGGCGAGTCGCGCGACCACGTCGGCATGGTCGGCCGCCACGTCGTGCCGCTCACCGGGATCGGCGACGACGTCGTAGAGTTCCCAGGCATCGGGACGGTTCCTGGTGTTGACCAGCTGCCACCGGCCCTCGCGGACGCGGCAGTCGCGGTGGGCCGACTCCGCCGCCTGCCCCCGGTCCCACCGGCCGACGTGCGTGATCAGCGGCCGATCGGGCCACGGCGCGGCTGTGTCCTCCAGCAGCGGCAGCAGGCTCCGGCCCTCGATCCTGCCGGACACCGCGGCCGGAAGGGTCACCGCGGCCAGCTCACAGAGGGTGGGCAATACGTCGATGTGGGCCGTCACCGCCGGCACGTCGATGCCCGCCGGCAGCGCGGCCCGCCAGCGCCACAGCGAGGGCACCCGAGTGCCACCGCGGTAGGGCGACCCCTTCTGGCCACGCATGCCGGCGTTGGCCACTGCCGCCCCCGTCGCCGTCCCGTTGTCGGTCATGAAGATCACGAGCGTGTCGTCGGCGATCCCCCAGCCGTCGAGCCTGTCCAGCAGCCGACCAACGTTGGTGTCGACGTTCTCGATCATGCCGTAGAACGACGCGATCTCGGACCGCCGGCGGGGATCGGTGACGCCGGCCGCCGCCAGCGGCCCGAGGTATTTCGTGTCGCTCCCCGGCGGACAGACGAGCGGACCGTGCGGCGCATTGGTGGCGAGTTGGCAGAAGAACGGCTGGCCTTCCCGCCGACACCGGTCGATCCAGTCGAGGGCCGCCGCGAAGAACACGTCGGTGCAGTAGCCCTTCGTCCGCACGAACGTGCCGTCGCTGCGGATCACGGGATCGAAATAGGTGTTGCCGGGGACGTCCCCGCAACTGCCCGGATACGTCTGGCCGATGCCGCCGGCCCCGTGAATGAAGACGCGGTCGAAGCCGCGGCGGCCAGGCTGGTAGGCATCCTCGTCCCCCAGGTGCCACTTGCCGAAGATGCCGCAGGTGTAGCCGGCGGTCGACAACAGGTGCGGCAGCGTCACGGCCGCCGGCGCCAGCCGCTCCCGCTCGAGGATCGTGTGCGTGACTCCGGAACGGAACTCATGTCGGCCCGTGAGCAGCGCCGCCCGGGTGGGCGCACAGGTCGGACTGACGTGAAACTCCGTCAGCCGCACGCTCTCCGCATGCAGACGGTTGAGGTGCGGTGTCTGGATCACACGGTTGCCGTGGGCCGCGAGGTCGCCATAGCCCTGGTCGTCGGTGATCACGAGGACGACGTTGGGCCGCCGGCCGGCGAGTCCGCGGGCCGCGGACGGGGGCGGGGCGGCCGGCCGGGCCGCCGCGGGGAGCCGGCCCGGCGCGGCGGCGAGGGCGTGGCACTCGTCGGCGATCCGGGTCCACTCCGCGTCCAGCGCCGCCACGCGGCCCGGCTCGCGGGCCGCCAGATCGACCGTCTCGCAGCGATCGTCGGCCAGGTCGTAGAGCTCCCAGGGCCGGCCCTTCGTGGCCACGAGCTTCCAGTCGCCGACCCGCACCGCACGGTGACCGTCGTGGCACCACCACAGCGACCGGTCCAGTACCGGCGCGGCCGCGTCGGCGAAGGCGGCGGCGAAACTGTGGCCCTGCAGCGGCGGATCGTCGGCCGCGGGCTCGAGCCCGGCCAGGCCAAGCACCGTCGGCACAACGTCGACCACGTGCACCGGCTGGCGGCGGAGTTCTCCCTTGGCGGCGATGCCTGCCGGCCACTGCACGATCCAGGGCGTGGCGATGCCTCCCTCGTGCACCCAGGTCTTGTGCCGTCGGAAGGGCGTGTTGGCGCAGCTCGACCAGCCGGGACCGAGGCAGAGGAAGGTCTTCCGCGATCCGGCCGGCGCGGCCTGATCGTGACCCTCGCCGCGGACCATGATTTCCGCCGAGGCGCCGTTGTCGCTGAGGAAGAGCAGCAGCGTGTCGTCGCGGGCGGCCATGGCGTCGAGCTGCGCGACGATCCGGCCCACCTGGCGGTCGAGCGCCTCGACCATCGCGGCATAGATCGCCATCTTGTCGGCCTGGAACTCGCGCTGCCGTGGCGTGAGGGCTTCCCATTCCCGCGGCCGGTCCACTTCGCCCGGCCCCAAGGCGGCGAGGGCCTTGGGAAACGGATAGGGCGGCCCGACGGCCCGCTCGATCGCGGCAGCGGGACTGGTGACGATCCCCTGGGCCGCCACCCGCGCGACCCGCGCGGCGCGGACCACGTCCCAGCCGGCGCGGTAGCGGTCACGATACTTGGCGACCAGCTCGGCCGGCGCCTGGAGCGGGAAGTGCGGCGCCGTGAAGGCGACGTAGTGGAAGAACGGCCGGTCAGGATGCTCGCGGGCGTGCGTCGCGAGGCACTCGACCGCGTGGTCACCGATCGCCGTGGTCGTGTAGAAGTCGGCGCCGGCCCGGACGGCACCGCCGTCGACCATGACGCCGCGGACGTCGAAGAAGTTGTTCTGACCGGTCTCGTTGACGTCGAGCGAACGGGCGAAGCCGGCCTGCCGCGGGTCGCCGTCGATGTGCCATTTGCCGGAGTGGTACGAGCGGTAGCCGGCGGCCGCCAGCCGCCGCGGCAGGAGCACCGCCCATTCGGGACGCCTGCCTCCCGTGCCGCCCCGCCCGCCGGGCAGCGCGTCGCGGCGGATCGCCTGCGGATAGTAGCCGGTCAGCAAGGCGGCCCGCGTCGGCCAGCACCGCGCGGTGTTGTATCCCTGCGTGAATCGCAAGCCGTCGGCGGCGAGCCGATCAAGCGCGGGGGTGTCGATCTCGCCGCCATAGCGGCCAAGATCGGAGAAGCCGAGGTCGTCGGCCAGGATCACGAGTACGTTGGGCCGCCGCGGCGGCGGGGTGGCCGGCGATCGTTCGGCGATCACGACCGCCATGGCCAGCGCCAGCAACACGAGCGGCCCACGGCGCACCGGCGGGGCACGGTCTGTTCGCGAACCGGTTGTTGACATGGCCGGAAACTCGCGGAGCCCGCCCGATCGACCGCCCGCCGGGCTAGCGGCTGCCGATGCACCAGAGCGAATCGTGCGTCCGCAGAAAAATGAGGCCGTCGAGGCAGACCGGTGTGGCCACCGTCATCTCGTCGACGACACCCTGCCCGACGATTGCCGCGGCGTCCGCACCGGCCGGCGGTGCGACCAGCCAGCTCGCGCCATCCTCGCGGGTCACGAGCACGCGGCCGTCGACGAGCACCGGCGAGGCACTGAAGGCGTTGCGGTTCTTGGGCAGCTCCTGCTCCCAGAGCGTCCGCCCCGATGCGGCGTCGAGGCAGGCGACCACGCCCTTGTCGGTGCACACGAACACCCGGCCCTCCGCCGCCGCCGGCGTCGGCACGTCGGTCCCGAGATCCTTCCGCACCCAGGCCAGGTGGCTACCGGTCACGTCACCGCTACCACCGCGGCGGATGGCGGTCACGGTGCCGCCCCGCGCATACGGGGCGACGATCAGGTCGCCGACGGCCACCGGCGAAGCGATCGAGCGGTAGAACCGGTCTTGGGTCGGATTGAGCCCTCCCACCCGCCAGAGCTCACGGCCGTCGGCCGCGTCGTGCGCGGTGACGTAGTCGGCACCGAGCACGACGAGTAACTCGGCCGGCTCGCCCTTCCGCGGATCGCCCGGCAGCACGAGCGGCGTCGAGTAGCTCTGGGCCGCCTCCTCCGGGGCCGCGAGCATGCGGTCGTGCTTCCAGAGCAGTTCGCCGCGCTCGCGGTCGAAGGCGGCGATGTAGCTGGGGCCCGACTGCATGACGGTCACCAGCACGGCCTTGGACGTGAGCACCGGGGACGTGGCGAGATCCCACCACAGCGTGTCCTCGCCGAACCGCTCCTGGAGGTTCGTCTTCCACAAGACCGTCCCGTCGGCAAGCTTCAGGCAGGCGAGTTCGCCGCTCTTGAAATAGACCCAGACGTGTTCGCCATCGGTGACGGGCGAGGGGTTGCAGCCGGTCGCCTTCTTATGCTTGCCGGGCCGCTCGGCACCGAGTTTCCGCCGCCACCGCTCGCGACCGGTGCGGTCGACACAGATCACCGTGTCGCGGCCGTCGACGCCGCAGGTAAGCACAAGCGACTCGCCCCAGACCGCCGGCGTGCTGGCGCCCAGGCCGGGGAGCTTCAGGCGCCAGCGGATGTTTTCCCCGGGCTCGCCCCTTTGCCAGCCCGTCACGTAACCCTTGCCGGCGGCCACGCCGTCGAAACCGGGACCCCGCCAGTTGGGCCAGTTGTCGGCCCGTGCCGCCCCGCCGCAGGCCATCGTCAGCACCAGGGCCGCTCGCCACGTTCGCATCCCGTTCCCTCCGCTCCGCGCACCTGCAGGAGCCTGACCGTCGAATCCCGCAGCAAGCAGTCTAACTTTCCGCGGCCCCCCGCATCCATCACCCGGCGACACACGGCCCGCGGGCGGTCAGCGTTGTGGGACGCCAGCCGGTCCATACGGCTCGACGGGCTCGGCGTTGGGTCTGGGCATGGCGGCATCGACGCTCGCCCGCCAGGCCACGAGCCGGCCATGCAGTTCCTTGACGCGGTCGGGCCGGGCGGCCGCCAGGTCGCGGCCGGGCGGCGGGCCGGAGCCGTCGCAACAGGTCCTGAGACTGGTGCCGTCGAGCACGTTCCCCGCCGGCAGGTCGCAGCCTGCGGCATCCAGCAGCGTGGCCGCGATGTCGAGGGTCGTCACCGGCACCGCCGAGGTGCCGCCCGCCTGCGCGACACCGGGCCAGCGGACGCACAGCGGCACGCGGATGCCCCCCTCGTAGACGCAGCCCTTGCCGGCGCGGAGCGGCAGGTTCGACGTCGGCGCGCCCTCCGACGTGGCCAGGCCGCCGTTGTCGCTCGTGAAGACCACCAGCGTGTCGTCGGCCTGCCCGGCCCGTGCCACGGCGGCGAGCACCGTCGCCACCGTCTCGTCCATCTCCCGGATCATGCCTGCATAGACCGGGTGATCCTGTACGCCCTTGGTGAACGGATCGCCCGGCAGCGGGGCCGGCAGGTCGAACCGGGGTCCCGGGCGGACCGCGCGACGCCCCTCCTCCGCGGCCAGTTTGGGCCGTGTGATCAGGGGCACGTGCACCGAGTGCATCGGCACGTAGCAGAACCAGAGCCGTCCCGCGGCCGCTGAGTCCGTGACGAAGGCCGCTGCCTGCCCCGCGATCGAGCGGGCGTGCATCGGGTCGTCGAGCGGGCCGCTGCCCGGGGTGACCGCCGTCGACGCGGCCACGTCGAAGCCGTGGCTGGTCACGTCCTTGGGCGGACCGAGATGCCATTTGCCGAACACGCCGGTGCGGTAGCCGGCAGCGACGAGCAGCTCGGGCACCGTGACTTCCCGCTCCGGCAGGGCGGTGAGAAAGTCGGCCCCTAGGACGGCGCCACGGCGATTGCCACCGATGAAGTTCGTGATCCGGACCCGCGCCGGATGGCGTCCGGTGACGAGCGCCGCCCGGGTGGGCGAGCAGACCGGGCAGGCCGCGTAGCCACGCGTGAAGGTGACGCCGGCGGCGGCCAGCGTGTCGATCGCCGGCGTGCGGTGGAAGTCGCTGCCGGTGCAGGAGAGATCCCGCCAGCCCAAGTCGTCGGCCAGGAAGACGAGCAGGTTGGGCCGGACACGCGGGGCCGCGGCCGAAGGCGCGGAGCCCGCGGACGACGCCGGGGGTCGCGGTGCCGCGAACGGACTCCATCGTTGGTCGAGGCTCGCCTGTAGCCGTCGCACGACATCCAGCTCACGGCCCGCCAGGTTTGTCGTCTCCGCGGGGTCGGCGGCGAGGTCGTAGAGCTCGACCTCGCCCCGCTGGTGGCCGGCCTGGTCGGCCGGCATGATCCGCGCGGCCTCGCCCTGCGGCATTGCCGGACCGCCACGGGCCGTGGCCGGCTCCACGAGCTTCCAGCGATGGTCGCCCTCGACCGCGACGGTCCACCGCCAGAGCAGGCTCTTGGCGGGCTCGTCGAGGTTGATGATCGTGTGGGTGTAGCATTCGCCGAACACCTGCCGCCGGGCCGCGACCGCCGCCGCGTCGAGCAGGTTCACGCCGGGAAGTCCCGCCGGCGCAGGAATCCCGCAGGCGGCGAGCACCGTCGGCAGGATGTCGAGCGAGCTGGCCAGCGACTCCGACCGGCCCAGCTGGATCGTGCCGGGTCGCCGCAGCATGATCGGCGTCCGCAGGCCGCCCTCGGAGGGCGAGAGCTTCGAGCGGGCCGCAAAGCCCGGCTTGTCGGGCCGCTGCAGCCAGCCGTTGTCGGCGACGAACACGACGAGCGTGTCCGCCGAGAGCCGCTCGTCGTCGAGCATGGCGAGCAGGTCGCCCACCGTACGGTCGAAGCGTTCGACGTTGCCCCAGTAGCGGGCCACGTGGAGGCTCGGCGTCTTGGTGGCGTAGTGCTCGACGAGTTCGGGGGGCGGGTCGTGGGGTTCGTGGGGAAGCATGGGCGCATACCAGACGAAGAACGGCCGCCCCCCGTCGCGGCTGCGGCGGACGAAGTCCCGGATCGGCTCCATCGTGCGGCGGCCGATGGCGAGTCCCTCGTCACCATGCCGCTGCCCCTTGGTCATGCCCTCGTCGAACCCGCCCCGCCGAAAATCGCCCTGCCACCACTTCCCCGTCTGCAGGCTGCGGAAGCCGTGGGCGCCGAGTAGCCGCGGCAGCGTGGGCCAGGCCTCGAGATGGCGGTTCATCCGCTCCCGACCGGCCTCGACGTCGGCCCGGCCGCGCGGAGCCGGCGGGTCGTTGCCGACGATCTTGTGCTCGTGCGGCTCGCGGCCGGTGATCAGTGAGGCCAGGCTCGGGCAGCAGAGGCTCGAGGGAACGTAGCCGTTGGGGAACACCAGACTCTCCGCGGCCAGGCGGTCGAGCGCGGGCGTGCGGAGGTACGCGTGGCCCATGAAGCCGTAGTCGCTCCAGTGCTGGTCGTCGGAGACGATCAGGATCACGTTGGGAGCGGCCGCCGCCAGGGGCGTGGAGGCCACGAGCAGCGCGACCAGCACGGCGGCGAGCAGGCGACTGGCGGGGCTGGCGGACATGACGGCCTCCCGGGTGCGGCGGACCTTGCGGTCGATCGGCCATAGCCCGATGATTATGGGGCACGCGGTGGCCGCGGCCCAGGGGTGGCGAGTCGAAAAGGGAGTGCGGTGAGAGCGTCCTGTGTGATCGGGCTTTCCCTGCTCTGGGGCATCGGGACGACGGTCGCTGGCGGCCCCGCCGACGCTGAGGTCGCCCACGCCGCCACGCGGCCCAACGTGATCGTGATCCTGGTCGACGACCTCGGCTGGCGGGATCTCTCCTGCCAGGGCGGCGACGCCTACGCGACGCCCCACGTCGACCGACTGGCCGCCTCCGGCATGCGGTTCACCCGCGGCTACTCGGCCTGCACCGTCTGCTCGCCGACGCGGGCCGCCCTCCTGACCGGACAGTCGCCGGCCCGCCTGCACCTCACCGACTGGATCGCGGGCCACGACCGGCCCCGTGCCATGCTCCTGCCGCCCGAGTGGACCAAACACCTGCCGCTTGAGGCCTTCACCGTCGCCGAACGACTCAGGGCCGTCGGCTATGCCACGGCCAGCATCGGCAAGTGGCATCTCGGTGGAGCCGGCTTCCAGCCCGAACGGCAGGGCTTCGACGTCAACGTGGGGGGCTGCGATCGCGGCCAGCCCCCGAGCTACTTCGCCCCCTACCGGATCGCGACGCTCGCCGACGGCCCGGCCGGCGAGTACCTCACCGACCGCGAGGCAGCGGAGGCCGTGAGATTCATCACGGCCCACAAGGACCGCCCCTTCTTCCTCTACCTTCCGCACCATGCCGTGCACACCCCGATCCAGGCCAAGCCCGCGGTGGTGGCGAAGCTTGCCGCCCGGCCCGCGGACCGGCGGCCGCGGAACGCTGCCTACGCCGCCATGGTCGAGGGCGTGGACGACGCGCTCGGTCGGATCGTCGCGTGCCTCGACGAACTGGGCATCCGCGACCGGACGGCGATCTTCTTCACCAGCGACAACGGCGGCCTGGCGCAGGTCACCGACAACGCCCCGTTGCGGGCCGGCAAGGGCTCACCCTACGAGGGGGGCGTCCGCGTGCCCTTCATCGTCTCATGGCCGGGGCTGACGAAGCCCGGGGGCACTAGCGACGCGCCCGTGATCACGCCCGACATCCCGGCCACGATCCTGGCGCTCGCCGGCGCCACCGCCGACGTCGGCGGACCCCTCGATGGTCGCGACCTGTCCGGCGTGCTGAGCGGCGGCGTGCTCGACCGCGAGGCACTTTACTGGCACTACCCGCACTACCACCCCGGGGGCGCGACGCCCCATTCGGTGATCCTGGCCGAAGGCTGGCGGCTCGTGCACTTCTACGAGGACGACCGCGACGAGCTCTATGACCTGGCCAGCGACCCGGGCGAGCGCCACGACCTCGCCGCCCGCGAGCGCCGGCGGGCGGGCGACCTGCGGCGGCGACTCGACATCTGGCTCACCGACGTGGGCGGCCAGCTGCCGCGGACCAACCCCGCACACCGTTCGGCCCCACCCTGACGTGCTGTTCATCATCGCCGCCATGCCTCGTGCCACATGGGTGCCTACGGCTGCCGCTGGACGCGGACCCCGGCCTCACCGCCGGCAAGCGTCCGACCGACATCGACCGCGTGCCGGACTGCTGGCCCGACACCGACCTCGTCCGCCATGACACGCTCGACTATGCCGTCGAGATCGAGGCCTTCGACACCGAGGTCGCCGCGCTGCTCGAGGCCCGAGAGCGGCCAGAGGTGGCCGACGACACGCTGGTGTGGTCACGGGCGATCACGGCATGCCCTTCCCGCGGGTCAAGGGCCACACCTTCGATCTCGCCCATCGCGTGCTGCTCGATTCCCGCTGGCCCGCGGCAATCAAAGCCGAGCGGCCGCTGAGGCTGCCGACCGTCGCGACGGCCGTCACGTTTGCGGGCCGGCGGCCAATCCGGTTGAATACGCGGCCGTCGCCACCGCCATCTCTTCGTCCGGAGCTTTCCGATGCCCAAGCAGACCGTCGCCCACCTCGATCCCGCAGGCCAGGCTGTGCTCGTCCGTGTCGATTTCAACGTGCCCCAGGACGACGCAGGTGCGATCACCGACGACCGCCGGATCCGCATGGCCCTGCCGACGATTGAGTCGATCGTCGACCGGGGGGGTAGGGCGATCCTGATGTCGCATCTCGGTCGACCGGCCGGCCGGGGTTTCGAGGTGGCGTTCTCGCTCGCGCCCGTCGCCCGTCGGTTGGGCGAACTGCTCGGCCGACCGGTCGTCTTAGCCAGCGACACGGGCGGCCCCGACTCGCGGGCCAAGGCCGCGGCCTTGCCGGCCGGCGGCGTGCTCGTGCTCGAAAACGTCCGCTTCAACAAAGGGGAGAAGAAGGGGGACGACGCCGACTACGTGGCCGGCCTCACCGGCCTCGCCGATGCCTACGTCAACGACGCCTTTGGCACCTGCCATCGCACCGAGGCGAGCATGCACGCGGTGCCCGTCACCATGAAGAAGCAGGGTAAGCCGGCCGTGTCGGGGTTCCTGGTAGAGAAGGAGATCCGCTACCTGGCCGACGCGATCGGCACGCCCAAGCGGCCCTTCGTCGCCATCCTGGGCGGCAAGAAGGTCTCCGACAAGATCGCGGTGATCGAGAACCTGATCGCCCTCTGCGACCAGATCCTGATCGGGGGCGCAATGGCCTACACCTTTTCCCTGGCCCAGGGAGGCCGGACCGGCAAGAGTCTGGTCGAGCCCGACAAGCTCGAGCTAGCCAAGGACCTACTCGCCCGCGCTGGCGGCAAGATTGTGCTGCCGGTCGACACGCACTGTGCCGACGACTTCTCCGCCGCGGCCACCAAGCGGGTGGTGCAGGCCGGCAGCATCCCCGACGGCTTCGAGGGCCTCGACATCGGCCCCGAGACGGCCCGCCGCTACGGCGAGTTGATCCGCTCGGCCGGCACGGTCGTCTGGAACGGTCCGATGGGCGTGTTCGAGATGCCCCCCTTCGACGCGGGCACGCAGGCGGTGGCGGCCGCGGTGGCCGAGGCCACCACCCGCGGCGCCGTCACGATCATCGGCGGCGGCGACTCGGCCGCGGCGGTCGAGCAACTCGGCTACGCCGACCAGGTGAGCCACGTCTCCACCGGCGGCGGTGCGTCGCTGGAGATGCTCGAAGGCAAGGACTTCGAGACGGTGGCCGTGCTCGACGACGCCCGATGAACGGCCGGCTCGTCAGAGGGCCGCGGTGTCGGTGACGGCAGGTGCGGGCGCCGGGGCCGCGACGGTCTCGCCGGCGGCCTGCGCCCTGACCTTCGCCAGTCGAATGCCCGCGTGGCGGACGTAGTCACGGTCGTGCGGGCTGAGGTTGGCCAGCGGCACGATGATCCGGCGGCCGCGGGTCTCGAGCACGCAACAGCCATCGCCCCCTACGTCGACGAGCGTGCCCACGATGCTGGCGGTGCCGGTGGCATCGATCCAGCGACGCAGAGGCTCGCTGGCCGCGAACGGATCGGCGGCTGCCGGCGGCTCGTCGTCGGCTGGGGCTTCGTCGGCCGGCGGCTCCGCAAGCGGTTCATCGGCCGGGGCCGGGTCGGCGGGCGACTCGGTCGATTCCTCGGCGGGCGGCTCGGTGGCCGGGGCCGAGTCGTCGGCGAAGGGGTCCGCCGGCTCACCCTCACCGGCGGGCTCGTCCTGGGGCGGCAATGGCTCGTCCGCGGGCAGATCGTCCGCGGCGGGCGGGGCGGCATCGTCGGCGGGCATCGCTTCGTCCGCCGCGTCGGCGCCGCCAGCCTCTCCAAACGGGTCGGCTGCCTCTCCGTCGGCGGCGGCCGGCGCGGCCGCATCGTCGCCGTCAAGCTCGTCGAAAATGTTCGTGTCCTCGGCCGGTGCGGGCTTCACGTCGTCGGCCGCGGGTTCCTCGGGCTCCAGCGGCGGCGCCTCGGGGGCGGGCTCCAGGGCCGCGGGCTCGTCGACGACCGGCGCTTCCGGGGCCGACTCGTCTACCGCGTCCGCGGCCAGCACGTCCTCTTCCATCGGTGGCTCGGCAGGAGGCGTGAGGGCCTCCTCCTTGGCCGGCACCGCGGGCGCCGGCTCCTCCGCTCCCGGCTCCGGACGGACGGCAGGAGGCTCGCCCGCCACGGCTTCCTCGGCGGCCAACTCGCCCCGCCGTACCGCTGGCTCGGGCTCGACTACGTGGTCCCGACCCTCGAGCGCCGGCTGTTCGTTGGAGGCCGGCGTGACCGGCTCACCTGCGGGCTCGAGCGCCGGCGGCGGCGCCACGGGCTCGAGCGTCGTGGCCCACTTCTCCGCCACGACTGCCGGCGTCGGCACGGCACGTTCGGTCGCGGGTGCAACCGCGGCCCCCGCCTCACCGGCGACGTCGGCCGGCTCCACCACCTGCGTATCGGCGGCCATAGCATCGGCCGCCTTCACAACCTTGCCGCAGCATGCCGACGACGCGACGCACACGTCCGACACCACGACGACCGGCTCGCCACACGCCGTCCAGCAGCCGACCCAGCCGACGGCGGGCGGCCGGCAGGCGGGCACCACGCAGGCCGGCGGGCATTGCCGGGCCTGCCGCGTCCGCCAGCAGGCATGGGCGGGCGCCGTCAGCAGCGAAAGCGTGAGCAGACCGACCAGAAAGGCACGAAGGCAGCGTCGCACGAAGGCACCTACCGGAGGGTGGAGGAGGAGCGGGTCGTCTCTGGAGAAGCATGGTTGACACTCGGGCGAGAGTCAATCGACGTACTCACGTGACCCCCTCGGACGACCGGCTCTACCGGTTCGGCCGATTATGCCGTCCGCCGCCGACCCGTTGCGAATCATGCCGGCCGCTTCGCGGGTCCGCGCGGCAGGGCGGACCAGGCCGCCGCCACTGGCCGCTTGGCCACGGCGGCAGGCCTTCGTCCACCCGCCGTGTCTTCAGCTGCAGCCCATGCTGTTGCCGCAGTTGTGGCAGAGATAGCAGTTGCCGTTACGAACCGTGATCGCCCCGCAGTTTTCGCAGGCCGGCGCGTCGATCTGGAACTTGGCAAACTGGCTCTGCCGGTCGTCGTGCGACCCCGGGTCGACGGCCATCTTTAGGCCTGCCCGCTCCAGCACCGCCGCTGTGTCGGCTGCCGACGTCCGCATGGCCACGACCTTGCCAGCCGCACCGTTGCCGGCCGGATGGCGGCCACGACTGGCGGTCGACTCGCCGTTCGCCTTGGGCTTTCCTTGCCCATCAGCCAGCCCGCTCGCCTTCGTGGCGGCGGGCTTGGACTCACTTTCCGTGGGTTCCCCCGCGGCGGCGGCCTCCCCGCCGCCGCCCCCCGGCCGACTCGCCTCGCGGTAGCCGGGCAGGAACTCCATGCCCATCCAACGGAAGATGTAGTCGACGAGGCTCTTGGCCACCGGAATGTCGGCGTTCTTGGTGTAGCCCCACGGCTCGAACCGCGTATGGGAGAACTTCTTGATGTACACCTCCAGCGGCACGCCGTACTGCAGGCTCATCGAGACCGCCGTCCCGAAGGCGTCCATCAGGCCGCCGATTGTGCTGCCCTCCTTCGCCATCGTGATGAACAGCTCCCCCGGTCGGCCGTCATCGTAGAGGCCCACCGTGATGTAGCCCTCGTGGCCACCCACGCTGAACTTGTGGGTCACGCTTCGCCGCGTGTCGGGCAGCCGCTCCCGGCGCGGGGCGGGCGTGGCCTTGGCGGCGGCCTTGTCGCCTTCGGTGCTCGTCGAGAGCGGCTGGCTCTCCTTCGAGCCATCGCGGTAGATGGCCAGCGCCTTGAGGCCCATCCGCCAGCCCTCGTGGTAGGCGTGGGCGATGTCGGCCGGCGTCGTCTCCCGCGGCATGTTGACCGTCTTGGAGATCGCCCCGGACAGGAACGGCTGGGCGGCCGCCATCATCTTGACGTGCGCCTCCCAGGCGATGCTCCGCTCCCCAAGCCGCGGCCTGAAGGCACAGTCGAACACCGGCAGGTGCTCGGCCTTGAGGCCGGGCGCCCCTTCGATCGTGTCCTTCTCGTTGATGAAGGCGAGAACGCCCTCCACAGTCGGCTCGTCGTAGCCGAGCGTCCGCAGGGCCAGCGGCACCGTTTGATTGACGATCTTGAGCATCCCGCCACCGGCGAGCTGCTTGTATTTCACCAGCGCGATATCGGGCTCGATGCCGGTGGTGTCGCAGTCCATCAGGAAGGAGATGGTGCCGGTGGGGGCGAGCACCGTGGCCTGGGCATTGCGGTAGCCGTGGACCCGGCCGCCTGCGAGCACCTCGTCCCAGACCCGCCGGGCGGCCTCGTGCAGATACCGCGGGCAGGCCGGGCCGATCTGCTCCACGGCGTCGCGATGCATCTGCATCACCTTGAGCATCGGCTCGCGGTTGGCGGCGAAGCCCTCGAAGGGGCCCACCGCCCCCGCCAGTTCGGCGCTCGTGCGATTGGCCGCACCGTGCAGGATCGCCGTCAGGGCGCCGCACAGGCCGCGGCCGGCATCGCTGTCGTAGGCGAGGCCGTCGGCCATCAACAGGCTGCCGAGATTGGAGTAGCCCAGGCCCAGCGGCCGGTAGAGGTGGCTGTTGCGGGCGATCCTCGGCGTAGGGTAGCTGGCATGGTCGACCAGAATCTCCTGGGCGACGAAGAAGATCCGACAGGCTGCCGTGAAGCGATCGACGTCGAAGGAGCCGTCGGGCCGGCGAAACTTCATCAGGTTGATGCTCGCCAGGTTGCAGGCCGTGTCGTCGAGGAACATGTACTCGGAGCAAGGATTGCTGGCGTTGATCCGGCCGGAGTTGGGGCAGGTGTGCCAGCGGTTGATCGTGGTGTCGTACTGCACGCCCGGGTCGCCGCACTGCCAGGCACACTCGGCCATCCGGTCGAGCAGGTCGCGGGCCTTGAGGCTGGGGCCGGCCTTCGACGGATCGGTGACCCAGCGGGTGATCCAGGTGTCGTTGCGGTCGACGGCCTCCATGAACTCGTCGGTGATGCGGACCGAGAGGTTGGCGTTCTGGAAGAGGATCGAGCTGTAGGCCTCGCCGTTGAAGTTGGCGTCATAGCCCCCCTTCTCGATCAGGACCCGCGCCTTCTTCTCCTCCTTCGCCTTGCACTCGACGAACTCGAGGATGTCGGGATGGTGGACCTTGAGCGACTGCATCTTCGCGGCCCGCCGCGTCTTGCCGCCGCTCTTCACCACCGCGGCCACCTGGTCGTAGACCCGCATGAAGGAAAGCGGGCCCGAGGGCTTGCCACCGCCGGCGAGCTTCTCCCGCTGGCTCCGCAGGGTGGACAGGTCGGTACCCGTGCCGGAGCCGAACTTGAAGAGCATCGCCTCGCTGCGGGCGAGGTCCATGATGTCTTCCATGTTGTCGCGGACGCTCTGGATGAAGCAGGCACTGCCCTGGGGATACTCATAGGGGTTGTCGGGCATGACGACGTCCCGACGAGCCTCGTCCCACCGCCAGTTGCAGGGCGCGCCCTTGACCCCGTATTGGTGATAGAGGCCGACGTTGAACCAGACCGGCGAGTTAAAGGCGCCGTGCTGGTGCACGCAGAGCCAGGCCAGATCGCGGTAGAAGTTCTCCCCGTCGGCCTTGGTCTTGAAGTAGCCGTCGGCCATGCCCCAGTCGGCGATCGTGCGGGCCACGCGGTGGACGATCTGCCGGACCGAGTGCTCGCGCTCGGGAGTGTGGATCTCGCCGTAGAAATACTTGCTGACCACGACATTGGTGGCCAGCTGGCTCCAGGCGGCCGGAATCTCGCAGGCGGGCTGTTCGAAGAGCACCTTGCCGTCCTCCCCCTTGATGGCGGCGGTGCGGAGGTCCCATTCCGTGGTGTCGAACGGACTGTCCACCTCGGCGGGGCAGAAGGTGGGGCGGATTTCGAGGGGACTGCGGCTGGCATCCCGCGGGGCGGGGGTGAAACCGGGGGTCGCGGTGCCGGCGAGCGTGGCCGAGTCGCAATCTGCCATGGGATGGGCTCCTTGGGAACGTGATGGAAAGGGCGAAGTCCGCGGCCGCTCCGAGGCCTCAAAAGTATACTTTCGTATAGTCCTTCTTCAACCTGACATCGGCCCCCCGCGGGAGCCGCATGAGCTTTTCAGCTCGGGGCAGAGGCCGAATAACCGGTAAAACCAGAATGCAGGTCCATCTGCGTGCTATCGCAATATGTTGTGGTGGTCGATCCGATGACCACTGCCGGTGGGCCGGGGCGTGAATGTAGCGTGAGGGTTCGGTGAGTCAAGCGGCTTTTTGGGCCGGGGCCTGCCACGGCCGAAACACGTGATCTCCGTCGGCAGCGGAGGGATCGCCGCCGATGGCAGAGACCGTTCTCGAGAGGGGCTCGCCGCCACCACCACAACGGGCGACAATCGTTTGGTCGAAGACGGCAGTGGCGGAGGCTCTTCGACCCTTGTTCGCGAGCCCATCAGTCGCGACCGCACCAGGAGACCCGTCATGAACCATCCGCTCGTGCCCCACCGACCGCTCGACGGCCTGCGCATCCTCATTCTCGTGGGCGACGACTACGAGGATCTCGAACTCTGGTACCCGAAGCTTCGCATCGAGGAGGCGGGCGGCCACGTCGTGCTCGCGGGCTCCTTGCCCGGCCACGTGTACCGCGGGAAGCACGGCTATCCCTGCACGAGCGATGCCGCGATCGCCGACGTGGAGGTGGCCGACTTCCACGGCCTGGTGCTGCCGGGCGGCTGGATGCCCGACAAGCTCCGCCGCGACGAGAAGGTGCTGGAACTGGTGCGGGAGTTCGCGGCCCGCAGCAAGCTGGTGGCGGCGATCTGCCATGGGGGCTGGATTCCCATCTCGGCCGGGGTCTACCGAGGTGTCCGTGTGACGGGCAGCCCGGGCATCAAGGACGACCTGATGAACGCCGGCGCGATCTGGGAAGACACGCAGGTCGTGGTCGACTGCCACTTCGTTTCCAGCCGCAAGCCTGGCGACCTCCCTGCCTTCATGGCGGCGATCATGGAACTGCTGTCGACCGTCGAAGTCGTGTAGACTCCTGCTCATGGCCCGGGGCAAGCCAGCCAATGACGATGCCGTCCGCGCCCGCCTCCGCGGTGCCGGATTGCGGTGCACCTCCGCCCGCGTGGCCGTGATGCAGCATCTCGAGGCCGCCGCCGGACCGCTGACCCACGCCCAGGTCTCGGGAGCCCTACGGCACCTGGGCTTCGACCGGGCCACGATCTACCGCAACCTCACCGAACTGACCGAAGCCGCGCTCGCCGCCCGCGTCGAGCTCGGCGACCATGTCTGGCGGTTCGAGGCCAAGCGGGCCGGCGGCAGCCACCGAGGTGATGACCATCCCCACTTCGTCTGCACCAGCTGCGGCGACGTGACCTGTCTCGACGACATGCAGGTGGCGATCAAGCCGCGGTCCGGAACGGCCAAGCGAGGCAGCCGAACCAGTGGCCGCATCAGCTCGGTCACCGCGGTGCTGCTGAAGGGACGCTGCGGGCAGTGCGAGTAGGCACGGCCAGCGCGGGCCTTGGTTTCAGCGGCGGCTCGCGCGGCGTTTGGCGGCGAGTCCGGCGAGGGTGATCAGGGCGATGGTGCCCGGCTCCGGCACGGCGCTGCGTGCGGAGGGCAGGTAGCTGCCGGTGCCCCACACGCCAGCCGCCGAGATAGCCACCAGGTCCAGCGTGTTGGCGATCCCGTCGTCGTTGTAGTGTCTCTCCTACCAGAAGGCCGCCTGGCTCGAGCCGAACTTCCCCGCACTCGAGATCAACACCAGATCCAGCGTGTTGACCACCCCGTCCATGTTCGCATCACAAAACGCCGCAGATCCCAGGATCGCCGCGCCGGTCGACTCCACCTTGTAGCCCACGCTCCGCATCCCGGCGGTCGCCGCTGCATCCACCCCGGAGGCGATCTGGATCCGGCTTGCTCCCACGTCCACCAGCCCGCCGGCGACTCGTCTACCGCCAGGGTCGGCACGTCCAGCACCCGGCTGGCCATCGAGTCGAGCACCACCTGACCACCGGCATCCACCGTCACCCCCGCGAGCGACGCCGCGATCCCCACCGCCAGCGTGCCACCCGAAACCGCCGCGTTGCCGCTGCCAAGCGGCCTCGTGGCATTGCCCACCCGCAAGGTGCCGGCCGTCACCGTCGTGCCGCCCGAATAGGGGTTCGTCGCAGTGAGTTCCACCGTGCCCGGGCCCGTCTTCACGAGCGCCCCGCCCGCGCCGCCACTGGGCATGCCGCTGATCCGGCTGTCGATCGCCGCCGAGCCGTCGTCGCCACGCCCGCCGCATCCAAGGCCCGCGAGTAGTTGTCCACACCTAGGCCCAACACGCCACCATTGAACGTGATCGGCGACGTGCTGCCAGTCGCGGCCAGCCTGCCCGGGATCACGCCGGCGCTACCCGCCACGAGTGGACCGGCGGAGAGCGTGGTAACACCGGAAAACGTGTTGGTGCCCCGAAAGTCGTCGCGACGGCCAGCATGAGCGTGCCTTCGGCAGCCGTCACGTCGCCCAGCGTGTTGCCGAATCGCGACAGCAGTTCACCGGCGGTTTCCCTGGTGAGGCCGACGGCTGCCACCAGCGGCGCGGAGATCGTGGTGATCGCCGACGGTCCGACGATCACCGTGTTGTCCGTAGCGTCGGCGCTACCGAGCATGAGCGCGCCGCCGGACAGGTGGTAACTGGTGGCGGCGGCAAACCGCAGCCCTGCCGTGGGCGTGATGCCCGCCTGATCGATGGTCACCGTGCCATCGGATATGTCGAAGACGCCCCGCACGCCTAACGCCAACGGGGCCACGCTCAAGCCGTTAGACCAGTTGCTGCCGGTATCCGAGCCGGTGCCGCTGTCGCCGGGAACGAGGCCGTTGCCGACGAAGGCCACCAACTGGCCGGGCGACCAGATGACGCTTTTCCAGGCGAGGTTGTCGTTGACGCCGGTGTCGCTGCGCACGTACTGCCCGGTAGCGACGTCCCGCGGGCCGACACCAAGCACGCCGCTGGCGGTCGCGTCGACCATCAGCGGGATCTGCGTGTCGCTCGTCGGAAACGCCGGCGTGCCGGACCCGCCACCGCGGACGTTGAAGGTGCGGGTGCGGCCCGCGGCGAAATGGAAGGCGGGCGAACGGTAGAGGAGCGTCTATGGGACGCCATCGCCGGCAACCACCGCTCGCCGGCCGCCACCGGCCCGACCGACTGGAAAATGTTTGTCGACGTCTTCGACCACGCCACTGGCTGGCGGATCGACCGCCAGCAGCTGCCCGACGTGAAGTGCTGCGTCGACATCATCGCCTACCGGATCATGGCGGGCTATGACACGCAGGTCGTGATCTGCGACACGGGCGGCATCCACGTGTTCGCCGGTCCGGCCGCGTCCTGACGCGGCCGATCGTCACTCGACCTCTTCGACGGTGCCGTCCGGGCGGACGTCGATCTCGCGAATCTTGCCGTTCTTGGCCTTGCCACGAATCTCGTAGGTGCCGCTGGCCTTTCGCCAGGCGGTGTCGAACTCGATGCCGGGCAGTTCCTTCCGCGCGATCGCCATCAGCTCGGGGGGCACGTCCTCAAGCCGCAGGGTCGTGAGCTGCGGGGCGGCCGGCCCCGCGCCGCAGCCGGCGGCCGTGACGACGAGCGGGGCGACGATCGACATCCGCAGGCCCGTTGGCATCAATTGGCCCGGGAGGAGGCATCTCGCTCGGCCCTCGTGGAGAGGGCCTTGTAGGCAACGTAGTCTACCGCCGCGTCCAGAAAGGCGGCGTGGCCGTCGACGAACGCGAACACGCAGCCCCCCGCGTGGGGCGACGTGAAGTTGTTGATCTCGGTCGGCCCGGCGGGCCCTCCGTACGACTCCCCCGTGTGGCCGAGCACGAAGTTGGAGGCGTTGTTGACCTGCAGCCCCATCGGGCAGCCGACAGACGGCACCTGATGCGTGCCGGCCACCGCCCCGGCCCAGGCCGATGCCGCGTGTCGGAACGAGCGCTCGCCGATCAGCAGCGTGTGGCCGAGACCGTCGCTGACGTCGCGGAAACGGATTGCACTGTTGCGGAAGAAGACGCCGTCGCCATCGATGCCGGGCTCGCCCACCCCGAAGCAGCCCACGTAGCTGGCCGGCGCGAGGCGGCAGGTGGTGGCCGTCAACGCCCCCGCCCGATCCCGCGGACCGACGGCGAAGGCCTCGCGGGGAGCCGCGTCGGACGGGCAGAGCAGGATATCCACGACGCTCTCGCGGGCCGCGGCCGAGGCCGGCGCCTGCAGCGGACTCGCGAGGTCGATCCGGCCAGCGACGCTGTGCTCCTCGAGGTAGGGCAGGACGTGGGCGGCCCAGCCCCAGCCCGGCCCCGTGTCATCACCCACCGCGTCGCTGCCGGAGGCGTAGCCCGGTGGCAGCACCCGCCGCGCGTCGTGGAATCGCTGCGCGGCCAGCCCGATCTGCCGCACGCGGTCGAGGCAGCCAGAGCGGCGAACCGCTTCCCGGGCCGACTGCACGGCCGGCAGCAGGACGCCCGCCAGCGTGGCGAGGATCGCCATCACCACCAACAGCTCGACGAGCGTCACGCCCGGGGGCCGCCGCCACACGAGCATCATGGCTGTTCTCAGCCTCGGCCGCGGTGGACGACCGACCGCTGATTGAGGTGGTCGATGAGTACCTCGGCCCGATCCCGGCTGGTGTCGACGAGCACCCGCTCCACCCGGTTGCGGGCACAGATCTCGGCGAACTTCTCGTTGAATCGCCCCAGGGCGTCGAGGTAGCGGCGGCGGAGCTCACTCGGCTGGGCGAGCAGCTCGTCGTTCGACTCGAGGCCGCGGAACTTCACCAGCCCGTCGAGCTTGAACTCCAGTTCGTCGTGATGCATGACCTGAAACAGCACCACCTCGTGCCGGTCGAACCGCAGCCGCTGCAGGATCGGCTCCAGGGCGTCGAGGTCGGTGAAGAAGTCGCTGAACACGAACACGATCTCCCGGCGGCCCATCCGGCCGTGGGCCTCGGCGAGGCAGTCGGCCATGCGGGTCTTCTGCACCGGTTCGATCGTGTCGAGGTGCTCGGCCATGCGGGTGATCTGGGCGATCGCGCTGCCCGGGGGCAGCGAGCCGCGGACGGTGTCGTCGAAGGTCACGAAGGCCGCCTTGTCTCCCTGCCGCACGATGCAGTGGGCCAGCGTGGTCGCCAACTGCGCCGCCGCCAGCAGCTTCTGCTCGCCCTCCTCTCCGTACCGCATCGACGCACTCACGTCGAGCAGCAGGTGGCAGACGAAGTTCGTCTCCATCTCGTACTGCTTGATGAAGTACTTGTCGCGGGTGAAGTACACCCGCCAGTCGATGTGCTTGGGATCGTCCCCCGGCAGGTACTCTCGGTGACCGGCGAACTCCACGGCGAAGCCCGAGAGCGGCGACTTGTGGTGCCCCGCCAGCGAACCTACCACGAGGCCCCGCGGTTCGAGCATCCGGCCCGCCAACCGGCCGAGCACGTCGGGGTCGAGATAGCGGGCCAGGATGCTCTGCGACATGGGATGTTCCTCGGGAGGGCGGCGACGGGCGATCAGGCCGCGGGCCGCTCGTAGACCTTGTCGGCCGGAATCGCCTCGAGCAGCATCTCGATGATCCGCTCGCTGGTGATGTTCTGCGACTGGGCCGCGTAGTTGCCGGCGATGCGATGCCGCAGGGCCGGCCGGGCCATCGCCTGCACGTCACCGATCGTGGCGTGGTAGCGACCGTACATTACGGCCCGCGCCTTGGCGGCGTTGACCAGCGTGAGCACGCCGCGGGGCCCGGCGCCCCAGGCCACCCAGCGGTTGACGAACTCCGGCGCCTCCTGGGCCTTGGGCCGCGAGGCCCGCACCAGCGCCCAGGCGTAGCCGAGCACCTGGTCGCTGACTGGCACACGGGTGATCAGGTCCTGCACGTGGATGATCTCGTCGCCCGTCATCACCGCCTCGACCTTGCCCGGAGCGCCGCCGGTCACACGGCGGGCGATCTCCCACTCGTCGCGGCCGGTCGGGTAGTCGACCTGGATGTGGAGCAGGAAGCGGTCGAGCTGGGCCTCGGGCAGCGGGTAGGTGCCCTCCTGCTCGAGCGGGTTCTGGGTGGCCAGCACGAAGAACGGCGCTGGCAGGCGGTGGGTGGTGCCACCCGCACTGACCTGCCGCTCCTGCATCGCCTCGAGCATCGCCGCCTGGGTCTTGGGGGGCGTGCGGTTGATCTCGTCGGCCAGGATCATGTTGGCGAACAGCGGGCCCTGCAGAAACTTGTACCGCCGCGCACCCGACTCGGGGTCTTCCTGGATGACATCGGTGCCGGTGACGTCGCTGGGCATCAGGTCGGGTGTGAACTGGATGCGCTTGAACGACAGGTGCAGGGCCTGGGCCAGCGAGCTGACCAGCAGGGTCTTGGCGAGGCCCGGCACGCCCTCGAGCAGCGCGTGGCCACGGGCGAACATGGCGACGAGCACCTGCTCAACGACCTCCTCCTGGCCCACGATCACCTTCGACAACTCGTCGCGGATGCGGTTGTAGGCCTGCTCACACTTCTGCACGGCGGCGACGTCGTCGCCCTTCTGACTCTCCGACATGATCAACTCTCCTCTGGGGTGGACTGGACCGGGACGGTGACGACGCCGCCCCTACTCATCGATGTTCTTGAAATACCGGCCGAGTTTCTCCTCGTAGCCTCGCGGCGCGCGCCGCTGGCTCTTGGCTTTGATGGCCTGACGTGTCTCCGGCGGCAGCCGCGCGAACCAGCCCTCCTGCTCCACCGGCTTGGGCTCGAGCGAGACGTCGCTCTGCCGCTGGCCCGACGCGCTGGCTGCCTCCTTGCCGACGCCGTCGCTGGCCTGCGGCGCTTCCGGAGCACCATCCTGCGCGTCGCCGGTGCGGTTGCCACCCGATCCGCCACCGCCCACGGACTTCGATTTCTGTCCCTGGCCCGACTTCTGACTGCCCTGCTTGCTCTGAGATTGGCCCTGACCCTGGCCCTGGCCCTGACTCGATGACGCCATCGCCTCGGCCATTTGCTGAGCCTGCTGCCCGGCGATCATCCGCGCCGTGGTTTCCGGCGAACTCGGCACGAACCCCGTGCCAAGACCCTGACCCTGGCCCTGGCCCTGACCCTGGCCCTGACCCTGGCCCTGACCCTGACCCTGACCCTGACCTTTGCCCTCGCCTTTGCCCTCGCCCTTCTGACCCTGTTGCTGACCCTGTTGCTGACCCTGTTGCTGACCCTGTTGCTGACCCTGCTGCTGACCCTGCTGTCCTTGTTGCTGGCCTTGCTGACCCTGCTGTGATTCCGCACCGAGTTGCGACGC
>Ga0194129_10002232_pt1 | contig 29504 bp, 23 predicted proteins | sample TA2KigCa35mmetaG_FD_150862 | JGI IMG/M metagenome (GOLD analysis project Ga0194129, IMG submission 150862) | Freshwater microbial communities from Lake Tanganyika, Tanzania - TA2015038 Kigoma Deep Cast 35m | ecosystem: Environmental > Aquatic > Freshwater > Lake | place: Tanzania: Lake...
GCCGGTGATCGAGGAGCTGGCGCCGCTCGACGAGGCACCGCCGTTGGCGCCCGCCCCTGCCGTCGTCGCGGCCCCCGTCGTCGCGGCCCCCGTGCTCGAGGAGCTGGCGCCGCTCGACGAGGCACCGCCGTTGGCGCCCGCCCCTGCCGTCGTCGCGGCCCCCGTCGTCGCGGCCCCCGTGCTCGAGGAGCTGGCGCCGCCCGGCGAGCACCCGCCGCTGCCGCCCGTCCCTGCCGTCGCGGCGCCGGTCGTCGAGGTCCCCGTCGTCGAGGTCCCCGTCGTCGCGGCCCCCGTGCTCGAGAGGCTGGCGCCGCCCGACGAGCAACCGCCGCTGCCGCCCGTCCCTGCCGTCGCGGCGCCGGTCGTCGCGGCGCCGGTCGTCGCGGTGGTCGCCTCGTCGCCCGCCGGCGATGCCTCGCTGGCGCCCGACCTACCAGTGTTCACGAGCGTCGCCCCCGACCCCACCTGGACGCTGCCGACGCGCGACCTGAAGCGCGCGACCACCCTCGACCTCGTGATCCCGTCCGCCGGCGAAGGAGCCGCGGCGCTGCCCGTCGAGGAGGTCTGTGGATCGTGCGCGAATCCCCGGGTGGCCACGGCGCGCTTCTGCCCGCACTGCGGGACGCCCTACCCCGCCGCCGCCACGGCGCCGGCCGCGCCTTCGTGGGTCGAGCCCCCGGCGGCGGCGTTAGCGCCGGCGGCGCCGCTGCCCGACGACCCGTTCTCGGCGGTCCCCGACGTACCGCCGGCGGCGGCGCCAGGCAAGGTCACGCCGACCATGGTGATGCGGATGGATCCCGCCGAGCAGAAGCGGCTGCTCGCGCGGCTGCTTGCCGAGTCCTCGCTGACCGTGGAGCAGTTGGGGTCGCCGAGCGGTGACGGCTGACGCCGCAAACGACGTGGGCGGGCTCGTCGTCGAACAGTTGGGCGTCGACGTCGTCAGCGGCGGCGTGGCGGTCCGCGTCGTGGACGACGTCTCGTGGGTCGTGCGCGCCGGAGCGGCGGCGGCGATCGTGGGCGAGAGCGGCGCGGGCAAGTCTTTGACAGCACGCGCGCTCGTGGGGCTGTTGCCGCGAGCCGCCCGTGCGGCGAGCGGGCGGGTGGTGGTGTCCGGGAGCGACACCGACGTCGACGTGCTGAGCCTCGACGAGCCGGGCTGGCGACGCGTACGCGGGGCCCGCATCGGGCTCGTGATGCAGGAGCCGCGCGCGGCGTTCGACCCGCTCGTGCGCATCGACGAGCAGGTCGGGTCGGCGCTGCGCGCCCACCGGGGCGCCACGCGCGCCGCGGCGCGGGCGGCGGCGACACGCGCGTTGCTCGACGTGGGTCTGGGCGCCCGCCACGCGACGGCGTGGCCGCACGAGCTGTCGAGTGGCGAGCTGCAACGAGCGGCGCTCGCCGCAGCGCTCGTGGCCGACCCCGACGTGCTCGTCGCTGACGAGCCGACCAGCGCGCTGGACGCCACCGTCGCGGCGCAGATCCTCGCGCTGCTGCGGCGCGAACGCGCGCGCCGCGGACTGGCACTCGTGCTCGTCACCCACGACCTCAGCGTCGCCGCCGCGCACTGCGACGAAGTCCACGTGATGGTCGCGGGGCGCATCGTCGAGAGCGGGCCGGTGGCCACCGTCTTCGGCGCACCGCGACACCCCTTCGCCCGCGCGCTGCTGGGTGCCGCGCCCGCACGGGCCTTGCCCGGCACACCGTTGCCGACGCTGCCCCCGGCCACGGCGCCGCAGGCGTGGCCATCGGGCTGCCGCTTCCGCGACCGTTGCCCCGACGTCGCCGCAGTGTGCGCCGAGGAGCCGCCGTGGCTGACCCTCGGCGACCGCACCCGCGTCCGCTGCGCGCGGGTCGGGGTCGACGCATGAACGCGCCAGAGCCGGCAACGCCGCCTTTGTTGTCGAGCTGCGGCCTGAAGAAGACCCACGGCCAGGGCGCACGCACGGTGGTGGCCGTCGACGGGGTCGACCTCGCGGTCCATGACGGCGAGCGCGTCGCGGTGGTGGGCGAGAGCGGCGCCGGCAAGTCGACGCTGCTGCGTCTGCTCGCGCGCCTGCAGGACCCCGACGAGGGCGCGGTGGAGTTCGTCGGCGTCGACGTCACGCGCCGGGCGTCGACGGCGATGGGGGCCCTGCGGCGGCACGTGCAGCTCGTGTTCCCCGACCCGGCGACCGCGCTGCATCCCCTGCTGTCGGTGGGCGCACTCGTCGAAGAAGGCCTGCACATCCACGGCTTGCATCCGACGGAGCGCTCGGCGCGCGTCGCAGCGCTGCTCGCCGCCGTAGGCCTCGATGGCGGCGTCGTGGGCCGGCGACCGGGCTCGCTGTCGGGGGGACAGCGTCGGCGTGTCGCCCTCGCGCGCGCGCTGGCAGTGGAGCCGCGGGTGCTGCTGCTCGACGAGCCGACGGCGGGCCTAGACGTCACCGCGGTGGCGCGGGTGGTCAACGAGCTGAACGCGCTGTCGACGACGCGGGGCCTCGCCTTGCTGTTCGTGACCCACGATCTGCACGTCGTCCGCCACCTCGGGACGCGGGCGCTGGTCCTGTACGCCGGGCGCGTCGTCGAGGAGGGCCCGGTGGAGGCGCTGTGGTCGGCGCCGCAGCACCCCTACACGCGCGCGCTCTTCGCGGCCCAGCCGCGCGCGGTCGGGCGCAGCGACGAGAGGGGCGCGCCGCGCGTGGTCGCCGCGGCGCCGCCGACCGCGACGACGCCGACGACGGCGTCGATATGGGTCCGCGGCTGCGCGTACGCGGCGCGCTGCGCCGAGGCGAGCGTGGCGTGTCGGCAGGACGAGGCGCCCTGGGTCACGATCGGCGTGGCGCGCCGGGTGCGTTGCCACGCGCGCGTGGAACTCGAGGATCGACGAGCGTCGGCGGCGGGGCCCTGAGGACGGGCGCGCCTGTGGTTCGGCGGACGCCGCGTGGTGCTTCTGCATGAACGGCCTTGACTCGTCGCAGCGATCAGGTAGGGATCGCGCTCGCGTGCGGGCTCGTAGCTCAGTTGGTAGAGCAATGGACTCTTAATCCGGCGGTCGAAGGTTCGACTCCTTCCGGGCCCACCATCCCCCGCCTCACGGCGGGGGTTGTCTTTTTTGGGGTCCTTCGGGGGCCTTGGCATAGGAACGGCGGGACCGAGGGAATCGGGGTCCTTGGCGGCGGGCGGCGGCGTGTCTATCCAAGCGGGCATGGCTGAATGGATGGAGCCCTCCGACGCCGCCCGGGTGCTCGAGGGTGCGCTGGCGGGGCTTCCGGCGCGCGCCGAGCTGACGATCGCTGACGCTGCCGCGAAGGCCGGCCTTGCGCTGCGCGACGCCGAGCGCGGGCTGCACTTCCTGTCGTCCCGGTACCGCGGCACGTTGTCGACGACCGACCAGGGCGAGCTGCTGTTTCGTTTTCCTCACGGGTTCTCGCTGCCGCTCGGCAAGCGGCCGTGGTTCCGCCGCGCCGTCGACCGGGTGTGGTCGGCGGCGAAGGGCGCGGCGCGCTTCGCCGTGCGGGCGTGGATCGCCGTCGCGCTGCTCGGCTATGCGCTGGTCTTCCTGGCCATCGCGCTGGCGCTGGCGTTCTCGGGCCGCGACGACGACGGCCACGGCTTCGACTTCGGCTGGGTCGTGCTGCGCGTGATCAGCGAGGCGCTGTGGTGGACGTTCCACCCGTTCTCGCCGGTGGCGCGGCGCAATGTCTACGACGGCTCGCTGTGGGAGGACCGCGCTGGCCGTCGTCGGGGCGCGCGCGCCGCGACCGGCGGCCCTGGCGCGGGGCGACGGACGGTACGTCGGAAGGTGAAGCGGTTCGGGCAGGAGGTCGAGATCGAAGAGACGCTGCCCGACGATGACGTGCCCTTCTACGAGAAGGTGAACCGCTTCGTCTTCGGTCCCGCGGCGCCGCCAGCGGACCCGCGCGAACTCGAGCGTCGCCTCGTCGCCACGATCCGCCTGCAGAAGGGTCGCATCGGGCTGCTGGACGTGCTGCGCGTGACCGGGTTGCCGCGCGAAGAGGCCGATCCGCTGATGGCGCGCCTGCTGCTCGACTACGAAGGCGAGGTCGACGTCTCCGACGACGGGGCGATCACGTACCGGTTCGAGCGCCTGCGCAAGACCGCCGGCGACGTCGGCGTCGACGCCCCGGCCCCGGCGTGGACCGAGCGCGTGACCGCGCCGCCGGTGACCGGCAACGCGGGCGGACCGAACTTCCTGATCGGCGCCGTGAACGCCTTCAACCTGCTGATGGCGTCGCTAGCGCTGTCGTGGAACCTGAGCCTCGACCGGCTGGCGTGGCTGTTGACGTCGGCGGGGTCGCACCTGCCGACGCCGCCGCCCGAGCCGTCGACGGCGGTCGCGCTGGGCGTCGTGCCGTTCGTGTTCTCGCTGCTGCTGTTCGCGCTCCCCGTGGGCCGCTCGCTGCTGCAGGGTCGCAAGGAGCGCGCCGCCGCGCAGGAAAACGCCCGGCGCGCCGTCCTGAAGACCATCCTCGAAGAGACCGAGAAGCAGGCGGCGTCGACGACGCCCAGCACCGGCGTCCACGCCGGCGCGCTGCGGCGCGCGTGGCAGGAGGAGACCGGCGAGGCCCCCGATGACGCGACGCTGGCGCGCGAGGTGGCCGCCCTCGGCGGCGACGTCGACGTCGATGCGCTGGCGACTGGCCGCGGTCTATACCGCTTCCGCGACCTCGAGGCCGAGGTGAAGGAGCTGCAGCGCCAGCGCGCCGCGGCCGCCACCGAAGAGGCAAACGTCGGCGCCGTCGTGTTCCGCGCCGAATAGGGCACAGAAAACCTCGTCCAGGACCGCGCATGGCAGTCGCGTCGTCGTCACCCGCCCACGCGGGCGTGCAGCCCGGGCAACAGCGGCGCGCCGCAGTCGCGCACCTCGAGGCGTATCGCCGTCACGGGCTGGCTGGCGACGCCGACGCGCACGGTGGTCAGGCGCGGGCAGGCCACCAACGACAGCTCGCCGCCGACGGAGCGCAGCTTCGGGGCGAGCAACTCGGCGAGGACGAGGCAGTCGTGCACGTGCAGGTACCGGCCGACGGACTCGAGGGCGGGCAGGTGCAGCTCTTTGAGCGCCGGGTTGCTCTCGACGATCAGCGCGCCGGAGATGGTCTTCAGGCGCGGGAAGCTGACGCGTGCCAGATCGTCGTTGAAGCCGATGTAGAGCGTGTCGCCGACGTGCTCGAGCGCGGTGGCCTGATCGAGGGACAGCGGCATGGGGGGGGGCTAGCACGTCGCGACGGACGGCGCGCGGGCCGCGCGGGCAGCGCAGGGGCCGCGCGGGGAGCGCACGGGCCGTGCGGGGCGCACGCGAACCAGAGCGCCGCGGCGGCCGGGACCCGCCTTGCCCCGCCGGGGCGCCCACGTATGGTGACGTTGGCTCGCGGAGGGCTCCGCGCCAGCGACGAGGACCCGGTGAACTACAGCTGCATGAGCTGCGGTGCGAATTATGCCATCCCCGATGCGCGCGTCGCGCGCGCGGGCGACGTCGGGCTGCGCGTCCGCTGCACGCGGTGCCGGGCCATCATGGGCATCTCCTCGTCGTCGTCGGCAAGGGGCTGGAGCGAAGACGTGGCCCCGCCGCGCGAAGGCCGCGGCGGGCACCATGACGAAGGCCACCGTCCGCTGACCACCGGCGTCTGGAAGAACCCCTTCGCCGACGTCGCGGCGCCGGCGGCTCTCTCGGGCGGAGGGCAGCTGCAGGGTGCCGCCGGCGTCAGCCGCGCGGTCACCGGCGTGTTCGACGGCGTCCTTGCCGGCAGCCTCGAGGCCCCGGGCCCCGACGCGACGGCGCAGGCGTCGTCGACGAAGCGCACCCGCGTGTGGTTCTGCGCCATCGAGGGCCGGCCGCGCGGCCCCTACACCGCCGACGAGCTCCTGCTGCTCGCGCACAAGGGCAGGATCCGCTCGTCGACCTTGCTGTGGCGGCCGAGTTCCGAGGTCTGGCAGCCGCTGCGGCGGTTCTCTGGCTTCGACGTCGCCTGGCTGCTCGACGCCGTGCAGCGACGTAAGCAGCACGAGGCCCGCGCCGAGCAGGAGCGATTGCAGCGTCGGGGCATCGTGCCGGTGCGGCTCGAGCGTCGCGTGGTGCGCACGCGCCCGGTCGCCGGCGCCGACGCCGACGCCGATGTGGCGCTTCGGGCCGACGACCTCGTCTTCGAGGCCGCCGACGACGGCAGCGCGCTGCCGTCGGCGGCGGGGGAGGCGTCGCCGTTCCTGTGGCGCGCGCCCGACACGGCGAGCCACGCCGCCCTCGCCCGGCCACGGTCGCGTCGACGCCTGGTCGTCGGCGCCGCCGTCGGCCTCGTCCTGTCGCTGCTCGGCGGCGCGGCGCTGCTGTCGGTCGGGGCGCTCGGTGGCGCCGGCGTCGTGCCCTGACCCTTGTCCCTCCCGGAGCGCGCCCGATGAACGACACAGCCACCCTGCTGCGCGGCGGACGCGTGCTCGACGCCCACCGCGGCCTCGACGTCGTGGCCGACGTAATCGTGCGGCGCGACGGCTGCACCGTCGCGCCGGACCGCGTACCGCGGTCGGCGCGGGTCGTAGACGTCGACGGCTGCTGGGTGATGCCGGGGCTCGTCGATCTGCAGGTGCACTTCCGCGAGCCTGGCTTCACCCACAAGGAGGACCTGCTGTCGGGCAGCCGCGCGGCGCTTGCGGGCGGCGTGACGACGTGCATCGTCATGCCCAATACGCAGCCGACGCTCGACGACCCCGCGCTCGTGCGCGAGCAGTCGGCCAAGCCACTGCGCCACGGCGGCGTGCGCATCCTGGTGGCGGCGGCGGCGACGAAGGGCCTCGGCGGCACCCTCGTCACCGACGCCGCGGCGCTGAAGGCCGCGGGTGCAGTGGCGCTCACCGACGACGGGCTGCCGGTGCTCGACGACGCCGTGATGGCGGCGACGTTCGCCGCGTGCCGCGCCCATGACCTCGTGTTCCTGCAGCACGCCGAGGACCTGCGGCAGACGCAGGTCGACGGGCACCACGCGCCGATGAGCGAGTCCTCGGCGCAGCGGGCGGCGGGCGTGCGCGGGCAGCCGCGGCGGGCCGAGAGCGACGTCGTCGCCCGCGATATCGCGCTGGCCGAGGCGGCGGGCGCCCGCTACCACGTGCTGCATTGCTCGACGGCGGCGTCGCTGGCGCTCGTGAAGGCGGCCAAGGCCCGCGGCGCGCGCGTGACATGCGAGGCGTCGCCGCACCACCTGCTGCTCACCGACGCCGACGTCGTGAAGCACGGCGTGACGCACCCTACGTCGGCCGACGATCTCGACCCGAACAAGAAGATGAACCCGCCGCTGCGCGACGTCGCCGACCGCGCGGCGCTGGTGCAGGGCCTGGTCGACGGCACCGTCGACTCGGTGGCCACCGATCATGCGCCCCACGCCGCGCACGAAAAAGCGCGCGGCTTCGTCGACGGGCCGTTTGGCGTGATCGGGCTCGAGACGGCGTTCGCGGCGCTGCTGACCTTCGTTCACGACGGCACGATCACGCCGCTGCGCGCCGTCGAGCTGATGACGTCGGGGCCGGCGCGCGTGCTCGGCATGGCGGGGCAGATCGGGACGTTCGCCGGCGACAGCGGCGACGTCGCCGTCGTCGACCCGCGCCGCCCTTGGGCGGTCACGCCCAGCAAGCTGCTGTCGCGGTCGAAGAACTCGGCGTTCCTTGGCCGCACGTTCACGGGTCGGGTGGTGCAGACGTACCGGCGCGGGCTGTGCGTCTGGCAAGTGGTCTGACCAGGGCCGAAGGTCGTCGGCGGCGACGTCACATCCTCGACAGTGCGATCTCCAGCGCCTTCGCGCGCCGCACGGCGGGGTTGCTGGCGTCGGCGCCGGCGATGGCCTTCAGATCGTCGCGGGCGCCCGCGGGGTTGCCCTGCCTCAGCCGCGCCTCGGCGCGCATGGCGCACGCCGTGACGTCACCGGGGGCCACCGACAGCGCGCGGGTGAGCAGCGCCTCGGCAACGGCGTGGTCGCCCTTGTCGACGAGCAAGCCGCCGAGCGCGGTCAAGACCCAGCCATCGAACGGATCGAGGGCCACGAGGCCCTCGAGGATCGGGATGGCGAGGTGCGGCTTGCTCTCCTGCACCAGCGCGAAGGCGCGCCGCTTCATGACGTCCTTCTCCGCGGTGGTCAGCCCAAGGGCGCTGCCGAGGGTGACCTTGCCGCTGGCGAAAGCGTCGGCGACGTCTCTGGCCTTCTTCTGCTTCTTAGGCGTCGGCGACTCCGGCACGCGCGAGGCCGGCTTCGCCGACGCCGCGGGCTTCGACGACGACGCGGGCTTCGACGACGACGCGGGCTTCGCTGACGCCGCGGGCTTCGCTGACGCCGCGGGCTTCGACGACGACGCGGGCTTCGACGGCGCCGCGGGCTTCGACGGCGCCGCAGGCTTCGATGACGGGGAGGCCGGAGCGCGGGCCGAAGGCACCAACGGTGGTCCCTTGGACTCGCGGGTCGTCGCGGGCGACGGCGGGGCGGCGGGCCCCGGGCGCTGGGGCGGCGTCGGGTTGCCGATGCCGCGTCGAGGGGTGTTCATCGTCGCTGCTCCGTCATAGGTAGGCGCGCCATCGTAGCGCCGGCCGAGGCCAAAAGCAGGGAGGCACCGGAGTGCCCGACCCCGGTGCCTCCCTCGTTGTGCGCCGCCGCCTGTCGTCACCGGCGTGGCCCGGCGGTGGGGGCGCCGCTGTCGCGGTCGTTCCTCAGGCGCGCACGCCGAAGCGGGCGAGGCTCTGCTGGAACGCGTCGTCGAGGTTCCCCTGGGTGAACAGCGACGACAGCGCGTCCTGCACGCGGCCGAAGAAGCGCTGGGCGTCGGCGCCGAGGAAGCCGGCGCCGCCCAGGGCCATCAGGCCGAACAGGGCCACGGCCTGACGGATGTCGACCTGGGCGTTGGTGTCGGCGGCGCCCGCAGCCTGCGGAGTGCTCTGCGCGGTGGCCGGATCCTTCGGCGCGACCTTCGCATCGATGATCTGGTCGTAGCTGCCCTTGCCATCGACGTTGCCGCGAGCGCCGGTGACGAGACCGTCGAGCTGGCCGTTGGTGCTGCGGAACCAGCTGACGTTCTTGCCGTCGTGCTGCAGGGCGAAGGTGTGGCCCGACGCGAGGGTCTCGGCATTCTTCGCGAAGTACTCCTGCGCGTCCTTCGTCGCCGTGACCTGCGGGTTGCGGGTGTTGACGCCCGACACCTCGACGCGGTCGTTGCCCGACAGGATCGTGAGCCCCTGGGTGACCGACTGGCCGACGTCGGAGGTCGTGTCGCAGCGGATCACGGTGCCGTCGGGCAGCGTGAAGTTGCTGTCCTTCGTGAAGTCCCAGCGGGTGCCGTCCTTCTCGTTGACGTGGGGGTCACCCCACACGCGCGTCGTCGGCTCCTCGCAGAACTCCTGCCCCGGCGAGTAGATGCGCCACGCCTGATCCTTGCCCTCGGGCACGATCGTGTAGCCACCGGCGGTGCGGATGGCGTTGGCCGGGAAGCCGTCGACGGCTCCCACCTGCAAGCCACCCTGCGGCGCCGTCGGCGGCGCACAGATGCACTCGCCGCAGCTCGGCGGCGCCGTCTGCGGGCCCTGCAACATCTTGGAGCCGGCGAGCAGCGACGTGACGCTGGCCAGCGCCTCGACAATCGCCCGCTCGAGCTGGCGCGCGTCCACGGCCCCGTTGGTCGCCTGCGGCGCGGCCCTCGGCGCGTCCTGCGCCGGCGGTGCAGCGGCGGGTGGCGCAGCCGCCGGGGGCGCAGCGGACGGCGGCGGCGCGGCGGGCGGCGGGGTCGGACGCGGCGGGGGATTGTTACGCACTCCACACATGGCTCACCTCGAGGGTCTACCAGAGGGAGAGCAGCCAACGTGCCAGCCCCGCGTGACCATCTCCGTCGCATCGGGAAGCCGCCGCTCGGTGCGGACGGCGACGATTGCGCAAGATCCTCAGGATGATCGATGCGCACCCCGCGCACTTGCGCAGCACTTGCACACTCAGAGCGCGGGCGGCTCAGGAGCGCAGCTTCGTGAGGTGCAGCCGGGCCTCCCGGCCGGCGTCGCTGTGTCGGTCGAGGGCGACGACGCGGTCGAAGTGGCGGGCGGCCGCGGGCTTGTCCCCCTGCATCTTCCGGAGCACGCCGAGCTGCAGGTGGGCCTTCGCGAAGCGCTCGTCGAGGGCGAGAGCGCGTTCGAGCTCGCGCTCGGCGTCGACGAGGTCGCCCGCCAGCAGGTGGTCGAGGCCCTTCTTGTAGAACCCCTCGGCCTCGTTCACGAGCTCGACCTCAAACAGCGCGCGGCCGACGACGTTGCCGAGGGCGGCGCGCAGCGGACCGGCGGCGAAGAACGCGGCGGCCTCGACAGCGACGAGGGCGCCCACCGGGATGTCGGGCAGGATCGGCTTGCCGCCGCGCTTGATTCGGACCTTGTGGTAGCGGCCCCGGGCGACCCAGTAGGCGACGCTTTCCTTCAGCTTGGCCAGCGCCTCGGCGGCGCTGGCGCCGGTGACGTCGAGCTTGAACTCGGCGCGATCGGCTGGGGCGCCCTGATCGGGCGACGCCGAGGACGACGACGGGGACGACGACGGGGACGACGACGACGACGACGGGGACGACGACGACGACGGCGGGGGATCCGGGGGATTGGCCATGACGGTGACGGTAGGCGCCCCGCGCCATGGGGAAAAGCGCGAGGACGAGACGAAGCCGCCCGGCGCGTTGCGCCGGGGGGGAGTCGGTGGCATGACGTCGTCGTCATGGCGCATTCGACCTGCCTCCGGCTCGCGATCAACAAAGAGTTCCCCGAGCCCCGCAAGATCCAGCGGGCCGTCGAGGTCCTCGAGCGAGGCGCCGTGCTCGCCTACCCGACCGACACGACCTACGGGATCGGCTGCAGCATCTTCGAGAAGAAGGCCATCGAGCGCATCCAGTTGGTGAAGGGCCTGAAGAAGGACCACCTCTTTTCGTTCATCTGCCCCGACCTGTCGGACATCGCCCGCTACGCGCTCGTGGAGAACGAGTCGTACAGGATCATGAAGCGGCTCTTGCCCGGGCCCTACACGTTCATCCTGCGCGCCACCCCCGAGGTGCCGCGGATGCTGCAGAGCAATCGCAAGACCGTCGGCATCCGCGTGCCGAACCACCCCGTCACGCTGGCGTTGGCGCGCGCGTTCGCGAAGCCGATCATCTCGACGTCGGCGACCGTGCAGAGCAAGACCCTGCGTGACGCTGACGACATCGGCCTGCACCTCGGCCACGGCCTCGACCTGATCCTGGACGCCGACTTCATCGACCAGCCGCCGTCGTCGGTGGTCGATCTCACCGGCCCCTACCCCGTCGTCGTCCGCGAAGGCGCTGGCGACCTCAGCTGGGTAGCGGTCTGACGCGCGGCTGACGCCGGCCAACAGACAACTGACGCCTCTCGGCTCGATGCAGCGAGGCCGAGAACAGCACTCGCGCGCAACGGCGCTCGCTCGCAGCGGCAGCGCGAAAGACAGTGCTCGCAGGCTCAGCGTCGCGCGCGCGACGCCCGCGTGAGCACCTGCCCGAGCGCCCACGAGGCCGCCGCCGCCGCGCCGAGCGCGCCCGCCACCGTCGTCGACCCGTGGGTCATCGCCGCCCACGACGAGGCCGCGCCGGCCACCAGGGCGAGCAGGAACCCCACGCGCACGAAGGGTCGCCCGCGTCCGTTGCCGTCCCAGACGAAGTGCACCGGGCAGCCGCTCTCGCGGCGGAGGTCGGTGGCAAAGAAGCCAGCGATGGCGCCCCGCTGCAGCGTCCGCGCGACGTGGTCGGGATCGAGGACATCGTCGGGCGGGGAGGTCATGGCGGAGGATGTGACATCGCGCTCGGGGGGCAGCAACCGGCGCCGCCGGGCGGACGCCACTCGATGATCGCGTGCACGATCCCCAGCGGTCGCAGCGTGGCGCGCAGCTCATCGGCGGCGACGCCGAGGCGGGCGAGGTCGCCGTCGCGCGCGCCGAGCACGAAGGTCGCGAAGGTCTCGCCGTCGTCGAGCTCCCAGGCGTGCAGCCCGGCGACGTCGGCGACGGCGGGGTGCGCGAGCAGCAACGCGCGGACGCGCTGCGGGTCGAGGCGACGCGGCGCGCGCTCGAGCAGGATGTGCACGGCGTCGCGCAGCAGCGGCACGGCGCTGCCGGCGACGAGGGCGGCGACGAGCACCGAGATGACAGCGTCGACGGCGGCGGGGCCGCCGGCGATGAGCACGGCGCCGGCGACCATCGCCGCCACCGAACCGAGGGCGTCGCCGAGCATGTGCACCAGCGCGCCGCGCATGTTGACGCCGCGGTCGCCCGAGCGGTGCAGCCCCCACGCCGACGCCAGGTTGACGACGAGGCCGAGCGCCGCGGTGATGATCACCGGCAGCCCGGGGACCGGGGGCGGCGCGCGCAGGCGGCCGACGGCCTCGACGACGATCACCGCGGCGGCGAGCAGGCCGAGGACCGCGTTGAAGAAGCCGCCGAGCACCGCGAAGCGGCCGTGCCCGAACGTCGCCATGCCGTCGGGCGGTCGCAGGCGCGCCGAGGCCGCGGCGACGGCGACGACGAGCCCGAGCACGTCGGTGAGCATGTGCACCGCGTCGGACAGCAGCGCCAGCGAGCCCGTCCACCAGCCGATGGCGCCCTCGACGATGAAGAAGGCGCCGTTGACGACGAGCGCCGCGCCGAGCGCCCGCCGACCGAGCGCGCGGACGTCGTGGTGTTGCCCGCCGCGGCCGTGATCGTGGCCGTGAGCATCCTCATGGTCATGTTCGTCCCGGCGCGCGTGCCCGTGAGCGTATCCGTGAGCGCGATCGTGATCGTGATCAAGATCGTGATCATGCGCGTGCCCGCGATCGTGCGCGTGCTCATCGTCATGCCCGTGCTCGCTGTGGCGCATGGCCGATCGTACCGTCGCAGCGCATCGCGGGCGAGCGTGCGATGCGCCGCGCGACGCGCGACGCGCGCAAGAGAGACGCATGAGGCGCCGCAAGGTGTCTCCGCGGACAGGCGAAGCGACCCGCGCGCCGCAGCCAGCGACGACGACAACGAGAAGTTGATCGCCGGCGGGGCCCGGGTCGCAAGAATGGGGAACAGCGACGTGCTGGCGCTCCGAAGGACGCCCAAGGGGTCCCTGGGGAGACGTGGCCAGACGTGGCCAGACGTCTTCCGAGGACGCGCCGAAGGCAAAAGGCAGCCAGGCGACGAAGCCCGCAGCACGACGACGCAGGAGGCGACGGCGACAGCAGTGGAGCACAGCCCGATCAGGAAAGAAGCAAGAGGTTCCGCGCGGAGTGCCGGCGAACGAACGCAGGCGGCCTACCAGTTGCGGAACACACGCTCGGGTCCGACGCCACGCTCGAGCAAGGCTGCGCCGACGTCCCGCTCCATCCCGGGCAGCCCGCAGACGAAGGCAACGGTCTCTTCGGGGCGGGCAAAGGCCTTCGGCAGGTGGTGCTGCACGTAGCCGGTGGCGCCGTCCCACGAGGTCGCGCCGTCGGCGGGCCGGGAGACGACGGGGATGATGCGCACGCCCTGCCCGAGCCAGGCGCCGAAGCGGGAGCGGAAGCAGAGCTCGTCGGCGGTGCGTACGCCGTAGGCGAGGACGATGTTGCCGAAGGCCGCGCGCTCTTCGACGACACGCTCGATGACTGCCTTCAGGGGCGCGACGCCGGTGCCTACGCCGAGCAGCCACAGGTCGCGACCGCGTGCCTGGTCGAGGGGGAAGCCGCGCCCGAGCGGAACGCTCGCCTGCACCTTCTCGCCGGGCGCGAGCGCCAGGACCTCGGCGAGGCGCTCTTCGGGGGCGCGCAGCAGGAACTCGAGGCGCGCGACACCCGGCCGGCTGGCGATGGCGGCGGGGCGCGGGACGTCGTCAGGCAGCAACCCGAGCTTCACGTACTGTCCGGCGGCGGTGTGGCCACGCTGCACGGCGGAGCCCGCTGCATCGACCACGAGCAGCGCCTGACGGGCCGCAGCTACGGCGACCGAGACGACGGACAGCGCGTGCAGTTCGGACATGCGGCCTTGCTAGCACACCCGCACTTCGGTCAACGTGCGCCCCCATGGCATCCGCAACCAAGAAGCCCGCTGCCCAGAAAACGACCGCCCAGAAGGTCGGCGCCCGCCCGACTGCGAAGGCGCCCGCGAAGAAGAAGGCGACGAAGGACACGACCGCGACGAAAAAATCCGCTCGTGGGACGACGAAGGCGTCGCCAGCGACGGCGACCGCGATGAAGAAGGCGACGAAGGACACCGCCGCGACGCAGAAGTCCGCGCGCGTGATGACGAAGGCGACCGCGACGAAGGCGACCGCGACGAAGGCGACCGCGACGAAGGCGACCGCGACGAAGGCGACCGCGACGAAGGCGACCGCGACGGCCAGAGCCGGCGGGCGACGCGACGCGACGCTGTTGTCGACGGCGTCGGAGGTGCAGGGGCGGATGCTCGCGGCGCGCGCGCGTGGGCTGACCGTCGGCTTCGTCCCGACGATGGGGGCGCTGCACGCCGGCCACGCCGCACTGTTCGAGGAGGCGCGCCGGCGCGCCGACATTGTCGTCGTGTCGATCTTCGTGAACCCGAAGCAGTTCGGGCCGAAGGAGGACCTGTCACGGTACCCGCGTCCCCTCGCCGACGACCTAGCGCTGTGCGCGCGCTGCGGCGTGGACTACGTGTTCCACCCTTCTCTTGACGAGCTCTACCCCGCAGGCTTCGACACGAAGCTCGTCGCCGGTGCGCTCGCCGCCGACCTCGAGGGCGCGGCGCGTCCCGGGCACTTCGACGGCGTGCTCACCGTCGTGAACCTGCTGCTGTCGATCGTGCAACCGCACTTCGCCGTTTTCGGCGAGAAGGACTACCAGCAGCTGCAGCTCGTACGGCGCATGGTCGCCGACCTGCGCATGCCGGTGGAAATCGTGCCGATGCCGGTGGTGCGCGACATCGACGGGCTCGCGCTGTCGTCGCGCAACGCCTACCTGTCGGCCGAGGATCGCAAGAAGGCGACGTGCGTCTACCGCGCGCTGGTGGCCGGCCAGGACGCCGTGCAGCGCGGCGAGACGGACCCCGGCGCCATCGCCACCGTCGCGCGCGGCGTGGTGCGCGCCGTCGACGGCGTCGAGGTCGCCTACGCCGCCGTGCGTGACGGCCGATCATTGAAGGCCATCGACAAGCTCGAGCAGCCGGGTCGTCTGCTGCTCGCTGTAAAGCTCGGCGGCGTGCGGCTCATCGACAACGGCCCGCTGTTCCCCGACGCACGCTGGAAGCCCTGACGTCTTCATCGCCCATGTGGATGCATTCCGGACGAAGACGCCGCCCGAACGGGCGGCGTCTTCGTCTTCAAGCGCGCTCTCGTGGGCTCAGAGCACGCGGTCGAGGGGCGCGTACGGCAGGCCGTGGGCCTCGGCGACGGCCTGGTAGGTCACGTGGCCCTGATGGGTGTTCACGCCCTTCGCGAGGGGCGCCGACTCCTTGACCGCGTCGACGAGGCCCTTGTCGGCGAGCAGGCGCAGGTACGGGGACGTGGCGTGGTTCAGCGCGAACGTGGACGTGCGCGGCACCGCGCCGGGCATGTTGGCGACGCCGTAGTGGACGACGCCGTCGACGACGAAGGTGGGCGCGTCGTGGGTCGTGACCTTCATCGTCTCGACGCAGCCACCCTGGTCGACGGCGACGTCGACGATCACGCTGCCGGGCTCCATCTGGCCGAGCAGCTCGCGGGTGACGAGCCGCGGCGCGCGCGCGCCGGCGACGAGCACGGCGCCGATCACCAGGTCGGCGTGGCACACCTGCTCGGCGATGGCGTGCTTCGTCGAGTACAGCGTCTGCGCGCGCTCCATGAAGATGTCCTCGAGATAGTCGAGGCGCTCGAGGCTGCTGTCGACAATGGTGACGTCGGCGCCCATGCCGACGGCGACCTTGGCGGCGTTCACGCCGACGACGCCGCCGCCGATCACGACGACCTTGGCGCGCGGCACGCCGGGTACGCCGCCGAGCAGGATGCCCTTGCCGCCGTGCTCGCGCTCGAGGCACCAGGCGCCCACCTGCACGCTCATCTTGCCGGCGACCTCGGACATCGGCTTGAGCAGCGGCAGCGTGTTTCCGACCTGGATCGTCTCGTAGGCGATGCCGGTGACCTTGCGCGCGAGCAGCTGCTTCGTCAGCTCGGGCTCGGGCGCGAGGTGCAGGTACGTGTAGAGGATCTGCCCCTCGCGCATCAGTGGAAACTCGGGCGGCAGCGGCTCCTTCACCTTGCAGACGATGTCGGCGCGCCCCCAGACGTCAGCGGCGGTGGCCACGATCTCGGCGCCGGCGGCGATGAATTTCTCGTCAGTGATCCCCGAGCCGAGCCCCGCCCCCTTCTGCACGATGACCTTGTGATCGCGGGACGTCAGCTCGTGCACCGACGCCGGGATGATGCCGACACGGTTCTCGCGAGTCTTGATCTCTGTGGGACAGCCGATGATCACGGGGGACTCCTCAAGGATTGATCTCGTCCACGAAGCGCGTCGGTCGGTAGCGCACCCGCGAGCCGTCCGCCACGTCGTTGTCGACGTCGGCGCGTTGACGCCACGCGTTGCGCGCCCTGCCCGGCTCCCGGGCGCGAATCGGACATTCGTCGGATGCTGTCGGTGACGCTGGACGTGGACCTGCGCTGGCGCCCGCGCCATCATCCGGCCATGCAATGGCAGCGCGTGCGCTTCCTCTCGCTCCTCACGCTCGTCCTCTGCGCCTGCCCCGATGAGCGCCCCGGCACCGGCGAGGGCGAGGGCGAGGGCGAGGGCGAGGGCGAGGGCGAGGGCGAGGGCGAGGGCGAGGGCGAGCCCCCGGCGCTGCCGGACCCGAACCGCCCCGACAACGACAGCCGCGACGCCGACTGCGACGGCCTGTCTGACGAAGAGGAGTACGCCGGTCGCTGGCCCGGTGACGCGCGCACCGACCCCGCCGACGCCGACAGCGACGACGACGGAGTGGGCGATGGCGTCGAGGTTGGCCGCACGCTCAGCCCCGACGCGCAGTGCGCCGGCCGGTTCACCGGCGACGCGGACCCGACGACGAGGACGAACCCGACCAACCCCGACCACGACGGCGACGGCGCGCCAGACGGCACCGAAGACACGAACGGCAACGGCCGCGTCGACGACGGCGAGACCAACCCGCTCAGCCCCGACAGCGACGGCGACCAGTTCTGCGACGGCCCTGCCGATGTCGCCGGCGTCTGCACCGGCAACGACGACCCCGTAGCCTACGCCGACAGCGACGGCGACGGCGTACCCGACCGGCTCGACGCCGCCCCCGGCGACCCCGACGCCGATGACGACGGGCTGTGCGATGGCGGCAACGCCGTCGCCGACGTCTGCGTCGCCGGCGAGGACACCGACAACGACGGCCGCGTCGACCCCGGCGAGAGCGACCCCGCCCGCATCGACAGCGACTGCGACGGCCTCGCCGACGTCGACGAGCGCGCCGCCGGCACCGACGCAAGCGTTGCCGACACCGATGGCGACGGGCTGCTCGATGGCGTCGAGCGCGGCTCGGCCGGCTCCGGCGACCCGTCGTGCCCCGGCGCCGGCGCGGACGCCGCCCCGTCGTCGACGACCGATCCCCTCGTAGCCGACTCCGACAGCGACGGCCTGCTCGACGGCACCGAGGACGCTGACGGCGACGGCGCCATCGACGACGGCGAGCTCGACCCACTCGACCCCACCGATGGCGCCGAACCGGTGGTTCAACAGGCCTGCAGCGCCGCTGGCCTGCGGCCGCTACGGGCCATCGTCGCTCCGGAGGCGGACGTGCAGATCGTCGTCGACGGCCGCGCCGGCCGGTTCGGCGAGCACGGCAGCATCCGCGCGCAGAACGCCGAGCAGGGTGTCTTTGGCTATGACGCGCCCCGGCAGGTGGGCTTCGTCGCCGTCGCCCGCCCGCCGGCCGGAGGTGACGCGCTGGTGGACGAGGCGGCGGTGCGCGATCTGATCGCCATCACCGGCGGGCTCACGCAGCCCATCTCGCAGACGCTGACGACATGGGACGGCTTCCCCGCCGTCACCGCCCGCTACGACCAACCCGGGCCGGCCCGCCTGAAGGAGCGACTGAACGCCATCGCGGCGGCGCTGGCGCCGGGCATCGAGCCGCCCCTCGATCCGGCGAGCGATGTTGACGTCGTCGACCTGCGCATCGAGGTCGCCGTGGTGCGTCGTTCGGCGGAGCAGACCGTCGTGATCGTCGGCGCGCTGCCGCTCGCGCTGTCGGGCGGCGACGGCGTGTTCACGCTGCGCGATCTCGTCGACGGCTCGGCGCTCGGTCGGGCGCGCGACACAAGGGGCGTGTACTGCGAGAGGCGATCGTCGGCGGGCTTCAGCAAGCTCGAGATCCTGTGGGCCGTCGACAACTCGACGTCGATGGGTGACGAGCAGACCGCCGTCGCGGCCGCCGCTCAGGCGTTCGTCGACAAGCTGTCAAACTCGACCCTCGACTGGCGCGCCGCCGTCCTCACCAGCAGCTTTTATTCGCCGCGCACGACACAGGACGCGGCCTGCACGAACGCGGTGTGCGAAGCACGAACAACATCGCAGTGCCGCACATTCACCCGCGACCTGTCGACGCTGCAGTCGGCGTTCGGAGAGATGGGGCCGGCGTGGGTCGGCGCCGGTGGCGCGTGCAACCAGTCGCGCGAGCAGATTGTGCACGGCGCGCAGCTGATGCTCGGCTTCGACGACCCCGGCACCCGCGAAGACGACGGTGTCGCCCGCTTCGTGCCGGCGAGCGCCGTCGACGAGCCCGGGCGCCTGCGCGCCGGGGCCGACGTGCTCGTGATCCTGCTCGGCGACGCTGACGACCAGCGCTTCGAAGACCGGGACGCCGCCAGCGGCATCGACACCTACGAGCAGTTCTTCCGCGCGCTGCCGCAGCGGGTGACCATCGGCGGCATCCTGTGCCCCGAGGACCAGGACTGTGGCGAAGGCCAGCGGTCGCCCCGGGTGGCCCGCGGCCTCGTGAACCGGCTCGGCGGCGTCGTGGGTTCGATCAACGACCCCGCCTCCATCGCCGCCACCGTCGACGCCATCGTCGACGCCGCCATCGCCGACGCGAGCCCCTACGTGCTCGCGCGCGACGCCATCTCGGCCTCGGTGAAGGTCAGCATGACCGACGGAGCGACGCTTGGCCCCTGCAACACCGCCGACGTGCCGCGCAGCCGCGCCAACGGCTTCGACTACGACGCGCGGACGCGCACGGCGAGCTTCTTTGGCGACTGCCGGCCTGTCGTCGACGGCGCGCTCATCGCGGTGAGCTACCGGACGTGGCAGCGGGTGCCGCTCGTCATCAACGAGCCCTGCGAGTGCACCTGTGGCGGCGGATTCGCCTGCCTCGACGATGGAGGCGACCAGTGCAGCTGCCTGTGCCGGGCCGATCTGACCTGCGCGCCGGGCTTCGCGTTCTCGCGCGACAGCTGCTCGTGCGTCTGCGACTCCGGCTCGGCGCAGTGCGACCCGACGCGCATCCCCGCCGACGACAGCTGCGTCTGCTTGTGCCGCGACGACTGCGGCGGCTGCGGCCCGGCCCAGCAATGCAACACGTCGTTGTGTGCCTGCACCGGCGGGGTCGAGGGCTGAACCGGGGCCCGACCATGGCCCGTGCTGTCTCGGGTTCGCACGTCATCTGCGCCGCAGCGGCCGTAGCGCGTCGAGGCGCCCCTGGACGCGGCCTCTTCGACGACGCTGCCGGCGCGCGTGCGGGCGCTGGGGCTGTTGCCGGCCAGCTGCATCGCGCTCGGCACCAAAGAGGACGCCGCCCGCGCCCCTCGACCGCGCCGCCGACGTCCAGGCGGAGCCGCGCGCCGACGCCACCGCCCTCGACGTCCCCACCGTCGCGAAGCCGTCGCCCGGCGTCACGCCGGGCGACGGCTTCGATCTCGAAGCCCCCACGGTGGCCGTCTCGACGATGCCAAACGGCGCGAGCGTCGACGACTGCGAGGCTGCGCTCGAGGCCCCGACGGTCGCGAGCCCGGTGCTCACGCGACCGCAAGGCAAGAGCCGCAGCGACGACGAGCAGCCTGCGGTGAAAATGATCGAAGGCCGTTTTCGCCGCGGGCTGCGTCTTCTGCGTCTCGGGTGGGGGGCCTCGTTGAGCTTCGCTCGGCGGGGGGCGGGTCTGGAACCCAGGATCCAACACATCTCGCCTCCTCGACGCCCTTCGCCGGATTCGCGCCTGCGCCGGATCGGACCCTCATCCCCTGGCTCCTTCCCCCATTTCTGGGGGAGGGGGAAGCGACGTTTGAGTGCAGCAGCGCCGCTTCCCGTCGCCATGTCGAGCGAGAGAAAGCCCTCTCCCAGAATTGGGAGGGGGCAGCGGCGAAGCCGCGGGTGAGGGCCGTCATCGTCGCGACGGCGCGGTTGGCGATGTGATCAAGGATGAGGTCTGGAACAGACCGGCCAGAGGGCTAGCCGGTCATGGTGAAACGCCCCCGGCGTTTTCACCACAGCCTGCGCGAGAGCCGGTCTGCACACCGGGCCGAGTCCGGCGCGCCGGGGTGGGTCAGCCGCGAGACGTCGACGACGAGGCATGATGACTCATGTGACCGAGGAGCAACGCTGCCGATGACACGCATCCGGCGCGCGCGCCTGCGTCTGCTCCCTCGGGGTTTGCGCTCGTCCTCGACGGACAAGACCAAGCAGGTGCGCGGCGACACAGCGCGCTGCGTTCGGCGGCCGCTGGAGCCGTCGTCGACAGCTGGTGTACGCTTCGCGCCATGCGCCGCCTGCTGCTCCTCGTTGCTCTCGTCGCCGCTTGCTCGTCGACGCCCGCCCAGGCCCAGTTCTTCCGCAACCAGGGGCTCGCGTTCGCGGCGGGTTGGCAGGGGCTCGGCTCGACGTGGGACGGGGCGCTCCAGACCAAGCTCTGGAACATCCATGACCAGCCGACGGTGGGCGCGGGCTACTTCGTAGCCGTGGGCTACAACCTGTGGTTTGAGACGTCGGCGACCCTTGGTGCCGGCTTCGTGCGGATCACGGAGCAGGACGACGGCGAGGCCATCTTCAGCTTCAACCTGTCGCCGGCGGGCATTCGCCATAATTTCCTCGAAGAGCGCTTCCGGCCGTTCGTCGCCGCGCACCTCGACTACCTGCAGATGATCCCAACCACGCCCACACCCGACATCCCGCGCAACACGTTCCTCAGCAACGCGCCCTTCTGGGTCGGCCTGCGCGCCGGTGGCGGCTTCGAATACGTCTTCGGCGACGAGATGAGCGTGCTGCTCGAGACCAACATCGCCGGCTACGTCGGCGCCAACTCCCCGCCGCGCAACGGACCGGGGACCTTCGCGCTGCCGGCCTCCACGGCGCGGCTGGCCTGGCTCGTCTACTTCTGAGCGTGGCAATGACCTTCGTCGATGGCCGGCTGTTCGTCGCCGGCACCCTTCGTGATGGACCCGCAACGACGCTGCGGGCGCCGTGGGACGACGCCGTGATCGCCTCGGTTGTGCAGGCCGACGACGCGACGCTGAACGAAGCGCTGGACGCCGGTGCGGCGGCGACGACGATGATGCGCGCCCTGCCCGCGTGGCGACGACGCGCAATCCTCGAGGCCATCGCGGCGGAGATCGCCGCGCGCGCCGCGCAGTTCGAAGACACCATCGTGGCCGAGGCCGGCAAGCCCCGGCGCTTCGCCGCCGCCGAGGTGCAGCGGGCCCGCGCGACGTTCGCCCTGGCCGCCGCCCGCTGCGACTCCCTCGATGAGCAGCTCGTCTCCCTCGACGGCGTCGCCGCCGGCGAGCGGCGGGTCGCGCTGGTGCGGCGGCTCCCGCGCGGGCTGGCTCTCGCCATCACGCCGTTCAACTTTCCGCTGAACCTGGTGGCCCACAAGCTGGCGCCGGCCTTTGCCACCGGATGCCCGGTGCTGCTGAAGCCCGCCGAGCAGACGCCGCTGTCGGCGTTGCTGCTGGCCCAGGTGTGCCGGCAGGCCGGCCTGCCCGACGGGGGCCTGTCGGTGGTGTCGTGCACGCGGGCGCAGGCGGCGCGGCTGGTGCAGGACGAGCGCCCTGCCATCGTCAGCTTCACCGGCTCGGCGGCGGTGGGCTGGGACATCAAGGCGCGCGCCGGCAAGAAGACCGTGTGCCTCGAGCTCGGCGGCAACGCCGCCGTCGTGGTCGCCGCCGACGTCGACGAGGTCGCCCTCGATGGCGTGGCCGACAAGATCGTCGCCGGCGCGTTCGCCTACGCCGGGCAGGTGTGCATCTCGGTGCAGCGCGTGTTCGTGCACCGGTCGCGCCACGCGGCGCTGCGCGAGCGCCTCGTGGCCCGCGCCCACGCCGTCGTCTGCGGCGCTCCCGACCGCGCCGACGTCGTGTGCGGGCCGCTGGTCGACGACCGCGCCGTGGCGCGCGTGCGGGACTGGTGCGCCGAGGCAGTGGCCAGCGGCGGCGTGCGCCTGGTGGACGCCGCCGCCGAGGGCGGCAGCGGCGGTGACGTCGGCGTCGGGCGCTTGCAGCGGCCGCAGATCGTGCAGGACGCGCCGACGTCGTCACGCCTGTACACCGACGAGGTCTTCGGGCCCGTCGTCACGCTGCACGCCTTCGACGCCCTTGACGAGGCCTTCGCCCGCGTCAACGACGGGCGCTACGGCCTGCAGGCCGGCGTCTTTACAAGCGACGTGCAGGTGCTCCTGCACGCCGCTGACGCCCTTGACGTGGGCGCCGTCGTCCACGACGACGTGCCGACGTTCCGCGTCGACCAGATGCCCTACGGCGGCGTCAAGGACTCGGGCCTCGGCCGCGAAGGCATCCCGTGGTCGTTCGTCGACTACACCGAGGCGCGGACGCTGGTGCTGCAACGACGCCCGTGAGGCGACGGCGTGCACGCACGAAAAAGCGCCAGCTCCGGGTGTCGCGAGTGCGATCGTTGGTGAACGCGGCGTCGGCGTACACGTAGACGTTGTTGGTACCCGCGCCCTTGCCGGTGATCGTGCAGCTCTCGTTGCTCGTGGCGCCGGTCGACTTGCGGTCGAACGACGACGTCGACGCCGGGGCGTTTTGCTTCACGTACAGGTCGTCATCGCCATGGTTGCCGATCAGGGTGATGCGCGCGGCGACGTCGGCCGGCAGCGTGTACGTAGACGTACGGCCCTGGCGACGACTCTGACCGAAGGGCGCCGAGGCGTTGAACGTCGAGAACGTCGGCGGCAGCGGCACGCCGACGGCGTCCCCGGCGGCGTTGACCGCGGCGACGGCGTCAGGGTCGATGGCGGCAGCGGCAGCCACGGTGTCCGTGAGGGCGTCGACGAAGGTCTCGCCCGCGGTGAAGCGCGTCGCGAGCGCGTTGTACCAGATGGCCGCGGCGCGGCTGATGTCGATGCCCGGCACCGCGACGCTGGTCTTGCTGCGCGGGTGCGTGCTGCCGTCTCACAGCAGCCGGAAGAACAAGCTGGCGATGCCCGAGTTCCAGTGCACGCCGCCGCTGTCGGACGTGCTGGTGTCGCGGGTCAGGGAGTAGTCGTGGTCGCCCGTCGACACCGGGTCGGCCATGTCGCGCCGGTAGCCAGGCGAGGCGTTCCAGCAGTCCTCGCCGATATGCCAGATGTCGTCGGCGGTAGCGCCCGGCTGGGCAGCCTCGATGGCGGCGGCGAAGATCTCCGACGTCGCCTCGTGCAGCGCGCCCGACTCGTTGGCGTAGACGAGGTCGGCGATGCAGTCGATGACGCCGTGGGACAGCTCGTGGGCGACGATGTCGGGGATGACCAGCGGGCCCGACCTGGCGCCGTCGGCGTCGCCGTAGCTCAGGACGCCGCCGTTCCAGAACGCGTTCACGTAGCCGCGCTCGTGGTGCGCGTAGTTCTTCACCACCGCGCCGCCGCCCTCGAACGAGTCGCGGTTGTGGGCGACGGCAAAGTCGTCGAGCGACAAACCGGCATGGACGTAGGCGTCGTTGGCGGTGGCGTCGGCGCTGTCGGCAAGGACGGCGCTTGAGTAGCGCGTGCCACCTTTCATGTCCCACGCCTCTTGGTCGTCGCCCTTCAGGGCGACGTGCTGCAGGTCGTCGTAGCGTAGGTTGCTCGAGCCGTCTTTCGCGTCGACGAAGACAATCGGCATCGCCGGCTCGGTCTGCTCGCCCATCTGCTCCATCTGCACGCGCCACACGAGGGCCGCGCCGTTGCCGAGGCGGTTGACGATGAGGTCGATGCGCGCGTGCTGGGCGTGTCGGCGCCGTCGACCTCGCCAACGGCGAGGTCGACGGCGCCCTGACGGCTGACCGTCGGGCGCGCCGGCACGTCACGGTCGTGGGCCAGGCGGTCCTGCACCTCGACGATGGCGCCGGTGCCGTCGAGGCGGACGATGGCCTCGCCGCCAAGCACCGGCGCGCCGCCTTCGGTCTGCTGCAGGCGTACGTGGGCGCCACCGAAGTCGTCGACGAAGACGCTCCTGACGACGACGACGTCGACGTCTCCCGACGCCGTCGGGGCGACGCGGTGTACGTGGTCCAGCGCGGCGGCGCGGGCGCGCGCGGCGGAGGCCGGGTCGTCGACAAGGAGCAACTCGGGCCCGTCGGCGCAGCCGGTGGCGGCGGCGAGCAGGGACGGCGACAGCGACGCGAGCCGGACGCGGTTCATGATCACTGTGGTGGTTGGCGGCGTGTGTATCTGCGACATGCGGCACATGGTGCGTGGGTCTACGCCGCGGATCCGGCGCGGATCCGGTGTCCGATGCGCAGCAGGGCGCTGAAGAACGCTGCTCGGTGCTGCTCGCGCTCGTCGAGGACGAGAGCGAGTTGGATCCACCAGGCTGCTCCAGAGGCCAGTCGAGGTTTTTTCAGCAGCCCGCTGGTGCGTCGACCACGTCATGCGGCGCAGCACGGCCGCATGGCCGTGGGCTCGCCGGAGACTACCGACCGCTCTCGTCCATCAGACGCATGGCCTCGAGCAGCAGGAATGTCGTGGGCACGGTGATGTTCACCGATGGCGGCGCGTCGCCATAGTGGATGCGGAAGAAGCCCTCGTTGTGTTGCATCAGCGCGTAGAAGGCCGAGTCGCCCTGCAGGGCGCCGCACTCGGCGAACTGGATCGTGCCCGTGGCGAAGGCGATGCGGCCCGTCTCGCCCTCTTGCGGGACGATGTGGACGCTGGCCGTCTTTCTCCCCATCTCGAGGGACTGCACGATCTCGGGTAGCGACATCTGCCGCAGCGTGCCCATGACGCCGGTGGGCATCGCCGGGACGGCGTCGGTGCCGTCGCCAGCGCTGAGCTCGGGGGGCAGGTCGGGCAGGTCCTCGAAGGCGAATTCGCCGGCGGAGGGCACGCTGGCGGGGACGCGCGGCGGGCGGGCGTGGATGTCGGTGGCGACGCGGGCGAGGGCCGACGGCGCGGCCCGCGTCGACTCGGCCCGGCGGCCCGCGGCGCGACGCAGCTTGGTCACGACGACCTCGCCGCGCAGCGGCTCGGCGAAGAAGTCGTCAGCGCCCAGATCGAGGAGGCGCGACGCCAGATCGTCGTCGCCGCGCGGACCGACGATGAAGAAGGGCAGCTCGACCAGCGCCTCCTGCTCGCGCACGAACAGCAGCAGCGCGCGACCATCAACGCGCGGCAGGTCGCTGGTGCACAGGACCGCGTGGGGCGGCCGGGCGGACAGGATCTGCTTCGCGGTGTCGCCTTCGACGACGTGCTCGATCTGCATGCCCTCGGAGGCGAGGCGGGCCCCGATCTGCTGGGCCTTCCCGTCGTCCTGCACGCACAACAGCACCCGCGGCCCCGCCCCCTGCGCGGCGTCGACGGCGCCGAACGCCGCCAGCGTGGCGCGGGTCAGCGCCGCCCGCGGCGCCACCCGCACGTCCACTCCGTCGGACTGCAGGAGCGCGCGGACCTCGTCGATGACCCTCAGGTCGAACGGGTCGGCGACGGCGAGGACGAGCGCGTCCCCGCCCGCCTGCAGCGGCAGCAGTCGACGGGCGAGGGCGTACGTACGTGGCACGCGACGCAAGGTCGCCGCGTCCACCGGCGCGGTCAGGGTGGCGTCGTCGATGAGCGGCCGCGCCGCGGCGCGGGCCAGCGCGCGGGCCACGACGTCGTCGTCGACGACGCCCTGGTCGACGAGGATCTCGAGCGTGCGGCCGCCGCGCTGCACGCGCTCGATGGCGGCGGCCTCGACCTGCTTCAGCGTGACCAGTCCGGCGCGCAGCAGCGCCTGCACCGACGGCAGCGCCTTCTCGGCTTCGAGCCGCGCCGGGCGGACGGTGTCGGGGTCGGTGCGGTCGCGCTCGAAGAGCGACGCGGCGTCGGGCGCTGCCGCCGGCTCGAGACCCGGCGGTGGCGACGCGGCCTGAGGCTGCTCGACCCGCGGCGACGGCGCGACGGGCGCGGCCAGCGCCGCGAGGCGCGGCGCCGGCGTCGGCCGGACGACCGCCCCCGACGGGTCGTCGGCGTCGGCCAACAAGGGCGCCCGCGGCCGGGGCAGCATCGCCGACGTCGACACCGCGGACGGCGGCGCGACGTACGAGGGCGCCGCCGCCGCCGGCGACGGGGTGGGAGACGGCGGGGCGACGGAAGCCGGGGCCACGCCCGCGGCGGACGCGGGAGAGAGCACGGGCGCGACCATGACCGCCGACGGCGGCGGCAACGCCGGCGGCGCTGCCACCGTGGCCGGCATGGGCGCGGCGGCGACGGGCGTCACCAGGGCGGGCGGCGTCGCGCCGACGTGCCTCGCCGTCAGCGACGACGTCACCGCCGCCCATGGCGCCGGCGGAGCGGTCACCGGGGCCGTCGACGCGGGCACGCGCGCTGCGGGGGCCGGCGCCGCGGGCGCCCACGGCGGCGGCGCGGTGGGACCCGGGGTCTGGGGCGCCATCGGGACGAGGGGCGCGGTGTCGGCGACGGGCGCGGCCGCGACGCGGCGGGGAGCGAGGGGCACCAGCTCGGGCAGCAGCGCGCCGTCGGCGCCGCCCGGGTCGGCGAGGACTGGCTCGAGGTGCAGCGGCCGGGCGGCGGGGGCGAGGACGCCGGGAGCAGCCGCGGAGAGCCCGACGGGCACGAGCTCGGGGATCGCGTCGGCGGGAGCGCGGCTCCGGTCGAGGCTCCGCTTCTCGCCGGCTTTCTTCTCGAGGGCGCGCGTGGTGCGCTGGACGAGGTCGGCGAAGGCCTGCCGGTCGGGCTTGACCTTCAGCGCGTCGGCGACGTCGGCGAGGCGGTCGACGAATTCGCGTGGTCCGGTGTGTTCGGCGGGCGGGCCGATGGCGAGGGCGCGGCGGATCTCGCGGTCGAGCACCGTGGGCAGCGGCGGCCGCGCGGCGCCGCCGCGCATGAAGGGCACGAGGTCGTAGAGCATGGCCGCCACGCCGGTCAGGTCGTGGCGGGGGTCGGCGCTCCGGCCCGGGGATGGACCGCGCGGCGTCGTCAAGCCGGTCAGCCACACCTGCCCCTCGGGGCCAACGCGCACGTGGTGCATGGTCAGCGCGCCGTGGACGAGGAGCGGTCCCGGCGGTGTCGGCGCCCAGCTGTGCACCGTCGCCACGGCGAGGGCGAGGTCGGTGAGGATCAGTAAGCAGTGCTCGTAGCCGAGGTGGACGCGGCGCTCCCGCAACGACGCCGTCAGCGTAGGCAGGTCGAGCCCGTCGAGCCACGGCGACACCGAGAACGCGGCATCGCCGACGAGGCCGTGGCCGAGGTGCGGCGCGATGGCGGGGTGCTGGCGACCGATCAGGCAGTTGCACCGTTCGTTCCACTCGGGGCGTACCTGGGGAGCGAGCCGACGGTGGACCTTCAGGAAGAACGGCCCGCCTTGCGACGCGTGGGTCGCCTTGAAACGAGCCGCGGTGGCGGATTGCCCATGCTCTTCGAGAAGCGTGAAGTCGCCGAAGCGGGACATGACGGGCGGTGATACCAGCCCTGCCCGGCCGACGACAAAAACTGGCAGCGTCGCGGGCGGTTCGGTCCGAGCGGCCGCGGCCGCGGCTCCCGGTCCAGCGGAACAGCGGAACAGCGGAACAGCGGAACAGCGGAACAGCGGAACAGCGGAACAGCGGAACAGCGGAACAGCGGAACAGCAGAGCGGCGGAGCGGCGGAGCGGCGGAGCGGCGGAGCGGCGGAACGGCGGAGCCGTTTTCCCCACAGCCTGCTACAAGCGCCGCCATCTGCCCGATCCCGAGGTGAACGATGAGCCTGTCGAAGATCCAGGAACTGCTCGGCAAGGACGCCGACGCGCTGCTTTCCCACCAGTCCACGACGATCCCGAAGGAGACCCTGCACCTGCCCGGACCCGACTTCGTCGACCGCGTGTTCTCGTCCACCGACCGCGCGCCTGCGGTGCTGCGCAACTTCCAGGGGATGATGAACCACGGCCGCCTTGGCGGAACCGGCTATATCTCGATCCTGCCCGTCGATCAGGGAATCGAGCACTCGGCCGGCGCGTCGTTCGCCCCGAACCCGGAATACTTCGATCCCGCCAACATCGTCGAGCTGGCCATCGAGGGCGGCTGTAGCGCCGTGTGCTCGACCTACGGCGTGCTCGGCGTCGTGGCCCGCAAGTACGCCCACAAGATCCCGATGATGCTGAAGCTCAACCACAACGAGCTGCTCAGCCTGCCGCAGAACCCCGACCAGACGATGTTCACCACCGTCGAGCGCGCCTTCGAGATGGGCTGCACGTCCGTCGGCGCCACCGTCTACTGGGGCTCGGTGGACAGCCGCCGCCAGCTGCAGGAGATCTCCGACGCCTTCGCCCGCGCCCACGAGCTCGGCATGGTCACCGTGCTGTGGTGCTACGTGCGCAACAACGGCTTCAAGAAGGACGGCGTCGACTACCAGGTGTCTGCCGACCTGACCGGTCAGGCCAACCACCTGGGCGTGACCATCCAGGCTGACATCATCAAGCAGAAGCTTCCCGAGAACAACGGCGGATACAACGCCATCGCCTTCGGCAAGACCCACAAGAACGTCTACGACAAGCTGACGTCAGCTCATTCCATCGACCTGGCGCGGTACCAGCTGGCCAATTGCTATATGGGCCGCATCCCGCTCATCAACTCGGGCGGCGAGAGCAAGGGCGCCACCGACCTTGGCGACGCGGTGCGCACCGCCGTCATCAACAAGCGCGCGGGCGGCATGGGCCTGATCGCTGGGCGCAAGGCGTTCCAGAAGTCGCGCAAGGACGGCGTGGCCCTGCTGCAGGCCATCCAGGACGTCTACCTCGAGAAGGGCGTCACCATCGCCTGACCGCCACGGCAGCGGCCTGCCGCTGCCCTCGGTCACGACGACGGGCGGGCCACAGGCCCGCCCGTCGCCTTTGGGGGCCGCGCCGTCGCGCGCGCCCCACGCGCACCGGTCAGCGTCGACGACGGCGCAGCACGAGCAGCGCGAGCAGCGTCGGACCGAGGGGTGACGCTCCGCCACCCGCGGCGCAGAAGCCGGAGGCCTCGCCCTCACCCTCGCCTTCACCCTCGCCCTCACCCTCACCTTCACCCTCGCCCTCGCCTTCACCCTCGCCTTCACCCTCGCCCTCGCCCTCACCCTCACCTTCACCCTCGCCCTCGCCTTCACCTTCGCCTTCACCTTCACCCTCGCCCTCGCCTTCACCTTCGCCTTCA